>Ga0208899_1002475_pt1 | contig 12291 bp, 12 predicted proteins | sample VirMetDEL_Nov_24_FD_184518 | JGI IMG/M metagenome (GOLD analysis project Ga0208899, IMG submission 184518) | Aqueous microbial communities from the Delaware River and Bay under freshwater to marine salinity gradient to study organic matter... | ecosystem: Environmental > Aquatic > Marine >...
TATGAAAACGATCCCGATGAATATCATCGCAAAAAGATTGAAGTTGAGAATAAATCCAAAGCGTTAGAAACCATTAAGGCAGAACGTCAACGTGCTATTCAAGAGCAACAGCAAGAGCAGACCAAAGTATTCAATCAATACTTGGAACAACAAAAGAAACTGCTTGCTGAAAAAGAGCCTGAATATGTTGATCCTGTTAAAGGTGAAGGCTTACGCAAAGATATGACGAGTTATCTTAAAAAAGAAGGCTACTCAGATCAAGAGTTGAACATGATGGTAGATCATCGATCATTCGTGATTGCCAAAAAAGCGATGCTTTATGATAAGATGATGAACTCAAAAATCTCTGCGAAACAGTCCAAACCTGTACCGAAGATGGTACGTAGTGGAACACAAAAGACAATCAACAAAGACAGTCAACAAGCCAAGTCGTTAAAATCTCGCTTAAAACAAACAGGATCGATGAGAGATGCTGCTAATGTTTTAAAGCAATTCTTATAAACAACTAAATAAAGGAGACTAAAATGGCTGTACCTACAAATACAGTGTCCGCCCATAACAGAGTTGGTATAAGAGAAGATCTCGAGGATGTAATTTATTCAATCAGTCCTACTGAGACTCCTTTTATGACTAACATTGCTAAAGGAACTGCGGATCAAGTAAAACACGAATGGCAGAAAGATTCACTAGCTGCTGCATCAACATCTAACGCACAAGTCGAAGGTGACGATGTTGCATCTTTTGATTCAAGAGCTGCTACAACCAGAGTACAAAACTACTGTCAGATTTCAAGAAAGACAGTTGTTGTATCTGGAACAAACAGTGCTGTTAACTCAGCAGGTCGAAATGACGAACTAGCTTACCAACTAGCAAAAATGGGTAAAGAGTTAAAGAGAGACATGGAGTCAATCTTAACTAACAACCAAGCTGCTTCTGCTGGTAACGCTTCAACTGCAAGAACTCTTGCTGGTTTACCTTCATGGTTAACTAACGCAGTCCGTTCTGCGGGTTCATCAACAGCTGGTACTGATCCTACAGGTGACGGATCTGATACTGCTACTGATGCTGATACACTTGTTGCTTTCTCAGAAGATAATCTGAAGGCAGTAATTCTTGAGTGTTATCAAGATGGTGGCGATCCAGATATGATTATGGTTGGCCCATTCAACAAACAGAAGTTCTCAGGCTTCACAGGTTCTGCTACTAAGTACAAGAACGTGGAAGATAGAACTATTGTTGCTACTGCTGATATCTATGTATCAGACTTTGGTGAATTATCTGTTGTACCAAACAGATTCCAAAGAGAAAGAGATGCGTTTGTATTGCAATCCGACATGTTCGAGTGTGCTTTCCTTCGCCCTTTCCAGACCAAAGATTTAGCATCTTCTGGTGATAACGATAAGAGACTACTCTTAGCTGAGTACACTCTTGTTGCTAGAAACGCTGACTCTTCTGGACTTGTAGCTGACTGTACAACTTCATAAGTTATATAGTATAATCAAAGGGTAGGGGGATTTTCCCCCACCCTACTAAAAACAAAGGAGCAACAATGAAAGTATTTGATAAAGGTGCATCTTACAAAAAAGGTTCGAAGAAATCTGCTGTAATGCAAGATGGCCCACACACTGGCGGTAAAGCCAAGATTAGCAAAAGAGATATGCCTAAAGCTAACAAGATGATGAAAACTAAAGGTAATCAAAAAGACGCTATTCAAGATATGATTAACAAAGCAATCAATGGCTAAAAAATTAAAACTATCGAATCCTGGTGATGTGATTGAAACCAACTTCTATATTGATGAAGCTGCGGATAAATATTACATCGAGGATAAGATTGATGCAAAACCGATTATAGATCGTAATAAGGAACTACAAAAACACGATATCAACAAACATAAAGATTTTAAGTATGTTGCGAGTATTCCTTTAACAGTATTTTATAATATGCAAAAAACAGGGATTATCTCTAAGACAGGCAAAGTCCAAGATCGTATAGCTTTTGCCCGTTTCTTAAATGATCCAGACAATAAATATTTAAAGGTAACAGATAAGAAAATCTAATGGCATTAACATCTTACAGTGAATTGCAAACAAGTATTGCAAACTATCTTAATAGAACAGACTTAACTGCTCCTATTAAAGATTTTATTACTTTAACAGAATCTAAGTTAAATCGAGTATTAAGACTACGTGCAATGCAAAAAAGAGTATCAACTGATACAACTGCTGATGATGCGTTTGTTGATTTACCTAATGACTTTTTAGAGACAGTACAATTCTATGTGGACAGTGATCCTAATACTGTTTTAACTTATGTTAATCCTACAGAAATTGAATTAGATAATTTACGAGAAGCTAGTGGTAAACCTCAACAATATACAATTATGGGGAGTGAGTTTAAATTAAACCCTATTCCTGATACTGTCTATACCTTAAAACTAACTTACTTTGGAAAAATACCTGCACTCTCTGATTCCAATACTACTAATTTTTTATTAACCAATTATCCTCAAATTTATTTATATGGTGCGTTAGTCGAAGCACAACCTTATATAATGAATGATGAAAGACTAACTACATGGATTAGTCTATATAATGAGGCAGTCCAATTAGTCATCCGAGATGACGAGCAAGGCAGATATTCTGGGCGTACTGCTTTTGCTATGAGAACAGACTCAGCAAACCCATAAGGAGAAAAAACAATGTCAGCAGCAAGTGATTATTTAGAGAATAAGGTACTAGATCATTTTCTAGGAACTGCCTCTACCTCTGCTCCAGCAACTGTTTATTTAGCTTTATTCACAACAGATCCTACTGATGCAGGAAGTGGTACAGAAGTATCAGCCAGTGGTACTAACTACGCAAGACAAAGTATTGCTTTTAGTTCTGCTTCTAGCGGTACAACTTCTAATAGTGCTGATGTTGAATTTAGTCAAGCAACAGGTTCTGGTTTTGGAACTGTAACACACTTTGGAATCTTTGATGCCTCAACCGCAGGTAACTTATTATTTCATGGTGCTTTAACAGCTTCAAAAACTATAGCAGCAGGAGACGTATTTAAAGTAGCCTCAGGTAATTTAAGTATTACAGTAGCATAAAATGGCAGATCAAACAGGGCCATTTACTCTTGAAGAGATAGAAACACTCTTTGGATATACATCCATTGAGGATATTCCTTTTTCTTTAGATAGTTCTGTTTGGCAGACTGCTACTATTTTTGATGGAAGTGCTAGTGCTTCTTCGAGTGCGACAAGCACTGTAAGTGCCATTAGACAAAGAATAGCGGATGCAAGTATTAGTGCCGCTGCTACAGTGAGTGCAACTGCTGATGCTATTTTAGATGGAGCTGCTTCCATTAGCTCTGCTGTTACAACAACCTTAGATGCGATTAGACAACGGATTGCTAGCTCTTCTATTAGTTCTGCTATTAGTGCTACTGCGACTGCCATTAGACAAAGAATTGGTGGAAGTGGTGTCTTTGGCTTTGCGACAACTTTAATTGATTATATCCGTATTAGAGGAAATAATACATCCAGTGTCACAATGGCAGCTAGTGTCAGTATTTCTTCTAGAATTATTGGAAAGATTTGGAACACAGAAACATCGATTGCTAGTGAAAGTTATACTCCTTTAACTTCAGATGCTAGTGAGACATGGACACAATTAACATCAACAAGCGAGACAACAACAGAGATACAAAATGCCTACTATTAAATTTGAAGAATTATTAGTCGATCAACCTGCTTTTAAGAATCCAGGATTATTAACTGCCAATAACTGTATTCCTTACGCAAGAGGATATAAACCTTTACCGACTATTGAAACCTTTACTGATGCTATTACAGATAGAGCGAGAGGATTATTTGCTGCTCGTTCTACTACTGATACGATTAAAGTTGTTGCAGGAGATGTAGGTAAACTCTATATGTTAGATGGTGCAACTTGGGATGATGTTTCTAAATCTGGTGGATATAGTTTAGGTTCTTCGGATGCTTGGCAATTTACTATTTTTGGCAATAATATTATTGCTTCTACCATTACAGAAAATCTACAAAAGTTTGAAATCGGAACAGACACTCTCTTTAGTGATTTAGCAACATTAAAAGCTAAATACGTTACAGTGATTGGAGAGTTCTTAGTTACTGCTTATAACGAAAATCAACCACAACGAGTTCGTTGGTCTGCTCTCAATGATCCTACAGACTTCACTGTGTCTCAAACCACTCAATCTGATTTCCAAGATATTGTGGGTGATCATGGTGCAATACAAGGAATAGTCGGTGGAGAATATGGAATTGTTTTTACAGAAAAAGCAATTCATCGTATGCAATATGTAGGCACTCCCTTTATCTTTCAATTCGATAAAGTCCAAGCGGGTTTTGGTGCGTTTGTACCAGGTGGTATTACTAACTATGGTCGTATTTCTTACTACTTATCAGAAGATGGTTTTTATGCTTTTGATGGTAACAAATCTATTCCGATTGGTTCTAATAAAGTTAATAAGTTTTTCTTTAATGACCTATCAACAACAAGTTCTTATATAGATCGTATTAGTGCTACTGTTGATCCTAGTAATGATATTGTGGTTTGGGCTTATCCTTCAACCAACTCAACGGGAGAATTAGATAAACTCATTATCTACAACTATGTATTAGATCGTTGGTCAACTGCCGATGTTGACATTCAAGTATTAGGTTTTACTAAATCTGCTAGTTTTACCTTAGAACAAATTGCTGCGATTGATCCTAATTTAGATGAGATTGAAATTAGTTTTGACTCTATCTTTTGGACTGGTCAACAATTCCAATTAGCTGCTTTTACTTCTGATAAAAAAACAGGAGTCTTTACAGGCACTGCAGGAACAGCTACTTTTGTGACAGGAGAAAACAACATAGAAGGAGATAGACGAGCAGTAGTTCGTTCTGTTACTCCTTTGATTGATGGTGGTACTCTCACTACCAAAATAGGCTACAGAGACAAACAAGGAGCTGCTATAAATTTTACCTCTGCTGTGAGTCCAAGTGATAATGGAACTTGTTATTTCAGACAACCAGGTAAATACTTACGTCAACAAGTGGATGTGGTTGGAAACTTCGATCAAGCCTTTGGATTAGAACTAGATGTTGCCACAGAAGGAAAACGATGAGTACCCAAAAAGTACCTGCTTATTATCCTGATGTGGAAGAACATCGCAGATTATTAGCAAACTCCTTAAACAATGTTATTGAAGGAAAGATTAACTCGACAGGATCAATTACCTTAGAAGATAGTGTGACAACGACTGACTTAGAAGATGATCGTATTGGTATTGATAGTGTTATTTTATTGATGCCGACTACCAGTGATGCTGCTGCTGAAAATATCTATTTTTCTGCACAAGATAAGGGTGTAGTGACACTGAATCATACTTCTGATACTACTAGTAGAATCTTTAAATATGTCGTCATTGGATAGAGTTATTACGCAAGTACCTGTAGAAGATTTAGAATTTATTTGGTCGCAAGTCGTACCCCATTTAGAGAGAGCTCTAGATGGATCGTACTCAACTTATGATATACTTAACAATATACAAGATAATCGGATGCAACTATGGATTAGTTGGAATAATACCGATAAACTGGTTGAGGCCGCTTTTGTGACGGAAGTTTGTGACTATCCTCAAATGAGAACCATGAGATGGGTTCTTGCGGGGGGAAATAATTTAGAAGAATGGCTAAGTCCTCTAACAGAAAAAGTAGAGAACTGGGCTAAAAGAAACAAATGCCAACGATTAGAGATTGTTGGTCGGAAAGGATGGACAAAAGTTTTGAGAGATTATAATCCTCAAGCAGTATATTTTGTAAAGGAAATAAAATGAGTAAAGGATCAACACCCACACAGCAATCAAGCACAGTAATATCTGAGCCTTCAGAGTTTGTTAAACCCTACTATGAAGAAGCTCTTAAAGGAGCACAACAGTTATATCGATCAGATGTACCTCAATACTTCCCAGAGGCTACCTATGTACCTTTTTCTGGTCAAACAGAAGCTGCTCTCCGTTTACAAGAACAAAGAGCATTAGCGGGTAGCCCATTACTTGGACAAGCTCAACAACAAGTTAGTGATGTTCTTACTGGGCAATACTTAGATCCTACTCAGAATATTGCTTTACAGACAGGGATGCAACAAGCTGGACTTCTTTCTCCTATTCAAGCAGAGATAGCAAAAACTGCTGCGGGTGGATATCTTGATCCCGCTGCCAATCCTTATTTACAACAAGCCTATCAAAGAGCTGCGGGAGATGTTACAAGTTCTTTAGCTTCTCAATTTGCTAAAGCTGGTCGTTATGGATCAGGTGCAATGACAGAAACAATGGGTAGAAGTTTAGGTGATATTGCCTCTCAAATTTATGGTGGTGCATATCAACAAGAAAGAGCAAGACAACTTCAAGCTGCGGGATTAGCACCAAGTGTTGCTCAAGCAGTCACAGGACTTGTTAGTGATCCTTATCAACAAGAACGTCAAAGACAACTTCAAACAGCTCAATTAGCTCCAGGATTATCTGAACAAGATTACGCTGATATTTCAAGACTAGCTCAAGTTGGTCAAACAAGAGAAGGTTTACAAGAAGCTGTCCTAGCGGATGCAATGCAACGATTCCAATTTGAACAACAAAAACCTTATACTAAACTGAGAGAATACTTAGCATCGATTGGTGCTCCTGCTGGACAACAAACAGTATCTGCTCAACCTATCTACAGAAACTTAGGTGCTAACTTATTAGGTGGTGCTACAAGTGGTGCTTACTTAGGTAGTTTAATACCAGGAGTTGGTGCTGGATTAGGTGCTATTGGTGGAGGCTTATTAGGGGGATTCTTTTAATGGCTATTATGGATCAAATGAACATTTCTAATTTATTGCAACAACAAGCAATGGATGCTTTAATGAAACAACAAGGACAAGGTGGTTTATTAGGTCAACCTCAATCGAGACTACAAGCTGGATTATTAGGTGCTGCACAAGGATTAGCTCCTTATATGGGGTATAGTACAACTCCTACAACTTTTGGTCAAGCAGCAGTGGCAGGACTAACAGGTGCTGCTAGTGGTATTCAACAACAACAGCAACAACAACTTAAAGATGCTTTAACACAATTACAACTTGCAAGTGAATTAACACCTAAGACCAAAGAACCAACAGAGTATTTTAAAAAAATAAATGAATATAATAGAATAGCTGGAATACCAGTAGATCAAAGAACCCCATCAGATCAAAATACTTTTGAAGTATTACAAAATGATTTATTCTCTAACAACTTTGATAGATTAATTATGAGTTCATTCTTACAACAAGGTGTTATGAATCCATCATTACTTCAAGATCCAGAAAGAATGCAAGAATTTTTCTCTGGTGCTCAAGAAATGAAAAAATTAATCGATCAAGGATTACCTATTCCTACCCCTAGTGAAGTAGAAAAAGAAGAAGATGGTAAAGGAATTTTTGATATGATTACTGGATTCTTTTCTAAAAAAGAAGAACAACCAAAAGAAGAATCTACACAAGAAATACCAACAGAATCTTTTTCAATAACTAGCCCAGATTATCAAAGCGTGTATGGTAATGATATTAATAAATTAATTGAAGATACTGCAAAATCAGATCCCAACGCTAGTAAAGAAGAGGTTATTCAATTTTTAAAAGAAAATAATATTATTGGTTAATGAATGGCGAATCTATCTTTACCAGTTTTAGAACAACCAAAAACATCTTTAGAAAAACCTAAACTTAATTTAGTATTACCAACTACAGAAAAAGAAGATGTTTCTTTTGGTGAAGAAATATACAGAACTGTTGTTGGTAGTGCTAGAGATCTTATTCAAGGATCATATGAAGCTGGTAAATTTTTAAGAGAAAATGTTCCTGGTGCTGATATTCTTTTAGGTAAACCACAAACAGATATTGTAGAAGATTTAGCTAAAGAAAAAGGATTAGAATTAAAATTACCTGAAGTAAAAGAACCTACTTACTTTGGTGGTCAATTTATTAGAGATGTTATCGGTTTTGCCAGTCCTTATATGGCTACTGGTAGAGTAACTCAAGCACCGAAGGCTGCAGGTTTAGTAGGCAAAGCAATTTCATTTGGAAAAGAAACCGCTTTGAAAGCTCCTTTAATAGAGCAAATAGCTTTTTCTCCTTATGAACAAAGATTATCTAATTTAGCAGTCGAAGGATTGAGTTCTGAGTTTGCCAAAAAATATGGTCTAGATACCCTTAAACCTATAGCTGAATATTTACAAGCCGATCCAACAGATACAGAGGGTGAAGCTAGATTTAAAATGGCAATAGAAGGTATTGCTACTGGTGGTTTGTTAGAAGGTGGAATCAAAGGGGTAAAGTCTGCTGTGAATACAGCTAAATACCTAAAGAATAAAATAAGTGGTGTTAAACCAGATACTGTAGAAAGTAAAATAAAACAAGCAGAAAAATCACCATGGGGAGAAAGCCCTTCTTCTGAAAAACAAAAACTAAATGAATTTGCTAAAGTTAAGAATGAATATGCAGAACCATTAGAAGATGTCTTAGAAAGAAAAGTAAAGTACGAACCAACTAAACCAGTAGAAAGTTTTTATCAAAGAAAAGCAACTAAGATTCTTGATTATCTTAAACCCAAACTAGGTTTAACTAAAATTTCTGAACTAGGATATCTACCAAAACAAGATGAATATTTAAAGTTACGATATGGTAACTTAGGAAAGTTATTTAGATTAAAAGAAATAGGAGATAAGTATTTTGATATATTTTCTAAAGCATCTAAAGAAGATAATATTAATATATTAAACTTCTTAAAAACAAAAGATGTTAAACCTACTTATATTAAAAATCAAAATTTTAGAGGCCCAGCTGAAAGACTTAAAAAAGACATTATTAACATTGGTAAGAGTTTAGTGAAACGAGGTATTATTCCTGAATCTGTTTTTAAACAAAATGAAGGTTCTTATCTAGTTACTGCTTACTTAAAATATTTAAATAAACAGACTCCTTATTCTTACACTAAAAAGAAAAAACAACTAACAGATCTTGAAAAAGAGTTTTTAGGAGAAATTAAAGAAGTAAGTATCTTAGGGCCTAAATCAATTCTTAGACCAGGAGAAGATATTATTTTCTATGATTTCTTTGATGAAATTATGAAAAACAGTGAGTGGGCTTACAAACCTTCTGTTACTAATTACAATGGTCAAAAAGTTAGTTCTGTTTGGTTAAGAGAAGAAGCACAACGATTAGAAGATGAGATTGCTAAGAACATTAGAGGAGAAGAATCTAAAAAGTTAATCAATGAACTTAAAGATCTAGCTAGAGGTATTGAAAAGAATATTGATGAAAAAGATTTAACTAACTTTAGAAAAGTTCCTAATACAAAAAAATATGGTAAATTACGAGGAGCTTATGTTCGTAAAGAAATTTATGATGATTTATTAAAATCAGAAGAAATAATTAGAAATCCTAACTGGGCTCAAAAGATATTAGGAGATCAAGGTTTAGTTAGCAAAGGAACAAAACTTTGGAAGTTTTCTAAGGTGGCAATGAACCCACCTTCTGTAGTTCGCAACTTAGTTTCTAACATGATATTACTCCATATGTCTGGAGTTCCTCTTGTTAAAATTCCAATTCTTTTTGGTAAAGCTATTAAAGAAATGATTAATAATGGCCCTCATTATAAAATAGCTAAAGATTATGGTATTACTCAAACATCTTTTAACAAACAAGAGATGATTGAGATTAATAGAAAGTTTTTAAAATTAAAAGCAGAAGATGGAACTTGGGTAGATAAATTAAAAAATATTGCTTTTATTTATCCTGACGTTGCTGGTAAGGCATACCAATATGCAGAAGAAGTTGGTAAGTTAATGAAGATTATTGATGAAATGTCAAAGGGCGCAGATGCCGCTGATGCTGCTCTAGCTGCACAAAAAACATTATTTGATTATTCTTTAGTTCCTAGCACTCTGAGAAGTATTAGAAATATTACTTTAGGTATTCCTTTTGCTACTTTCTATTACAAAGTTCTACCTAGTTTATTAGAGACTGTAATTAGACGACCATATAAATTTGCTCCTTATATCGCTATTCCTTATGCTGCCCATGCAATGATAGCAGATAAATATGATGTCTCTATGGAAGATTTAGAAAAATTAAATCAAACTATTCCTAAATATATTAAAGACAGAGGTAGTGTTTTTATTTGGCCAGTTAAAGATGAATATGGTAATTGGCAAATATTTGATTACAGTTATTTTTTACCTTGGAGTATGTTTACTGGTTTAGCAAGAGATGCAAAAGATTTAAACTTACAAAAAGTTTTACAAGGATCGGGTGCTTTGGGTTCTCCCGCCATTCAATTAGCAACTGCCTTTCAAACTAATATTGATCCTTTTACACAACGAACAATCTCTGATGAAACTGATCCAGCATGGAAACAATTAGCAGATAAATTATTATATGCTGCAAAAATGGCTATGCCTACTTGGTTAACAGATATTGGTTTTGCTGGTAGATTATTACAAGCAATTAGAGGAGATGTTGATAGGTATGGTGATCCTAGGATAACAAAAGGTCAAGCCTTATTAAGAGGCGTTGGTGTTAATATGTACCCAGTAGATCCAGAAAAATCAAGAGATTACAACATATATCAATTTCAAAAGAAGAAACGTGATATAATAAAAAACAGATCTATTGAATTAAGAGATCCAAATACGACACAAAAACAAAAGGATAAAATAATTAAAAGTTCAGAAGAACAATTAAAAAAATTAGATGAGGAGTTAAGAGATTATATGGAAAAATCAAAAATACCACCTCAGTTAAGGAAGAAAAAATAAGGAGAAAAAATGGCTGGAATTAACGATTATTCAAATACAGCAGGAAGTAATACCACTATTAATGGTATTGACATTGCAGAAGGATGTAGCCCTGCGGGTATAAACAATGCTATCCGTCAGTTGATGGCAGACATTGCTGATATGGATGATGGTGTCGTACCTTTACAGACTCCTGATATCAATGGTGGAACAATCGATGGTGCTACTATTGGTGGATCTTCTACTATCGATAATAGTATTATAGGTGGAACAACCCCAGCCGCTGGTACATTTACCAATCTTACTGCAACAGGTACTCTTACAGGATTATTAGGAAACGTTGTTGAAGATGTTACCCCTCAACTTGGTGGTGATTTAGACCTTAATTCCAATGACATTACAGGCACAGGTAATATTAATATTACAGGAACTGCTACAGTATCTGGTGACCTAACAGTAGATACAAATACATTAAAAGTAGATAGCAGTAATAATGTTGTTATGGTAGGTTTAACATCTTCCTTAATAAGTAATGATGCAAAACTTCAAGTAGCACATACTAATGGAAACGCAGATATTATTGTTCACAGAGCAGGTGATAATGCAAATCCACCTTCTTTAAATTTTCAAAAAACTAGAAATGCAAGTATAGGTAACTATGGAACTATTGTTCAAAATAATGATGAGTTAGGTTCTATACGTTGGGGTGGTGCAGATGGTTCAAATATTGGATTTGCTGCAAGAATAGTTGGTGCTGTTGATGGTACTCCAGGTGCAAATGATATGCCAGGAAGATTACAGTTTCATACTTCTCCAGATGGTACTGAAAATCTTACAGAACGTATGCGTATAGATAGTTCTGGTAATGTAGGTATTGGTACAAGTAGTCCTGCTACTAAAACACATATATTTAATGGTTCTGATAATGCAAACATTTTATTTATTCAAGGTGCTGATACTACTACTGAAAATATATTTTTTGGTGTTGAAACAGGTAAATCTACAATTACAGCAGGTGGTAGTTCTAGTACAAATAATTCTTTAGTTTTTAGAGCATCTAACGCAGGTGCTGAAACAGAATATATGCGTATTACTAATACTGGTAACGTAGGTATTGGTACAAGTAGTCCAACCAGTGGTGGTGGATTGACACTTTCAAGTTCTACAACTGCACAAGGTTTTATTGACTTTAAGCACACTGTTGATGGGGATAGTGGTTATATTGGTAATGCAAAAGCATTAATTACTGGTGCTACAACCAATCAACTTGGTGTTCGTGGTGGAACAAATGGTATTGCTTTTGGTGTAGGTGCTACAGAAGCTATGCGTATAGATAGTTCTGGTAATGTAGGTATTGGAAATATTCCAGAAACTTGGTATTCTACTTTTTCAGCATTACAAATAGGTGCAAATAAATCTGCTATTTATGGTAGGTCAGAAAATAATCAATTAAGTTT
>Ga0208899_1002483_pt1 | contig 12270 bp, 12 predicted proteins | sample VirMetDEL_Nov_24_FD_184518 | JGI IMG/M metagenome (GOLD analysis project Ga0208899, IMG submission 184518) | Aqueous microbial communities from the Delaware River and Bay under freshwater to marine salinity gradient to study organic matter... | ecosystem: Environmental > Aquatic > Marine >...
TCTTGAGAATCAGCCATGTGATGAGTTTATAAAGAAGAAAAGCAAGCCCCGAGACGTAACCAATAGCGAGGAACCAATCCAACGCCTTGAACCAAAACGGGACTTTTACCTTCTCGCCTTTGTTCTGGAGTAATTGGATCGCTTCTCCTATATAACGATGATTGTCAAGATTCCTCATTGTTCAAAGTCTTGGTAACAACGCTGGGTCGTTGTATTATATATATAACCGTATTTGGTGCAACAAGATGAGAAGTTCGGGCTGAGTTGATACAAGAGCGTCCCTGCTGCGTTCTGAAAACGAATCTGACCATCGGCTTTGTTGATTGATACAGGGAGCCAAAAGCAATCTCGAATGTCTCCCAAGACCTTGAGCATCTCCACCTTCACGAGGTCATCGCTTGTCGCATCATACGAGACCGATAGAATCCTCCAATACGTGTCTTTGATGTATATCTTGTCCGAGAATTCGAACGTCGCTAATTCGGAGCGCGTGAGACGGAAGAAGGCTGTGAGCTTTCGAGCATCCGAAGAATACAACTCATTCACGAATGGTCTCCAATATTGATAATAAAGCGTATTTAGTGGGTTGGCTTGGACGCTATGAAATGGACGCTCCGCACCGAATCCCAGGTCTTCACTTGTTATCGTTGCGTTAAGTGCGGAGAACTGCGAAAAGGCGGGATATTGGGTGTCTGTTGTGGTCTCGGTGTTTGCGTCGTTCTGATAATATATCGTCCCATTGATTTGACTATTCCAAAACGCCAAACGCGGAAGCGGGTCTTTAATGGTCTTGTCGGTTTGTTCGGTATCCACGAGCATCCGATGCACCGCGTATTGCGTGCCGGGAATATATGAAGCGACATGAGGTGCAAACGGTGTTTTGATTTCCTTCGTTCCTGAAGCGAAGTCGTTCACTGGGTCATCGACTCGATACCTTCCATAAACCCGCGAAGCATTTTTGAACACCAAATCGTTGACAAGGTCTTTTCCGTTGGTATGCGTCCAATCGTATTGCCTCGCTTGAAGGTCGGTTGTTGGTGCGATAGTGATGTCTTTCGAGAGGTCGATCTTATTCGTCCAATCCTTCGAAGCTCCGCTCGCCATGTAATCGTTGAACGGCTCAATCTCGAGATGTTTCGCGTTGTTGCGATCCGGAATGAATACAAGGTTGAACATCTTCTGAAGCCCTGACACGAAGTCGATTTGCTTCATCTGTGGCATATTGGCGGCAACATCTACGGTCTGTCCCGAGATGGGGTTTGTTACTGAAACGATTTCTAGACTCGTTTTCTCTTGACCAAATCCCGCACCCGTAAAGGTGACATTGTGACTCCCTCCCGTGTTCATTTTGTACTCAAGTCGTAGGGTATCTCCAGCATTCAAAAAGACGCCCTCCGAACTGAGGAGGAAAGAATAAAAATTCCCGTTAAAGACTCCTCCCTCTTCATCTTCAATTGGTATCCATACAGGCGTTCCATTTACAGTGACCGCGATTGTTATTTCGTGGGAAGTATCGCTCATTTCTCCAAGCACATTCAATCGCAAGCGATATCTCGCCCGGAATGGGGCTGTATATGTGTCGGTTGCCCAACGGCTCCCGGTGTCAAAAAATGGCGTTGTATCGCTCAGGGTTATTGGATAATACGTGTTGGAGCTTGCGGGAGTGAGCGTTGTGTCGCTTTGAAAACCAACAAGCAACGTGTATCCGTTTGGGTTTTCTGTTCCCTGAATTGATAAATCTCCATTGTATAGAGCGAGATACGTGTCATCAATTCTCGACAAGAAATTCGATGTATATGTGAATCCCGCGTCCGTCATTATCTCCTCAAACAACTTGGAGGCTTGGAAGTATGGTGTAAAGTCTCCGTGTTCGAGTGGTTCGGTTGAAGTCCATATATTCGAAGAAGTCCAATTCTGCCCCTTGTCCGGCAGACCGTAACGAATTACGCCACTGAACAAATTTGCCGACCAACTCTCCTCAATCTTCGTTGCGTTCAACGGGTGATCATATGCGGACAAATCGAGGTCGGTAAGCATCGCGTCCCCGATATCCCGTGAGAGGTTAGCCGTCTCACCGAATACCGCAATCTCCACGTCTGCATATTTGCCCTTCTGCACGTATACCGCTTTTACCTGGGCAAAGCCTCGCATGACCGGAATCGTGTTGTAAGTGAGTTCCGCATCGACTTTGACCTTTGGATCCCATGTCGTAATAAGACCGAACTCATTCACTGCCCCGAAGTAATCTTGGTTCTTCTTCGTGAGTGGTACGCGGAAGGTCTGCGAGAAGCTCGATGATGAAGCGTTGATATCCTGTATATCCGAGAACTGATAACTCAGGTTCACCGGCTCATTCTCGTAGAGTTCAATCTCGTTTCCTGCAAGGGTGAGTCTTAGCATCGGATGGTTTGTGCGAGTTCTACATTGAACGAAGTGATGAACACCTTCGAGACGGTTTCCTCTTCGATTTGCATCGAGTTGGTTTGGATCGTAACCGGAACCCAAGTGCCGTCGATTCGTGCCATGACATTCTTTGACCTCATGCAATACTGCATCAAGGTGACCTCCTCAATTGTCAGAACGCTGTTGAGTTGATAGGTCTCTTTCGCTTCGAGTTGGTACGGCTTAATTTGTCGTGCGCTGGAAGCGAGCTCGAATTGTGAACCGGTATAATCCCCGACAATCTTTCGGTATGTCTTCTCCTCGCGGGTTACGGTCTTTTGTTTCTTCCCATCAAAGCGGAGATAATCCCACCCGCCCCGAGTATTTGCCCACCCCAATTGAACAGGTTCGTTCTTGGTGTTCCTGCAATTGTTACGAATGCGGAGGATGTTTCCTGTTTGCGCTGAATCGGTTGAAGGGACAATATCGTAATGACCCCAACCCCCCGTTACCGCATTGAGAGCCGCTGTAATTGCACTCAAAGATGCCGGATAAACATAGGCATATAAAAGGCTTGCATCGTTGTTTGAATCGTTCCAAGTGGTGGTCGGAACGAGACCCCCATTCGTGGAGTTCACGATATATGTCAAGGTATCGTCAAGGCTTCCGGCTGTGTCGTAGGTGTTTATGAGGAACCGAGTAATAAGTGAGCCGGTATCGTCGCTATTGATGAAAGCTGCAACCCCGTTATCTTCGATGCCTGCACTCACTTCGATGACGTTGTTCACGGGTATGCGATCCGTCAACCAAACTTTCTTCGTTGAAGCCGTGCCGTAATAATCCGAAAAGGAAGGGTCTAACCCTTGCGAGAGTTGTTCGTATCCGTCAAAGTGGTAATAGTATGAAGACTCGTCCTCAGCCAATGTTTCGGTCGTGCCGTCAAAGAACCCAACCAGCACCCGATAACGCTTCATGTTATCATTCGACCGAGTGAACATCTTGTTATGGAACGTATGAATCGTGTTCGTCGTGTTGTATTTCAAAGAATCCACCTCAAGCCGTCCCTCTATGACTTCGGATAAATCAAAGAAAGCGAAGGTCGCTGGGTTCGGAGTCAAGTAAATTTTCGAGATGATGGTTCCGTTCTCTTCAACCTGCACGATATATCGGTAATCATCGGTAACGGTTTCATTTGGTCCGAGGGTGAAGAGTAGCTTTCGCCCTGCGGGGATCCACCTGTCTGCGGGTGCTGCTTCGATTTGCGCCATTAGTTCTTTATCGTTATGTTTCCGAGGTTTGCTTTGAATTTACCCGCGATATCTTCCGCGAATGCCGCTCCTAATTTCTTGGTGTATCGTTTGCTTACCGCTGTATATGCTTTCTCATAAAAGCGAAGTCCCACAATTCCCTTACGTTTGACCGCGCGACCAAGTACATACGCGAGAGAGTCTGCGCTTTGCTTTTTGAATCGCCCTTTTTCGTCGCGTGCTTTGATGCCTTTGGCGCGTATCCAACTCTTTAAAGCGGTGCGATGTTTACGGGATGGGTTCTCGAACTTGTATGAATAGGGCGACCCTTGATTCTTGCGCGTGCCGTTGACTCCAAAATGAATGAACGGAGCGTACTTCTTCGCCTTGCCTTTCGCTCCGAAGGTGATTTCTCGAATCTCGTTCCCACGAACGCGGACGCGGTAATTGAGAGACCGCTTCAGTGTACCCGTTGCGACTCCGTAGTTCTTATTCTTGCCGATCCTACGCCCTCCAAGGTGCCTCTTTGCACTCTTGAGGATGTCATCTGCAAACGCGATCAGTGTCTCGTTGACTTTGCTCATATCCCCGCGCGTTCGGATGCCTTGCGGCAATGGTTCTCCTCGATGCTATTGAGTAACAGAGTCAGCCATAAACCGAGACCCGTGAGTGTTCGTTCTCGTTGGTTGGCTCCCAGGACAGCCGAAACGGAATGATTCCCGAAAGGAACCCCCGAATCCATTAGAAGCCGATTGAGGAACTTTGACGCTGTAACCGATACAATTATCGACACGTCTCGAAAGAGGTCGTAAATAGCCCTCCAAATGCTTCTGAGGATATCTGAGGTAATAAAGTAAAGAGACTCACCAACCGAGTAAACAATCCCAACGGGGATCGCTACGATTGCGAGAACCAAGAGGAGCAGGATTTTAATTGCTTTCATATCGTCGTGCCAAAGAGAGTTAAGAATTCGAGCAGGTCGGCAATTGTCACATAGCCGTCACCGTTCAAATCATACGTGGGATTATACTTCGTTTGTGTGCCGAAGTAAGCCAACCAAGAGAGGAGATAATATATATCGATTGTCATAATTCAGGGTCTTCAGGGAACCAACCATTCTCTTCCATGTACTCTTGATCTCGAACGGTGGTATCGCTTGGGATGATATAACCGAACGGGAACTTCTGATTCGTTTGGACAAATGCAGACAGGGAGAAGCGTTCATCGTTCGACAGCTCAGGAAAGCAAGCCACAAGGCGCTCGAGCGTTGCCGCTGGGTGTACGTTTATGAGATACTCGGTGTCCACCTGCAAAGCGTTCTGTACTCCGTCAGGGTGTACCACGATACCGAACACGGCTGAATCGACTTCCCACTCTGCTTGTATGAGAACGGGACGAGAGATGTTGTAAAGCTCACGCGTGATTTGCTTTGCTCGTGCTTCGCTTGTTTGCGTGGGCGTTGGTAGTACTATGATATAGCCGTTCATATTGTGATGTCGTAGAAGGTTGCAATGTTGCTCTCGATGTTCGTGCGGTAGTCGGATTGGTCGGAGAAGTACAGCACTAGTTCCTGCATTGTTCCATTCATAAAGAACGATGAGGCGCCCAATTGCACGCCTATCAATGCGTTAGCGGTTGCTGTTGTATCTGTTCCGCTGACCAATGTTCCGCCTGTGCCGTCTATGTATGTGGTCAAATTTGTGCCGTCGTATTCGCCTGTTACAATTTGCTGTGAAGCTGTGTAAGCTACAGATGAATCTGCCGCGTCCGTGCTTGTAAAGACCGTGCCATTATTAATGAACAGCACGCGCGTTCCGTCGTCGTTTGAATCTCGTAAATCTACAAGCGATTGCAAAGCCGTTGTTGTTGTTGGTGCAGCAACACCCGTGTAAAGAAAGCCTGAAAGCGTGCCTTGGTTCAATGATGTGTTAAAGTAATCATCCGTCCCGTCAAACTCAACCGCAGGCTTCCCGTTCTCCGTCACCACGCCCGTACCGCCGTCATAAATCTTCGGCATTGAACCCGTGTTCGTTTGCACCGCGTCATTTGAATTCCCGCTTTGACAATACCACTTCGAGACAAAACCATCGTTTGAACCACAGTGGTCAGCCAGTGCAACCCTATTTAACTCACCGAATACATCGAAGCCGATGTCAGCGTAGCTGCTCCCGTTGTAAACCTCTACCGCTGAGCCTGTGTAAGCCGTGCGAAGTTTACGCAGTGAATACGCGGCTGCTGCTCCCGTGTACGTGTCGAGCAGTGGCGTGTTTTGGGTGAAGTAGTCGCCTATGTTTTCTTCGATGGATGCGCGAACGCTGGATTTGTTCGTTTTGTAGAAAATTGCTTCATTGTAATATCCTGTGTAACCCTGTACGTTTCCATTTCCTTTAATGAAAATTCTATTTACGTCAAAACCTCTTGATTGCGAAGAAATAAAACTCAACAATTCTCGCTCGTTCACAACTGCCACGCTTGAAGATGTGCCGTTACGGGTTATCGCAAAAGTTTGAGCCGCTATATAAGTCGGTGCATTTTTCAATAAATATAAGCGCGTGCTTGTTGAGTCGGTGTAATACGACGTCGCGCTGGTAGTCATTCCGTGAAAAAAGAAACTTGGTGTATCATTAGGTTGTACGTAATCAATTAGGCTGTTTAAGGTAAAGCCTGTCACGGAGGTTCCTAATAACGCCGTTTTTCCATTTAACTTCACCAACGCTCCACCCGTGTAGATAGTCGGCTGGTTCGTCGGGTCGCTTTGCGTCGCTGTGTTCCCGTTTCCTGATTGGTCAAGCCATTGGTAGACCGTGCAAGTCGTACCCGTGCAGAACGATTCAATATCTGCCTCCGAGATGTTGCCTGAAGCGTCAAAGCCAATCGTTGTGGTCGTGCTATCCGATGCCCTGCGGATAACCATGCAGTCTGTTACGTTGCCGTTCAGCCTGCGCGTTGAATACGCCGCCTCTGCTCCGCTTCCATACGTCTCATTTAGCAAGCCCGTGAACGCGGGTGCTGCGGTTACTTCCTCCCATGTTTGCTTGAGGCTTATCGGAACCGTTCCACCCGTCCTCGCTTTGAGATACTCCAAGAGTGCCGCCTTCACCGTAGCAAATGACGCATCGTCTGCGGGTGCAGGTGTAAACTCAACCCAAGTCCCCGTGTCGGGATCTGCGAACGCTGCCTCTGAATAGTATATCTTCCTCTTGATAACCTTCCCCGCTGTTGGGATGTCGCTCGATGCGCTCTCTGCGAGTCCGTCCCCGTCCGCTTTGGCCGTGTAGTAAAGCTCTACCGTATCCGTTGCACCGCTTCGGAATGTCTCCGCGTCCGTTTGAAAGCGATTGTGATACTGGGTATCGATTGCGATGTCTGCCCATTCCGTATCGTAATCCGTACCGCTTGCCTTCACGAGTGCTTGTCCCGTTGTGCCTCCTGCGATGACCCCGACCTTTGCCGTATTCGCGGTTATCTCGCTCGCTTGCGTTGGAGTGATGCCGACCTTCGCATTGTTGGCTGTGATGTCTGAAGCCTGTTGGGTGGTAATTCCAACCTTTGCCGTATTCGCTGCGACCGCACTATTTGCGGCAACCCGTGCCTCGGTATAGTATAAATTGCCGTTCTCGTCAATGTCTCCCGTATCCAAAATCACAACGCCCGTTTGACCGTTTACCGAGTCGACAGGAACGTTCGGGATATCTGTTGTGAGTGCAATCGTACCCGATGAGCTTGGAAGCAATACGGTGAGATTTCCCGCGTTCGGAGCGCGAAGCCAAATCTTACCCGTTGAATTCTCCCAGTATGTTAACGCCCCTTGTTTAAAGTTGATGTCTGCAACCGTGGAAATAGCGTCGCTCCCTTCGATGGTCATCGCCTCAAACTCGACTTCGTTCCCTTCGGTACCTGCTGCAACCGAGAACGAAAGAACCCCTGGAGATGCTTCGGTCACTGTCAATCCCGAGAGGTTGACCTTCATCGTTGCACTCGCTGCGAGGATGTCGATATAACCCTTCGTCGTATCGTTGAGGGTGTCATACATCTGTGCACCCGTTCCGCTTGCTTTAAACTTTTGAAGCAGCTCTTGAAGCCCGTTGTTGACCATCCACTTCTGAACCCCTGAATTGTACGATATAACGCTTCCCTGTGAGGGGCTTATGATATTCGTATCGGTCAAGTCTTCGAGCGTCTCAACGCCTCCTGTATCCAAAGTGACTACCCCGTCCCCATCATCGGTGAGCGTTCCGTTCGTGACTTTGATTGTGCGAACGCTGAGGACATCGGTTGAACCGTCAAGGGTAAGCATCCGGAGGAAGCCGCGTCGAGCGTATGAAGGTTCGTCACCTCCTTCGGGTGATACTCCGTCGATGGGAGCATTGCAAGCGTCCCACTCGTACGGGATGGCAACCGACAAATCCAAGAGCACTCCCGAGAGGACGTTCTTTGTCTCTTCTTCAAGTGGTGTTGTTGTCGCATTGACAACTTCATAATCTTGGGCGAACGTGAAGATATTACCTCCCATTCGGATGTCTGCGATGATGTCTTCCGCGCATTGCTCTGCATCGGATACGACCTCCCTTTGTCGTTCTACTTTATCCGTCTTATCTGCGGGAACGTCCAAGATATATACCTCGATGTTATACGTCTTGGTTCCGCTGTCATACGTTGCCCCGGTGTAAACCAAATGCATGAGCGGGAACTCGGTAAACTTGGCGAGATCCACATCATCCGGAGAACCGAATGAGAATGACTTGATAAAGAAGTGACTCGTCGCGAAGTCTTCGAACCTTTCGACGATGTTATTAAACGTGATCATGTGCTCTGTCTTTTAAATAACTGAGGTGTTGGAATACGACTTGAACAGGAAGTTCCGTAATCGAGTCCATCTTGAGGATGTCTTCTCCGGAGAGGGAGTAAAGGAGATGGTACCACCCCCATTTTTCGCCGACTGGATCGCTTTGTCCGCTACCTCCAGTAAAGAGAACTGCATATCGTGAAGCAGTTGATTTCTGGAAGTCCAAAAAAAAAGCAGCATCCCCGACACCAAGTCCGCTCCCATCTCTTCGAATATACTCGCGTCCTCTTTGGCTGTGTACTTCTTGACTTCGTACTTGTCTCCGAGTTCGTAAGTCACTTCCCGATAGAGAAGAGCGGTAATCTTATGGGCGTTCTTCCAAAAGTCTTCGAGATGGTTTTCCATGTCGATCCATTCACCCGCTGTAAACTCATCCCAATTCGGAATAAAGCCAAAGCGTTTACCGTCGATTTCAACGACCTTCTCGTGTCGTGCGGTCTCTTGGGTCAGAAGGTTGTCCAAATGCGCTGAGGCGGCTTGTATGAGCTTCTGAGGCATCGCACGCAGTTTCTCCACCGAGTACCCGGAGCAGATGGATATCTTCTCGAGTGGGTTGTCTGCGGTCATCATGACTTGGAGTTCTCCGAGAGAGAGGTCAGACCATCGGTGCGGGAGTTTGAGTTCCATCATTCTAATAACTTGTTTTCTTTGGTTTCCTTATCCGATGGCGTAGCTACCGAAATTCGGGTTCGTTTGGTTGAATGTAATCGCGTACCTCATCGCGTCGATTGCGTGGTTGAAGTTGTCGACGGGTTCATTGAGTTGCTTGCCGTTCTTGTCTTCCTTCCATTTGTAATTGCGTAGCTCGCGGATAAGGTTTACACTCCGAGCCGTGATAAGAAGCGGTCGCGAATGGAGGAATTGGATTCCATTTTTAACCGAATCCTTTCCCTTTCTTGCTCCGTGAGCATTGAATCCGTGAGCATGTATCTCGTCGATGCTCTTTGGTTCAGCGGAGTCACAGATAACAACATCCGATCGATTGACTTCGTTATCTCGGAGCACTTTTGATATATCCGAATTAGTGAGTCTTGTCGCGTAGCAGAGTTCGTCGACTGCGAACCCGTGTCCGTCTGTATAGACTCGGACGATGGCGGTTGGGTCGTTTGTATATCCGAAGTCGAGTCCGAGGTTGAGGAGTTTGTATTCATTTGGGATTTGGTTTATTTCTGTCCAGTGGGTGAAGATGGTGGATTGTGCGGTGCCTCGTTCTCCGAGACCGTATACTTTCCAAAAGTTCTCGTCTGCTGTTTTAAACCGCTCAATTTCCATGACCACACTTTCAGGGAGGAACGGGTTGTCTTTGTACGTGGTGCGGAAGAACTCTGCGTCTTCTCGTGGGATGACTTCTTCATATATCCAGTGAAATTCGTCTGATGGGTTGTAATCAATTAAGACCCTCCCCGTTGTTCGGAGGAGGAGTTGCCGCCAATCTTCGAGGTTGATTTCGTTGGCTTCGTTGATGAATAGAACGTCTCGCTTGCGTCCTCTGACCTTTTGCGGTTGGTCGATGCTAATGAACTCAACCATGTTCCCCCAGAGTTGGTAGGTTGCATCGCTCTTATTGTGGAGGTCGGGGTTGTATATCTCTTCCTTGTTGAGTATCTCGAAGAAGTCCCGCATGGCGGTTGCACGAAGTGCGGGGAATGTCTTTCGGCATATCGTAATAACGAGACCCGAGTTCTTGTGGCAAAGCTCAATGAGTGCCGTGAGGATGGAGTACGTCTTTCCGGATCGTGTACCGCCTTGGTGAACTTGAATCTTCGACTTGCATTCTTTAACGTGGTAATATGTCGCGGGTAGTTTACTCATCGAGCCATGAGAGCGGCTTCTTCTCGGTGACCTCTATCTCTTGCCGTTCGATATATCCGCGCTTCTTGCCTTTGGTCTTCAGAAAGAATATCGTCGCGGCTGGGTTGCCTTCCTTCACGAGCTTATAGAGGTGGGATTCTGCGAAGTCGAGGACGCTGTCTTGAATGGAGTTGACCGCGCTCTTATATTCCTCGTCTGCCTTCAGCCATGCGTAATGCGTCGAGCGATCAATTCCAACCATCTTCGCGGCTGTCGATACGATACCGAGCGACTTCTCGAGAGCTTCGAGCATCGCTTCTTTTTTGGTGTTGGATGTGTTGTGCTTTACTGCTTCCATAACTCTGCCTTTTTACCGGTGAAGTCCTCCCATCGCTTTACGATCACATCGCAATACTTCGGGTCTAATTCCATCCCGTAACATTTGCGCCCTGTTTTCTCCGCTGCTATAAGAGTCGTTCCAGATCCAAGAAATATATCGAGAACGAGGCCTTTGTTTTTTGCTCCGTCAATTATAGACTCAATAAGAGTAACCGGCTTCGGGCAAGTGTGCGCCCCTTTTAAAGATTTCTCTATTTCGGTCGTCTGTTCGAAGAAATCAAAGTCGTATTTCTTTTCAGGTCTCCCCCAAAAGAAAAGCGGCTCTACTTTTCTGAAGTGGCTTATTTTCCCCCCGCTTCTTTTGTTTCTGGATAACCAGTAGAAACAGTCGTCCGGCTCTTGATTATACCAGAAGGGGTTGTACTTCCAGCCGGTAGAAATGCAGATAAACGACGACTTTTGCCTTACTATAGAAAACCAAAGAGAGCAAAAAGAAAGGTATTCTTCCCCGCTTTTGTCCTCGTGTGAATTGTATTCGTAGCCTATCCCGTAGGGAGGGTCGGTAAATACCATGTCCGCCTTCTCTCCGTTCATTAGCTTCTCCACGTCCTCCGCTTTCGTAGAGTCCCCACAAAGCAAACGATGGTCTCCCAAGATATACAAGTCTCCGGGTTTGGTCTTCGGCTCTTCCGGTGATTCGGGTACTTCGTCGGGGTCGGTCAATCCTTCTTTCTCTTCTTCTTCGGGTTGCCATACATCGAGACCCCATTCATCGAGTTCTGCCGCGTCCCATTCGTTCGCAAGTATATCCCAATCCCACTCCCCGAATCCAACGTTATCTTTCACGATGAACTCCTTTGCTTTGCTCTCTTCCCATGTAGCGACATAGACGGGAGCCTCGGTAAGTCCTGCTGCTTTGGCTGCCTTCAGCCTCATATTGCCACCGAGGACAATCATATCCGGATTGACAACAATCGGACGCGCTTCGAGCATCTCGGGAAACTCCTTGATGCTGGTCACCAGCTTTTGGAATTTATCGTCTTTAATTATCCGAGGGTTCGTCGGGTTTTGTTTGATCCCCGAGAGTTTCATTGGCTTGATCGAGGACGGCTTCGAGGGTGTATCGGAATTCATCGTTGTGAACGGCTAAGGTTAGAAGTAAAGTTGCTGGGTCATCGCCTGCATGGAGTCGGATTGCTTTGTCATTCTCCGTGATGAGAAGGAAGTTCTTCGAATGGAGGAGGGCTTTTCTTGCGTTTCTCATGGGTGCAATCTACGAAGAGACAACTCAACCGCAAGAGGATTCGAATCATACGCTTCATATTTATAACCGAGTTTCTTTGCCATGTATGGAGTTGTTCCGGTTCCGCAAAATGGATCGAGTATTGTGTCACTTTCTTTGGCTGTTGTCAGAATTATCCTCCTAATAATCTCCTGCGGGATTTGGTTTGTATACTCTTTAACCTTCTCTCGACTGACATTCTTCACTAAATTTACCTCCCAGTGATCCGGACACTTTCTCCCGCCTGTTCTCTTAACAAGCTCTTTAACTCGCTTGTCGTTTGGATTCTTGTATGGAATTCGAACCTTGCTCCAATCCGGTTCGCAATTCCACCACGCAATCATCCTCCATTGACGGCTTCCGGTGTTGCTTGGATACGTCCA
>Ga0208899_1002485_pt1 | contig 12269 bp, 30 predicted proteins | sample VirMetDEL_Nov_24_FD_184518 | JGI IMG/M metagenome (GOLD analysis project Ga0208899, IMG submission 184518) | Aqueous microbial communities from the Delaware River and Bay under freshwater to marine salinity gradient to study organic matter... | ecosystem: Environmental > Aquatic > Marine >...
TTATTAATAAACTTGGTTTTACTACTAAAGGAGAAGATAAATGAGCGATTTTGCTGACGTCAAGTTTGATTTCGATACGAAGGATGAAGGTAACTCCTTTATTCCAGAGGGCGATTACAGATGCAGGATTAGTGTTTGCGAAAAGACTACATCCGCAGCTGGTAATGACTACCTAAAATTAGAAGTGCAGGTAGATGAAGATAAGTATAATAACTGGATCATCAGAGAGAATTACAACCTCTGGTATAAAAATGGTGATGCCAGTAAGCAGGAAATGGTAAGAGAGATTGCTTCTAGAAACTTTGCTAAATTATTAAAAGCATTGGGTCTACAAGATAATCCACCATCAAATGCCTCTGAACTTGTTGGTAGGAAGGTTGTATGTAAACTCGGTATAGAGAAAAGCGATAACCCAGATTACGGCGACAAGAACAAAGTGCTTGAATTTAAACCAGTAGAGGGAATGAAAGCAGAATCTGCTGACGCTCCGCCTGCTTGGGTAACTGAAGAGCCAGCTGCAAAACCAGCTAAGCCTTCGTTATAATTTAATTGGCTTGCTAGGACGCCATAAGGGACCTCCATCATTCTCCGTAAAGTCTGATTCCCACCTAGCCTTTTCTTAATGAATTTTTAAACTGATATGTTCTGTTGGATTGAATTTGCTGATACTTAATATGTCGAAATCATCCTCTGGATCTAACGTCTTACCAAACTTAACAAAGAACTCAGCTGTATCCTGATTAGGAGCTGGTATGACAATTGCTTGGAGTTCTTGTTCGTCTTTATAGACACAGATGTATTTCGACATATATTGCATATTTGTAAATATAATAGTTATAGTATTAAGTCTACAATATTTGGCGAGTTATAAATAGATAAATGTCCGCCTTTTGAATAATTTTTATAATCTTTTAAAAAGCCTTCCATTCTTTCCCAGCCAATATCCATTTGCTCTTCTGTAATTCTGAATACCTTTGCAGCATAAGGCGGTACTTTTTCTTGAGCTACAAAGACAAACTCCTGGACTTTGAATCCAGCTTTTTGCATACCTCTTCTATACCAAGCCGCTTGCATATCGTAGCCATACTTTCTAACAGATCCAGCAAAGGCTTTAGGATCGCAGGATTGCGTTGTTTTATAATCTATTACCACAACACTATTATCTGCATAAGGTTTTGTTAGAGGAGGGCAGAGAACGTCTGGCCTACACTTACATAAGACTTCATCCTCATACCAGTAGAAACTAGCCTCAGCAAGTTTACCTTCTGGATTAAGATACATATTACCCTCTTCTATCATATTGGCTTTCATACCTTTAATATGATTTAACTCAGCTTCTTTAATAACCGTTAGGCCTCTCTCCTCGTATTCTTTTTTAAGTTCTTTATTGGCGTTGGTATACGGAGATCCAGTTAATACAGCTATATCATTATTAAAAGCTTCATCGCCTTCAACTAACATAGCGTGAGCTGCCGTTCCAAAATTCATAGCAGGCGTGGTTTCTTGCACGTGTTCTATTGCATGCAACTGCGATTCGCCGAATCTACGAATAGCACTACTGCTAATCCCAACTCCAGCGTGATAAGCCTCGTTAGGTATATCGGCAAAGATTAAAGCTTCTCCCCTTTGCTCTGATTCGTAAGTGTTTAGTTCATCTATCTTCATCTTCATACTCCAAGTATAAGGCCTGAACGACCTGGTTAATTAACATTGGCTTTGGCCAATACTGTAAATCGTCATACATCGTTTGTAAGTTTTCTGCTAAGCTTTTGGTTTTATAATATTTTGGCGATTTAATTAAATGCCAATATTCTATTATCTTATCCATATCATCTTGTCCGCCTCTAAAAACTAATTCAAAGTCTGTCTTTTGATAGGGAATATAAACAAACTCACCTACTGATCTAAACGGATAAAATGCTGCTGGTTTACCTATCTCCATATGTGATTGACTATATTAGGAAATCTACCAGAAAAATCTACTTTAATTAAATTTGGTTTACGTATCTCCAGTTGTCTAAACAAAGCTTCCTCTACCGTTCTTGGCGGAGACTTACGCAAACTTGCCGGCGTTCCCATTTGACTCCACCATCTAACAGCTTTATCGCGTGGATAACCGGTATGTTCAAAACATATATATTCGCTAATTATTTTATTGGGTGTTTTGTATGACACTTTTAATACTGGGGTGGCTGATCCTATCTTCTGATGTTCGCCGACCCACATATCTATAACTTTTATTTCGTACTTAGTTTTCTTTGCAACGTTAGAAATAACATCTAACTTAGATGAGATAAGATCTAGGTCTATCTTTCTTGCAGGAAAGGTGTGACCGCAATCCGGACAAGTATTTACGCTCTTAGGTACATAAGACTTACAGGCAGGACAAGACTTAACAAGTGCTTGACCGGTCTTTTTGCGCTTACCTTTTTGACTTGGCTTGATTTGATTGATTGGACCATGACGTTCAATATTCTTAGCAAAGTCTAATACCAAACAATTCTTCTTACCTTCAGCTGGGCGCATACCCCTACCCATCATCTGGACATATAAACCAGGTGATTGGGTAGGACGCAACATGACGATGAGATCGGTGATAGGGGCATCGAACCCAGTCGTCAAGACATCGCAGTTTACTAAGGCTTTTAGTTTACCGCTTTTATATTCTTCTATTAATTGGTCTCTCTCATTCGGAGGTGTTTCTCCGCTGATAACCCTTGCGCTGATATTGCTGAAATCTAATAGTTTGCAGACCATTTCAGCATGTTTTATACCAGCGCAAAAGATTAACCATTTTTTTCTATTCAAACCTTTTATAAGGACTTCTTGAATAGCTTTTTCTGTTCTGCCTTTGTCGTTCATTTTTTCTTGTAGATCTGTTTGGATAAACTCTCCGCCTCTCATTCCTACTGATTCTACGTCGTATTCAGTATCCATACATTTGGTTACTAAGGGTGCTAAATAGCCGTCGTCTATTAGCTTGACAAAGTTTTCACCGCTTCCGTAGTCAATAGCTATATCATCAAATATAGATCCATCGCCGTCCGTTAGCATTCCAGAATTTAGTCTGTAAGGTGTAGCAGTAAAGCCAACAACTTTTAATTCTGGGTTTTGTTCTTTTAAAGAAGAGATGAGGGAACGATACATTCCCTCACCCTCTTTTGGAACTAAGTGGGCCTCGTCGATTACGAGGAGGTGAAATCGGGGGAGATGTTCCACTTTGTTCCAAACCGATTGAAGCTGAGCGTAGATAATATCGTTTTGACTATCTCGCCTTTTAAGACTGGCACCGTATAATCCTATACTTCCGTAAGGCCAAGCGTCTTGTAGCTTCTCATAATTCTGTAGCAGGATCTCTTTGACGTGGCTTACAATCAAAGTATTCTGCTGGTTTTGTTGATTCATATGCAGAACAAAGTCTGCAATCACGTGAGACTTACCAGAGCCAGTAGGCATCACAACAAGGGGATTACCCTCTTGCGACGCTACATAGCTTTCTAAGGCATCTAAGGCCTCTTGCTGGTAATCTCTAAGTGGCATTAGATGCCAAAGTAAAATAGAGCTGCAAGAATACTTACAATTAATATAACTTGAACTTTCTCTACATTTGTTAGAGGTTCTTTTACTTCTACTTTTGGCTCTGCTGCTACAACTGGTTTTACCTTTTTAGCAACAGGTTTTTTTCTAACTCTTTTTCTTACAGGTTTCTTTGCAAGATCTTTTGCTTCTTTAGTTTTCATTTACTTTCTCCATAGATTTTGAATAGGCCTGGTCGAATAACACAGGATGATGATCATAAATATAACGCACAAACTCTGTTAGCCTTTTATAGGCTCGTAAGTCTGTTTGCATATCTAATAAATGTTTGGGACCGGTAGCTGTAGGTATGCCTATAGCTTGGTCCATTAGTTGGTTTAGTTCGTTCATATCTTCTCCTAAAAATATAATTAGAAAAAGAATAACAAAATATATTTGCAAAGTAAACAAAAATGATTATACTATTTGTAATTAATTCATAAATCTGGAGAATGATATGAAACCTAATAAACACAAAGAGTTTGAAAAGAACTCAGACTTAGCTTTCAACTTATCGGTTGATATGCTTAAAAACTACGCAACAAAATGTGTCGTTGATAAAAACAAGGACATGATGGATCCCATTGTTGGATCTTATTTGTTGGTACATAATCTAGCCATTGGTCTTTTGTATAAAGCCAAAGGCCACGAACAAGAACTCATCAACGTCTTGCATAGCGCAATAGAAGATGCTGAGTATATTGTTAATAATTCAAGAGAGGTAAATTGATATGAGTAGATTAAAAGGTTTACTTTTAGATGCAGATATCGTAGCTGAAGAAGTTATTGATAACGGCTGCGAAGACTTTGCAGAATTCTGCGCAGGTATGAGAAAACTTCGCAATAAGGCTAACAACTATTTGTTAGACGACGAACAATATCTGGAAGATACCTGGAGGGAACATACAGCCAATAATAACTGGAAGTACGGAGAGGGCTAATTGAAATACGAAGAACAAATATTTTGGACTATTGTTGGACTCTTTATTTGTCTCTTAACCCTTTTAATAATTTAATCCGGAACAGGCACCTCATCTGGCTTGTATAAAAATAAAAGATGCAGTCGCCATTTACTCTGAACTTTGGGATCTAGTTCGCGACAAAAGATCCCACTTCCTATACAATAATAATATGAAAGTTGTCCCGTTTAAAAAAGGCCCACCTACGGCAGAAGAAATGCAAAGACGTCTGAATGATATCTTTGCCGATTTTACCGACAGAGGCGCTAACGCAGAAGATGTAGCTTTATTGATCTTCACTTACGGCACCACGCAACTTTTATCCTACGCAGACACTCCCGATCTAGGCATACAGAAGATAGACGATATTTTATATAATTCTTTTGGCTTTACTAAGGAGATAGTCTTCACTCCCGACGACGAATAGTTTTGTCGTAAAAATATGACAAAAGGCACCCTTTTATCTACAAATATTGACAAAAAGGCGGGGGTTTTGTCATTTTGTCAGTTTTGTCAAAACGCGAAAAAGGTGATAAGAATGCACTTTTGGCAGTTTTGTCATATTGTCAGGATACCCCTTGAGAATAACCCTAAAACCCTCGAAAATCGTAAAAGAAAAGGGTGGGTAAGAAAAAGTATGACAAAAGTAATAAATAACATATATATATATACGTATATATGTTTTTATTTATTATATTATAGGGCTTTACGGGGGGTTGATAGTTTTGGCAGAGTTTTGTCAGAAGGTGTGACAAAAGTATGAGTAAATTGAGCGAAAAGTGTAGGAAGTATCTAAGTGAAGATCTGATAGCTTTCTTTGAGCGACCAGATGTAGTAAGATTTGTTAGAAGATATAATTGCAAAGTTATAAGTGTAAACATGAGAGAGAACAAAGATGCCAGCCCCAGATCTAAGATTAAGAGCAAGTGTTAAGGTAGAGCCAGTTTTGGAGCCTACAGATGACATGCCTATCGAATACCTAAGCGAAGGAGAGAAGAAGCTTACTAAGAGACAGAGGTTGCTTGTCTGGAATGCAGTCAACGATCCTACCCTTACGTTTTCAGAGGCGGCGAAAAAAGCAGGATTTAAAAATCCAATCGTTGTCGGCAGATATATGCGACCCGGCGGGAAGTATGCACACGTTAGGAGAGAATACGAACGGCTGATGGTTGAGGCCAAGAAGAAGTTTGAGCTTACGCATGACAAGGCAGTAGAAGATCTGTATAAACTTAGAGACGACGCCTGGGCGCAAGGAAACTTTACGGCGGCGATCAACGCCCAGAACTTATTGTTAAAGGTCGGGGGATTAATTGTAGATCGTCGGGAAGTCTTGCACGGTAAGGTTGATCAGATGAGTCGGGACGAAGTTGAAAAGAGATTAGCTCAACTGCTCGGGACTAAAGCTTTAGATCATAAGTCGGGAACAGTCATAGAGGACAAGTCGGGGAGTCGGGACTAGTATTTGATAGTCGGGACTTTAATCTAGATAGCCTTTAGATTTCAAATAAATAAATCCAACAATACTGCCTATAACAAAATAGGCAAGTATTGATAGAATTAAGATCTCAAATATACTCATTCGGACATCTCCTGTTTTAGTATTCTTAATATTTCAATAACTTCTGTACTTGTTCTGCCGTCATCACCTGTAGCGATATCTACTGCTTCTTTAATTAATTCTTCGTTATACATTATCAATCTCCTGTAATTTATAAAATCCTAAAGACTTAGAACAGTCTGTTTGCCCGTCTTCATCAACGGGATAGATAGATAAAAACTTCTCTCCTGTCTGATCATCAGTCCATAAGTTAATATCTACATTGTTATCGGGGTGAATACCCTCAACGTCTTTGTATTCACTCTCAGCGTAAAACGTACCCCAAGAGTCGCTCGGATATATGTTAGCCATTAGTTTTTTTCCTCAAATACAAACTTGGTATTAGTACCAAGTTCACTAGAATAATAAAATTCAAGTTCTTTTAAACCGTTATCGGTTCTGTTGTAAAAAGTTACTTTTTTATTTTTATCAATTCTATTTAATATTTCTATTATTTCCTTTATTGTCATATCACACCTCCTGTTGCAGTATTCTTAATATTTCAATAACTTCTGTACTTGTTCTGCCGTCATCACCTGTAGCGATATCGACAGCTTCTCTAATTAATTCTTCGTTATACATTAGCTACCTCCTCCTCAGTCTCTTCTAAATGACGAATTAAGGTATATAGTCCTGCCTTGATACCTGTATGTTCTGATTGGGTATGACTATCGTTTACCCATTCATCATCTGCAATAATATCTTCTGCAATATTTTTTATTCGTTCAATCGTTAGCATTAGTTTTCTCCTTTATTTAAAAATGTTCGCATAATTGTTTCAACAGTATCAGCAATATCCATAAACTCGTCTTGCTTCTCATCTGTTCTTACAGCTACTTCATTACCCTCGCTATCGGTTTCCCATATGGGGTCTAAAGATGAATACTCTAAAATGTAATCAGCTAATTCAGAGTAGAGTCCTACCCACGTTTCTGTCGGTATCGTTGTTTTGTTAACTGACATTTGCTAATTCCTCCTCTACTTCTTCATCGTAAAAGGCTTCTCCTATTCTTAATTGCTCTTGAAAATCAATTGCATATTCATCGCAAAAGTGCATTAAGTCGCAAAGTAAATCTCTAATATAGTAATCGTCTTGTTGGGCTTCGCTTTGCTCATAACCATAGTATTGTAAAAAGACTAGCATTAAACGGTATATGTTGTCTGATCTGTCTTTGTTTGTTTTTCTAACTGACATTTGCATTCTCCTCTTCTTCACATTCTGTTAACCAATCGTCAAAGTCGTTAGCTAATCCGTTAGGCATATCGTTATTTAAGACAACGGGTTTAGGGTTGTCACTCCATTCAACTAAGATAGTAGCTGATACTATTCTTCTTGGATTATTCATTAGTTCAATCCCTCCACTGGATTCCAGTCTTCGTCTAATATTAAGATTTCTTGTAGACCATGTTTGTAATCAACATTATCATCAGACCAAGAATCTATATATTTCTCTTCTCCATTTTTTAGTTTGATATAAAGTTGACCTCTACATATATCATAGTCATCTATATCGTCCCAATTAATACCCTCATCATCTAAATCCCAACTAAGATATGCATTATATCTAGCTTCTATCTTCTTGGGTTTAGTTCCGTCTAACCATTCAACTTTATTTACTTCGCTCATTCTTGACCTCCTATAGTCTTGGTTTAAATATTTCTACTAAAGTCTCTAACTTATCCTTTGGCACATCTTTTAAATGGTCGGGGGTTTCATTAGGCTTTAGATCGATTTTTACTAAATGACCTTGATTTGATAGTCTGGTCATTTTGTCTTCTGCTTTATCAAGGTCTGGAGTCTCCATAGCAATTCTATAGCTGTTATCCACCTTGTTATAAACTTTTACTAAGTATTTCTTCATTAGTCTTGCTCCTTTAAATTAAATAACCATTTTCATCAAACTCATATCTGTTTGACTCAACATAGTCTAAAAACATTTCTTTTGAAAAATAGTCTTGATTATCTGCAAACCACATATTAAGCATTTTATTTTGTATATCTAAAACAAAATCATTTGTAGACCATTCACATAAAACTTTATATTCTTTTTTGCTTAATAATTTATTTGTAAATGCTTGAAGTTCATCGCAAAAACAATAATCATTACCTTTATAATTTTGAAGTAAATATTTATAGTCTTTATTATCTAAATCACAACTAGGGGATAATTTTATATAGCATTGTCTCGTTTCATATTCATCATTTGAAAGTGAATAATCAAAATTCATCTGCAAAGTTTCTGCAAATTTTTTAAAACTGTTTATATTTTCATCTGCCCAAGGATTTATATTATTTGGATTATCAATCCAAAATTTTTGATATATCCTATCGCACAGTTCATCATCTTGTTTTAAATCTTCAAAATCATAAACAGTATATTCTTTAGTTAATGTTTTCATTTTTCTTCTCCTATATATTCTAAAATTAATTGTCTTGGCACTTCAAAACCTAGTAGCATTTCAATCACACGTACTAGGTCAAAGACATCACCGTTAAGTACGTCTTCTTCTATTGCCTGTATTACTTTTTTGATTATTGTTTTATTTCTTGGCATTTTTATCTCCTGTATATTGATCCCAAAAGTCGGGGTTGGGTGGTCGGGTTGTTGAAAATATTGGTTGGTTGGGTAATTGGATTTTGTTTTGTCGGGCAAAACTTAGTATGTCGGGATAGGTCGGGTTGCCTTCCATAGTAAAGACTGTATCCGTCCCACAAACTTTAATATATATCTTGGTCATAATCTTCTCCATATGAGCCTTTTATACACTTGCTCGGGTGTACGGAGTAAACTTATTTATTCCTTTCTTAATTTTTTATAAAGACTTTCATTTCTATAAATGCAGTCTTCTGTAAAATAACTTTCTAGAATATCAAATACTAGAAATTCAAATTGATAGTCTTCGGGTTGTTCAAAGGCTTCACGCATAAATCTACCCCCGTCATAGTAATCAGTCTTATTAATAAAGAAGTCATAATCTAACTCAGTATCTTGACTTGACCAATCAGCAAATATTTCTAGCTTTCCAACGGCTAAATCAATTGAAAAGTTATAACATTCTCCCTGTTTGCTTTCCTCTAATCTATTCTCATATACTTCTAATATATATTTTTTTGAGTCTTTTGACATTGGCATTACTTCACCCCCTCTATATATTCTTTTGCTTTATCTGTATTTACATAGTCGCAAATATCTAAGCGTTTTTTTTGAGTTGCTGTATCTAAACTATCCCAATCACTAGGAAAAGAAATGCCGTTGATAGTCTCGTAAAATCTTTTTCTTTGATTGTTGCTCTTTCTGATTGATTCTTCAGTATCACTCTCAGACATTAAAGAAAATATTTTTGATATGTTGCTAACAGTTTGCAACTGATCCTCGCAAGAAATTAAATCATCATCTTTTAATATCTTTCTTGCTTGTTGCTCAAAGTCTTCAACTCTTATTTCTTTATTTGGATTAATCCAATATAAATGCCTAGCAGTTGTATTGCTCCAATCATTAACGCTTATTAGGTCATCAATAGCCACTAAAGTTTGGTAAGAAAAAAACAACTCACGCCCATTAACCATATGGCTATATAGGTTTTTAGTTGTTCTTAAATATCTAGGCTTAGAGCCTTGTAAATCTATTTCACTTTTTAAAATACTCATATAATTCTCCGTAAATGCTACTTATTAAGTAGTAAGAGAATTATCTCAAAAAAGAGACTTATTGTAAACAGCTAAATGATACTTAATTCTTTTATAGGGTGATAGGGTAAATTAAATAGCATTTCCCTTGTCTGTCGGCTTTCCCTTTTAAAAATTTGGGGGTTGTCGGGTTGTCGGGTTGTCGGGCTTCGGGCTTCGGGTTGGGCGTTTATTTAAACGCCCTTTTTTTTGCCCCCTTATAATATAAGGCTATAAAACCAGTAAAAACTGGAAAAAAAATACCATTTTGAAAAAATCCAACTGATCAAAAAACCTTGTATTTTCGGGCTTTTTTCGGGGTCGGGGTTTGGACTATACAACTGGCCGAGCCTCTCTTATATAGGATAAACCCATATATAAATATAGATCTGGTATCAGTTGATCAGCTGGGTAAATAGATCTAAAAACACCTCCGCCTCAACCCGCATTCCTACGCTACCCCAAGAGCAGAAGATCTTGCGACAAAATGTAAAAAGACTTATAATAAGATCATACTGAGGAATTACCCTTGGTTGTTTTACGGAGAATATAATATGTTAAATAACATTAAATTGAGAGACGTCTTCATACCTTCTAGAGGCTGGTTTGGAGATCGTCATATTATTAAAGATCAGATGATCCAAGGTGAGGAGTATGAAGTATATGGTTTTAATAGAGCCTTCTACAAAAACCCTGATAACTCTTTTACTACTCATATCTGGAATGATAAAGACTCTATAACAGTCTTGTCTGATCAAGATCAAGATCTGCAAGAGATCGTTGACTTTCAAAACGATCAGATGAAGCAGTTTTTTGATCCTAAATTAAAGGAGTTGTTTTAATATGACACATCAAGAAAGAATGGATTACGTAAAAAATATCCAAGACAGAAACCAGGCGTTGATCCAACGCCTGAATGGTATGGTAAGAGAGACGCCGATCTCTGACAGCTTTTCTTTACTTGGTAAACTTCTGGTTGATCAAGGTCTGGCAGATACCAGAGCAGGTGCAATAGATACGGCAGTAAGATCTGTTAGTAATCCTAACTATTCAGAACTTAGATCTGCCATTTTAAATTGCGACAGTTCTAACTTTCCTTGGCTAATCAAGATAGCACCTAGACTTATATTAATCAGTTTACAAACAAGTGTAGATGTGGCGTTAATAGAAAGAACGGAAAACGCTTTTAATCAATTAGATAAGAGGGCTAGTTAGATGTATAAGATAGTTAGATTCTGTTTTGATAATAATCACCCTGATCACCATAAGGTGATCAAGTCCGGCCTAACCTTAGAGGAAGCGCAAGACCATTGTCAGCGTGACGATACTCGAGAGGCTGGAGTTTGGTTTGACGGATATGAGGACGATAACTAATAGATCGGGCTTCGGGATCAGGGAGACGAAAGTCTCCCTTTTTTTTGCCTGTAATATTTATTAGTTTATAAGAATAATATTTTATACCCAGATCTGGGATGGATCTGGACGATTGCAGCTGCAGGATCACCCAGATCTGTAAAAACTGATCAGGAGATCCGGCGGATCAGGGACTCTATTGGATCCAAAAAACAGGATCCAAGATCCAAAAAACGGGATCCCGACCCCCCAAATCAGAAACGGGACTCCACGCGGACAGGTAAATAGGTAGTATTCCAGTTATAAAATCACATATAATTAAAGTTTGCCTTTGTTTTTACCTTAGGATATGATTGATCTTGCAGGTGAAGTATATTTGCACTTCGTTCAATCTATCTTCTCCAGAGACAGTTGCTTTGCCTGCACCCCCTTATAAAAAAAATTAACATACCAAAAAAATCCCCCAGACGAAGTGCCCTTTTCGGCGCTTACCCCTAGGAATTTTGAAATAAATATTTGGGTACCCATATAGCCAAAATTTTTTCTATACTTTTTTAACTTTTGAATGGTATGATATTGCGTATGGCAACTCCATTTGATACAGATTATTCGTTTTTAAATTTACCGGAGATGGGTTCCGACGTAAGAGGTCCGATTGACCTGCCCTCTTTTGAGCCGGTAGATTTTTCTTTTAATATTGACCAGTATGCGCCAGAGCGTTTACCAGAAACTGAATTGGTTCAACCGTCTTTAGATCCGTTTTCAGAAGAAGAGAATCAAGAGCTTTTATCCTCTGCTCGTCCCTTTGAAGATATTCAAACTTTAGGTGCAACTTTTGGTCAAAGACTCGCTGAGACTGAAAAGTTTTTCGGCGATAGAATCAGCGACCTACAAAATAATATTAGCGATCTCGAAGGCGCTAAATCCAATTTAACCGGCGAGTTAGAATCTGCTATATCCGAGCAAGACGTTATTCGTCAGCAATCAGCCGAAGAGCAGATGCAGGCTTTGGATGCGCAAAGAGCCGAACTTGAAGCTCAATTGCAATCGGCTGTAGCCGAGGCTGAGGCCAACGGCGTCAACGCACTTGAAGCCGCTAAGGCAAGCGCCGCCGATA
>Ga0208899_1002487_pt1 | contig 12260 bp, 21 predicted proteins | sample VirMetDEL_Nov_24_FD_184518 | JGI IMG/M metagenome (GOLD analysis project Ga0208899, IMG submission 184518) | Aqueous microbial communities from the Delaware River and Bay under freshwater to marine salinity gradient to study organic matter... | ecosystem: Environmental > Aquatic > Marine >...
CGAGTTCCGTGGTCAATAGAAGCCCTGTCGGTGTCGCAACGGAGCTGACCGATAGACTTGGTGTACCAAGAGACATGGATATGGATTGTCCAAGTGGTAGCACTGTCGCTGTAGCAGAGACAACAGGTGTTCCAAGTGCTGATGTTACTACTTGACCAGGGAAATCATTATTGACAGGGGTGTTTGCTTGACCACCCATACCTGAGTGTACCGAACAATAGTAATATAACGTTGGTGCTGAATCAGCTACCTTAATTCTTGTATACGCTCCTGCGTTACCAGGTGTTCCATTTGTTGTGACACCTGTTGTATATTCAGTTCCACTATTATGCGTTCCATCTGATGTTGTAGAGAAACGAAGTGGGTGTCCAGAGTTGCTTCCTGCTGCTTGATCAAAAGTATAAGTATTACCTTCTTTAAGTTCTAAGGTGTCTTGTTGTACGCCGTCTATAAAGTATTTATTACCACTACCTGTACTAACAACAGTAACTACTTTCGTGATCTCCATCCCTTTGGATGGTACGTTTGCATCACCAACTTCTACGGTAGCTCCTAATGAGGTGCCTATAAATAAACCTGAAGGCTGAACAATAACTTCTTGTGTGGTTGTGCCGCGAGCCGTGGTCAGTGCTAAACCACTCGGTGTCGCTACTGCATTAATCTCAATAGCTGGTGTACCAACAGCCGTTGTTAAATCAAATCCTTGTATTAATTCATGTGTACTAACTTCAAGTGTTGGCGTACCAAGTGCTAATGTTGCACCAATACCTGCTGGTTCAATAACATGACCTGCACTAATACCAACACCACCAACAGCGGAAGTCATTGCTTGACCGCCTGGTCGTGCTACATTTTGTAAAGATACGTTACCTACTGCCGAGGTAAGATTAAAGCCTGTAATGGTTGGGTTTAGACCAATGGTTGTTGATCCAAGACTAGAAGTAAGAGACAGCCCTGTAACGGCTACGACAGCGTTCTGTTGGCCTTGTGCCGAAAAAGGTGCTTCTGCAAAAGTTGTTATACCAAACGCCATAAATTAGTCTCCTAGAATGTCATTATACACTCCTGACATCCTGTGTCATTAAAGTTTATCCATCTCTGCCTTGACGGCTGTCCATGTTAATTCTGAATGAGGATTAGTTGTTGTAAAACTACCCTCTACATCCCATTCAATTTTATTAAATGTTTCTTCGGTAACAGTATCTTGACGAAAGACTAAAGGTGTGTTTGGTTTTAATGTTTGTATTGCACTAAATAATTTATCTGTATCTGTCATTATGCCAATATCTCCATAGCTGTTATTCTAGTTGCATTGTGCAACATTCTAAACCTTCCCCCAGAAACAGTATTTTTAAAAGATAATTTAAATGTTTGTTGCGAGGTGCTACTAGGCGAAACATAATAAGAAATGTTTATTCCACTTTCATTTTGCCTAGAATCATTTCTAAATTCTTCATAAGCCTGTGCTCTTGTCAAATCACTATCTGACGCATTTCTAATCGTTAAATAACCTTGTGGGTCTGCTGTACTGTTATTTCCAAATAAATTATAATTACCAGAAACTATTATATAAATTGAACTTGATGTTGCAGAAGGAGTAATATTTATAGTTGCTAAATCTGAATAGCTTGTAGATGTTGTTGTAACATCTGAGCCACCAATATTAGCTGTTACTAATTGACCAACCTTACCAGGAGCAAAGCTTGTAGCACCTGTACCACCATTACCTGTAGCAAGCGTACCTGTAACGTTGCTCGCTAAGTTAATTGATTGATTAAGTCCAAGTCTCGTTAGTGCCATTATGGTTTACTCCATACGCTGTGTGTTAAGTTGCCATCAGAATCTCTTGCTAATAGTGCATCATACGCTGCCTCATCCGTGTGGTTGGCTGGCAAGTCACGTAAACTTTGACGCCATGCCTTCATCTCGTTGCTCATGGTTACATCTTGTAGAGCATAGTAATCTGTTTCTTTTAATTTTTGTAATCTTAATGCTCGTATTTCTTTAAGTTTATTTTCTTCTTTTGTTGCATTAAAATCTGTTTGTACTTGATTGTATTCTGCTTGTTCTTCAGCAGTCATATCTCTATTTATTCCATTTATATTTATCTGTACCATATTAACTATTCGCTATTCCATAGACTCTAAAGTAGCCTGATTTTATATTATCTGAGTTTGCAAAAAATGTTATTCCATCTATTGATTGATCAGCATTATATTGTCCTACTGCCATATTACGCATTGTGTAACCACTCCAGTTTTGAGATACATTATCAATAAGCATTGTTTTAAACTCATCACTTTTATTCATATCAAAAAGAGTAATAGTACCCGCACAAGTTTTTAAATTACTAGAATTACTTAATGCTTGTCCTCCAACTTGAATACTACTTGCACTATTACTATTATCATCAGAGTAATTTATATTTTCATAACCAGTTACTTGCGTATCAAACCATGCAAGAGATGTTTTATAACTACTTCCTGTAACTGTACTTCCGCCATGTCTTACTCTAGTTAATAATTTTCTACCATTTCCACCATTAATAACTGTAATACCAAAAACAATTAAATAGTTTTGATAGCTAGAAGAAAAAACACTATCTAATGTTAAAGCACTAACTTCACTTGTTGATGATGTTCCATTGATGTAAGTTAATGCACCACTAGGCATATATTGTTTCTCTACATACTTTAATGCACCACTAGCTGCACTATCTGAAATTAAAAATTTATCTGCATCTACTAAAGACGTTTTTGCTGTCTGTCCTGTGATAACAGTGGATGGTAACGTAAGAGTTGCACTTGATGTATTAAGGGTCACGCCTGACGGTACGGTATACGTGTCACCTGAGTCACCGATCGTTGCGGACGTTCCGCTAGCGGGGGACCACTTATCTGCTTTTATTTCACTGCTCATCTATGCTCCTATTATCCTGTATGCACCAAAAAATGTTCTGGTTCCACTTCCCGCTTGTATGTTTATAGTGCCACCTGACGCTTGATAATACTCTGCATGAAAGTAATCAGTTGTATTTGCTTCTACAACACCACTACAACTAACTGAATCAGAATTTGTATTTCTTCGTGCATAAAAAATAATATCAGTTCCATTCTTTTTTATTTTTATGATTGAGTCATTAAAATCAGTTGCAGTATCAGGTTTTGTTTGCGCATAAATAAAGTATTTTCCTGCAACGCCAGGAGTAAAAACATAAGTGCTGTTATTATAAGTAGAATCTGTATCATATAATTCAGTAGAACAAGGAAGTGTAGTATAAGTTGTGTTAGGAACACTTGAGTCTGAAGGCATAGAAGCGTGAAAAGCTGGAGTATTAGTTCCTGCCACAGCATACGTTGACCCTGCAAGATTAATCGTGTCTCCCGACTCACCAATAGATATTGACGATCCAGACTGCTTGATGATTTCGTTTACTTTAATTTGTGAGACCATTAATCAGCCTCCTGTATTGTATTACCATCTGCTACCCATTCAAGAATATTTTGATAGTCTGTGTTAGCTTCGTCTTTAGGAACATTATAAATAGAATTTACTAAATATATATTTGCAAAATTTCCAAATTCGTTATTAACTTTTTTTACTGTTTCTATTATCATCTATAACTCCGCATCTGCTGTAAAGTGGTAATTCATAACATCTCCTGTTGAAGTACCTGTTGAAGTAACTTCAAAACTTTTACTAGAGCCATTTGCTAAAGTTGCATTTTGATTTGTACTACTGCTACTGCCTTGATCTACCCTAGACATAACTCCAGAATTTCCAGAAGAATCAAAAAACACAACAGTAGGAGCGGCCCTTTTACCAACTACATAAGTTGTGCTATCGCCCATTCTTCCAGATGTTCTTCCTCCTTGATTACCACCACTTCTAATGATTCCTGTACCTGTTGCTGTTCCTGGAGCAGTTCCAACTTCATAAGTTTTTTCAAAATATCTTAAACATCTTTGTAAATTATCTCCAAAACTTTCATGTTGAAAAGGTGGTAAGCTAGAAGAAGTGTATTCGCCTACTTCTAATTGTATTCCTGTAATAGACCAATCGTTAGCTGTGTTATCATTAATATTTAATGTGCCGCCATCATTGACTTTAGTATTATCTTGTGCTTCCCAAACACCATGATTAGCTGTGCCACTAGAATAATCTGTACCACTTCCTAACCACCAATTTATAATTAAACTTTTATTATTATCGTCATCCATAGCACCTGTCGTATCTGCACCAAAAACACACACTTTATGCTCCCATGTATCAGCACTAGAGATAGTATATGATTGTGTGCATTGTCTATTTGAATTATCTTTATCTTTAAGTTGAATATTACCAGTACCCGTTTTATTTGACTTAACCCAAAATGCTAAAGTGTACTTTTCTGCATTAGCTGTACCTTTTTTAAATACTTGTAGGTCTTGACCTTCAAAAGTATATTGCATTTCCAGTTGATCCGAAGCTCCAGGAGAAGCATCCGCTGAAGTACAATCAATTCTCCAAGCATTAGCAAATCCATTAGCAAAAGCATTTCCACTTGTTTGTGCTTCTTGTGCAATAGTATAAGTACCTATACTACCTATAACTGCACTCATTCTGTCTACAGTATAAATACCAGTTGAAGTTTTACCAGTAACAGAAGTTCCACGTTGAGCCACAGCACAATTTCCATTAATTATAATCGGAGATACATTAGGTCTAAGTGAATCGCCAAACCCCGTAGAAGTTCCTGCATTGGCTATAGTTGCGCCAGCAGGTATATTAATCGTGTCACCTGACTCTCCAACTTGAACTGTCGTTCCGCCAGAAACAGGTGTAATTTTATTTACTTCTAAAGTGCTCATACGATAACAAATGTTGCTCCTGATGGTACGGTTAAGGTTGAACCAGATTGTACCGTAAATGGTCCCGCTACAAGTGCGTTGTCACTTGCTGCTAAAGTAATGTTTTGTGATAAAGTCTGCACGTTTCTGTATACTCCGTTGATCGTTGTTAGTTTATTGTAACCAATACTAGCATCGGCAGGCGTTCCTGCATCAAAACTATTTCCTAGTAAGATACCAAAAAAGGTATCTGTTGCTGCTGGTGGTCCTGTAAAGGCTATTGTACTACGAGAACTACCAAAAGTAAATGCACTGTTAGGCTCTTGAATGACACCTGATATAGAAATAATAAGCTGATTAAGACTTGCTATCTCTGCTGTGGTACCACCTATCTGTACATTAAACTGGGTTGCTGATCCGTTAAATCCTGAACTAATGTCATCGATTTTCTGGAACGCGCCAAAATCTAAACCTGGTCCTATATATCCCATTATAATTTATCCATCTCCTCTAATATTTTTGCATAGGTAATTTCACTATGAGGACAAGTAGTTGTAGATATTGCACTACCTAAATCATCTACTCCTGTTTCCCACTCAACTTTATTAAATGCATCTTCTGTTGTTTCTGCTCCTCTTACTACAAAAGGTACATTTGGTTTTAATACTTTAATTGCCATAATAAACTTATCTATTGGTTTTAATTCCATTATGCTAATACCTCCATTAATGTCATATTAGCTCTTTGGCTGTTATAACTTGATTCTATTCTTGCATTATCATTACCTCTATAAGCGGCTATTTGATGTCTATAAGTAATAGCACTTGTTGTGCTATGCGAAGTATCAAGATAATGCCAAGTTATAGTGTTAATATAATGTCTATTACTTATCCCATTTCTATCTGACGCATACCATCCTTCAAATGCATTTGCGTTTTGATACAAAGTTGTATTACTACCTCCTATTGTTCTTTTAACTCTAAATGCTCCACCCATATCATCATGGCTGTTAGTGTGGTGCATAAATACATGGTCTGTAATTGTAAGAAGTATTTTACTGTTAGTTGCACTAGGAGTTATTGAAGCTGTTAAATTTGTATCTGCATAAGATGTACCTGTTTGTGATGTAGCAGAAGTAGTTTCTGCAAATATTATTTGATTAACTTTTCCACCACCAGCTTCACCTGTGCCAATAGCCGTGCTACCTGTAAACTTTAAAAACTGTCCCGTAGTTCCTGACGCTAGGCCCGTGCCACCATTTGCTACAGGGATGGTGCCTGTTATTCCTTTTGTCATATCTATTGTTGCAAATGCCATGTTACGCTCCTAATATCCTATATGCTTGAAAGAAACATTGTTGCTGTACTGTTGTATCTCTACTGCTTCCGTTATTATGCCTTGCATATATTTCATAATAATTTGTTGCACTTGCATCAACTATATAAGTAAAATTGAAAAAAGCATCTTGTGTAGCGTCTGCACCATTTGATGTAAAACCCATGGAACGACTATTCAATTCACTTCCATTGACATATAAATATATTGAGCAATATTTAGCATCTGATAAATTAGAGAATCCAACTTGAGCATTAATGCAATATTTACCTGCAACACTAGGAGTAAACCTTGAGTTACTCGTATCGTATGTTCCATTAGAGTCAAATATTTCATCAGTAAATGTAATTTTTGTTGTGCTGTCTTGACTTACAGATTGTGCTGAACTTGTTTTTTGAGCTAAGAAAGCAGGAGTATTAGCAATACCTTCTAACGTATTCGTACCTGCACTATTAAGCGTAGCTCCTGAAGGAATAGTGATGGTATCCCCTGATTGGCCCACGGTTATCGTGCCAGTGCCCGTTCTCTTGAGTATCGTGTCTACTTTTAGGGTGCTCATGTTATTAATTTAAACCCCATAAAAAATGTATCTCTGTCATTACCTCCTGTAATTGAACAAGAGCCTCCACCATCATCTTGAGCATAAGCATAAACTTCAACATATTGACTTGCTGTTAAATTTAGAACTGCAGTAACACTTTTTCCTTCTGCGTAACTTGGATTTGCATTCATAAAATGAATTTCTTGTGCCGCAATAGAACCATTAATAGTAAATCTCATACCACTTCCAATTAATCCATTGTTAGCATCAGTTGCGTTTATTTTTGCAGCTGTTGTAAAAAAATATTTTCCATCAGAAGGAGCTGTAAATTTATCTGAAGCAAAAACATTATCAGTATCAAACACTTCATCATCAAATGTAACTTTAGTCCAACCACCACTACTTAATCCTGTTTGATTACTTGATTTTCTTACATGAAAATTTGCAGAGTTAGTTCCACCAAAACCTGTAGCTGTACCAGCGTTAGCAATCGTCACCCCTGACGGGATGTTGACCGTGTCACCTGAAACACCTAAATTAATAGTCGACGTGTTCGTGCTACCAATTTGCATGGTAGACGTTCCAGATCTGGTATCTATCGTATCTACTTGTACTTTACTCAATTACTTCTCCTTTACGATTTAGGGTTTGCATCTTTGACCGACTTGATGCGAGCTTTCCAAGAATCAATATTCTTGTATATCTCGTCTAGCTGATCGCCAATATCACCATAAGCCGCTTTTCTTGTACTTTTTACAGTGTTGTTTTTCTCTTCGGTATTGCCTGCCGTTTCATAATTCGCGAGAATTGCGTCCGTTGGTTTTGTTAAACCATCCACGCTCCACGTTTTTATGTACGGGCCACTACCGTCCGAGTCATCCTGTAAAGCTACATTGCCTCCTGGACCGAAATCAGCCGTTTTGCTGTTCGCTTCACAGTAAAGCTTAACTTTAGTTGATAGACTTGCCATATAGACCTCCTTTTAAAATTGTTATCATGTAATCACCTTATAACCACCAAACCATGATCTTTCCTCATTAGGAGAATCTCCAGCTTTTCCTAAAAAGTATGGTGTTCCTTGATCGTTATCATTTCTTCCATAAACTTCTATGTAATCTCCAACTGATAAGTCTAAAGACAGTGTTCCAGTTACAGAATAAACATCATTACCTTGTTCGTTGTTTGGACCAGAGAACATATAAAGACTACTTCCATTTTTATATATGTATGCTCTTGGAAATCTAACGCCATAACTTCCACTTGTACCCAACGTAAGGTGAACATAAAAATTGTACTTCCCCGCCTGTCCTGACGGAACGGTGAACTTATCCGACGCAAAAGCACTATTAGTATCATAAACTTCATTTGTCCAAGATACTTTTGTTTTGACATTATCTGATACAGTTTGATTAGAAGTTATAGTGACGTAAAAAGCTGGAGTCATAACTCCACCAAATCCTGTTTGAGTTCCATTATTTGTAATTGTACACCCAGAAGGAATCGTGATTGTGTCTCCTGAACTACCAAGCTCTAATGATGTTCCTGATTGTGGATCTAATTTGTCTACGAATAAAGTTCCCATTATATAACTGTTAATGTCCCTTCTACCGTTACGGTGTTAGTAAAGTTTACTGGTCCTGCTAAAAAAGCATTCTGTGCTGATGTTATTGTAACTGTTGATGTTACTGTTGCCAAGTTTAAATACATACCGTTAAATGAACTAGATATTGCTGTGTGGTCAACACTACCATCTGAGGGAGTTTGTGATCCAACAGCAGCTCCTACGTTTACAACATATGCTGCATCAGAACCTGCCAATACATTTGAGCCTGTAGATAATTGTGTACCACTTGCTGTATAATCAACATCTGGTTTTTGTACGACGTTGTTAACGACAAATCTTATTTCTGACGAATTTGCTACAGCTGTATTTAAAGTAAAAGCTGTTGCTGACCCATCACCCGTAATAGTCTGGGTAGACATGGATTTAAACTGATCACTATTTTTTGGTCCAATATAACCCATTTAATCTCCTTACGTGCTTATGCTGTCAATATAAGATAACCAACAATCTGCTGAACTAGCTGTATCGCTTTCAACCTTTACAGCGTCTCCCGTTAATAAATTCACTTTTGCACCACCATCAATAAATTCCATACTAGATCCTTGAGGGATGCTGACGTTTTTAGCCAGGTAGTAATCATTACCACCACTGCTGATATATACGTCTACTTGTATTGTTTGTGTTACAACATTAGCAACACGAATACCAATAACGGCATCATCAGAGTTAGCGGTTAAAATTGTAGAAGCTGAGGTTCCTATATTTCTTGCTTTTGCGTTTTCAAAATCTTGTGCCATATATTATCCTTGTATCAGAGTGCCACCGACATTGCAATTACGAAGCCCGCACTAACACCACTTGATGAAGCCCATTCAGGTGCATTACCACCAGAATTAACTTGTAATACTTGACCAGCCGATCCTATACCTAAACGTGCAGGTGTATTTGCTGCAGAAGCGTAAGCTAAATCTCCTTGACCTGTTAATACCATATCCATTGTTTTACTTGCAGGGAATGTACAGAATACATCTTTTGTGCCTGAAGAAAAGTTTACAGCAGAATCACTGTTTGAACTAGATATAACTGTCGTTCTTGTTATTGTTGAACTATCACCGTTAAGTGTACCAAGACCTACTTCAAACTCATTAGCTGTTTGATGTATAATAGCATAATACGTTGTATTGCTATTACCGACACCTGCAGCAAAAGTTTCAAAACTAGAAACAGCACCAGCAAGCGTTATCGCTCCTGTGCCAGTTGTAGTCGTGGTTTCTTTAACACGATCGTTGAGGACTAAAGCCATTTAGTCCCCCTACGAAATTCTTATAATAGCGTCACTTGTATTTGCTGCTGGGAATTGCACAGTAAACGTACCGTTTGATGCTGTGAAATCACCACCGAATGCTAATACACAAACTGCATCTGTTGTACCAGAGCCACCATCTGTTGTGGTGTTATAAATTAATGCTCCGTTTGCTGTAAAACTAGCTGATGTAAATTGAGCATCTGCAAAATCAACAAAAGCTGTTGTTGCTGAAGAACTCCCTGTTACACCGTTATTAGTTAAAGCTTTGCCTCCTGCTGTGTAAGCAGAACCAGATGTGTTTGTTATTTCGTTAGTAGTTGCATAGTCTGTTGTAGTTGCCCCTAAGCTTGCAGATGAAGTATATAATGCAATCTTGAAGGTATCTCCACCAGACGAGTCAAAATCATGCTTACCTTTTAAAAGATCTCTCTTAAAAGTGTTGCATATTGCAGACGATATTGCCATTTTTTATCTCCTTATGGTTGTTTCGATTGAAGAGGAAGTCTGAGAACACCATCTTGATATTCATCACGTCTTCTTCTACCTTGTTGTTCAAGTTGCAAGCCTTGTAATGCTTGTTGATAGCCTTGTTCATAGAAAGCTAAAAGATTATCTGGTCCTTTTAAGAACTTATATGCCTCCGATAGGCAAGCATATAAAAGAACTCTTGGTGCATTTGTACTCACCCAAGTTGTTGTATTAGATGAGGATAATCCAGTTTCTTGCTTGTTCAAAGCTAATTCAATATTATAATTGGAATTTGGTGTAGGTGCAAGATATATTGTGTCTTGATCCCACATTGCGTAGTATTTAGGTTGCGCTTGAGATGTTCTATCTGGCCAATATTCATTCATATACGAAATATCTTTTTGTTCTAAATAATCACGAGTAGGTGTTCCTGTTGCTGGATATATCTGAGCCGAACGAATAAAGGCTAATTGACCTGTATTAGCACCTGGTAAGGTGACAAAAGAATTTCCTTGAGTAAGACTAGCAAATTGATAAGATCGGTATACATCTAAATCAATATCTCTAAATATACGTTTTTCTGCATGTTCAATAAAATCGTTAAGAATAGCGTCTGTTAAAACATCACTAGATGTTTCTGTATAATCTCTTATTTGTGTTTGTAATTCAGAATATGTTGTCATGATATATTTACCGTTATTGTACCTAAAAATGATTTAATTTCTATATTTTTATTTTCTTGATCTGTGCCTTCTAAAGGTTGCATTGTATTAACAATAACCGTCTCATTTGCACCTGGTGCTGGAATAGGATTAAATTGTGTAATTGTTTGTGTTTTTACAGCGAATATATTTTTTCCATACAGGTTAGTTGTTAAAGGAACAATTGCGCTTACTTTTTGAGGTTTAGCATATTGTAAAGACTGTGAATCTGTTACGCGAGGTAAAGGTTCTAGCTGAGGATGTTTAGGTTCAAACTCACTGGTATGTACCCATGAACCATTCCACTCTTGCACCATTTCATTGTAAGGAAACGCCATACCTGAACGATCCGATATTCGTAAAGCAAATTTACCTGATGCGTATCTAGCCATTTAAACTCCTGGAAGATATGTTTTAGGAGTCAAAAATAAACTTGTTCTTTCACCATCTTGATCCGCCGCTCGTTGGAACTCATCTTCATAAATTTGTTTTAATAATTGAATTCTGTCTGGCGCTTTTTTCATAGCTATGTAATAAGCTAATCCAGCAGATAAACATGGAAGAAAACGAAAAGGAATCTCATTATTATTCGTGTAATCGCCCGAATCCTTCATCCGAACAAGAGCATAATATATTAGAGTGTATGCTGAGTCTGCAGCAGGATATAGATATAGTGTTGGGTTTATCGTACGTTCAAAATAGTATTGAGTTGGTCGTCCGCTGGTCGTTTTAACGGTATAATTCCAATACGTAGCTCTACTTATACTTGATGTTGAATAATCATTATTACTTGAATCACGAATAATGACATCAGTAATATCAACAATCTGTGAACTGTCATCAGCACCAGAACCAAATAAATTAGTTCCTGTTAAAGCTGTTGTATTAGCAGGTAACGTTTTTTCTTGTTTTTGAATTGTCCAGAGGTTTAAACCTCTGTTAGCCCATTCAGCTAACATAAGATTTAATGAACGTCTCGCGGTCTTTATATCGTATCCACTACGAATTTGTAGACCGCATCGTTCAAAAGCTTCTTCAGATATATCATCAATTGATAAATTAAAATCTGATGTTGAAGAATAAGTTGGCATCTATTTTTTTTTACTCCCGCCCATTCTTCCTGGTTTTCTACCACCAAGAGCTTTTCGTCGTCCTAGTAAACCTACAGCACTTCTAATTTTACCCGCTATTGACATATCTTTGCCAGCAGGATTTCCTTTACCTTTCATTATAGAACCCATCAAAGCAGCTTTTGCACCACCTTTAGTTCCCTTCATAGCAGCTTTTTTAGCAGCAGCGCTTCTACCAGTTGGTTTTTTGGCTAAAGGTTTAGCAATAGGCCCGCCTTTTGCCATTTTCTTTTTAGGACCCATCATTCCGCCACCACGTTTCTTGACTGCTCCTCCTCGTTTCATTGCTTGTTTCTTTTTAAACATCTTGACCTCCGAATATTCGTCTATAAGTTTTTTGTCTAGATACCACGACGTCTCGATAATATCCCTTTGGCCACAGTTTA
>Ga0208899_1002490_pt1 | contig 12256 bp, 10 predicted proteins | sample VirMetDEL_Nov_24_FD_184518 | JGI IMG/M metagenome (GOLD analysis project Ga0208899, IMG submission 184518) | Aqueous microbial communities from the Delaware River and Bay under freshwater to marine salinity gradient to study organic matter... | ecosystem: Environmental > Aquatic > Marine >...
GCAACTGCTGGTCAATATGCTGCATTAAATGTAATCCCTGTTGGTTCTAATGCTTACATTGTGGAAGGTGATTCAACTATAGCTCCTTTAGTAAACGGATTTAGCGTAAACTTTGATAAAACTGACGATTTCTGCGGTGTATCTTCTGACCCTGGTTTAGATGTTTATTCTATGTCGTTATGGTTTAAGGCATCAACAACTATTACTAATAGTTATGCTGGGACTTTAGTAGGTGGAGTAAATAGTGTTTATGGAGGCATCAGAATAGGAATGGGTGCAAATAGAACATTGGAATATAACGATGGGAATCAGTACATTGCGGCAGGAAACACTAGTACCATTGACACTAATTGGCATAACCTAATTATGGTTTATGTTAACTCAGGCTACACCACAACAACAGGAACGGCTTCAAATAATGGTAAGGGATATAAACTATTTCTGGACGGGTCTAGAGTAGATACAGCACTTGGCTCAACCTCATACAACTTTGCTTTAGCAACCAGCACTTCAAAACTTAAATTAGCACGAGAGGGTGAAAGAGCTTTATATTTCTTTGGAGGGCTTATAGACGAGTTTGCTATATTTGGATCTTCACTTTCTGATGCTGATGTAAGTGCTATTTATAACAGTGGTGTGCCTACTGATCTGACTTCTTATAGTCCTACGCTATGGTGGAGAATGGGTGATAATGACTCTGGCACAGGTACTACTATCACAGACCAAGGTAGTGGAGGTAATGACGGTACACTCACTAACGGACCAACCTTTTCAACCACAGTACCCTCTTAAATTATGAACAGAAAATATGTAATAATAAATACGGACGAAGTTAGCTCCGTGGATTTTAGCCAAGTAGAAGAGACTAGTGAAAATACACTGAGATACTCAGTCGATGGTAGTCAGACCTTTGTAAAATTTGAAGGTGATACTCCTTCCTTTTTAGACGGTAAGACGCAATACAGTCATTCTGAAATACTCGCAATTTTAGCAACAGACGAATGGACTGACCCAAACTTCCCACCTGAATGATTTACACCGCTATACTATTGGCGCTATGTCTGACCGGGTGCAGTTTGCGCTCTACCTACCCTTTAGTGGGAGGATTGGCTGGGGGTGCAGCCGGAAGTATTGGTGGACCATTAGTTGGTGGTCTATCTGCTGGTGCTGGCGTACTAGCTGGTGAAGCGCTAAAAAACAAGGATGCCCTCATCGAGGCCGAAGAAACTATAGAGTTACTATCACACGGAGATGTATCTGCCATTGTTGCAAACGGACTAGCAGAACATAAAACAGGCTTTGAAAGTTTTACCTCGTACATAAAAAAAATCTTAATTGGAGCAGCAGTATTACTTGGTGGATACCTGGCCATTCCAATATTCGTGGCAAAACGCACTGCTCGCCAATGTTCACAAACTGAAGCAATTAAACACGCCACCCGCGCACCATTTCCCGTAAAACCTCCCTCTCGTAACCCATGAAGAATCTAGAACTCTTAAAAGACAAGTTTATGGAAATGTCTAGTAAAGCTAAAATGATAACTATATTTGCAGGACTTGTGGTTGGTATAATTATATTAGATTGGTTGTTCTAATGATAGATCGAACTGCAATCTTAGGAATGAGTGGTACAGTTGCCACCTTTGGTTTGTCGCACTTAGATGATTTATTCGGATGTATCGCTGGTGTAATCACAATTATTTACATGGGTAGAAAACTCTACCAAGAAATGAAGAGTAAGTAATGGCACGTTATCGTTCACAGGGTAGGCTCGATGATCAGATCCTCGTAGACGGGGATCGTGGGTTTAAGGGTATTGATTCATATCTTGAGCAAACGAGTCTAGAAGGTGGGTTCGTGCAGGAGAGTGAAAATATGCGCCTATCTGGAGATCTTGCAGAAGTACGCAAGGGTATCGATTTTTTAGCTGGTAGTGTATCACTTACTTATAGCGCAGGCACGGAACAAGTATTTGCTTCAACACTCTTCTCAGACCCAGCAACAGGTAATGAGTTTGTGGTGGTTGCATGTCGTACAAAAGCAATTATTTGGAATGATGCAAATAACTCAGGCATTGCCATAGATTATCCGGGTGGCGAAGTTGTGGCCACAGCAGATGGCGCAAGCTTCGTGCAGTCCCTTGAGAAGCTAATTTTATTTCGTGGCAAGAATAAGACTCCACTCGAATGGGATGGTGATTACAGTACACCCACAGATTTTGTGGTTAAAGCAAACGGAAGTCCAGGTGCTGGACGCATACAATGTCCAAATACAGACTTTGGTATATTTTTTCGTAATCGTTTAATCATCCCACAACCCACAGATAGTAACTATACAGTCTTGATGTCCGATCTATTAGACACGGATAATTACTACCCCGCAGAATCACAATTCAGAATCAATAAAGGAAGTGCAGATTTTCTTGTAGGTTTTTTCCCATACCAAGAAGATCAGTTAATCGTGTTTATGCGTAACAGCATCCATATGATTAACAACATTGCCACAACCTCCGCAGCTAATACCTACGAGATTACTCGTCAGCATGGTTGTGTGGCACGCAAAAGTATCGCACAGTCTGGGCCACAAACATTCTTCCTATCTGATAATGGGGTCATCGTCTTGTCACCTGGTACAGACCCTGCAAAGGGACTTGGAGTAGCTATAAGTAAAGTAAGTGGTGAAACCATACCCATGACCAGACCTATACAAGACCAATTTGAAGATGTTAATTATGCAGCAGCGGATACTGCATGTGGTATCGTGTATGACAATAAATACTATCTTGCAGTGCCTACAGGAAGTTCAACAGTTCCAAATAAAGTATTTATCTTTAACCTACTCACATCCACATGGATAAGTGTTGATGATTACCCAGCAATGGCAGGTAGCTTGGCATTTCATATAGATGACTTTGTGATTTGCTCGCACGGATCTAATCCAACAAGACGCAGATTATTTGCATGTAATGATACCGGGTGGTATCTCATGGAAGAAAATACTTCTGATGATAGTGGTAGAAAGATAGGTAGCACGTCAGAGTCAGGCACAACTGCAATTGCAGGTAAACTTAAATCTCGCTCATTCACATTTAATAATATCGATGTGAAGAGTTGGAAGCGTGGACAGTTGGGTGCGAATACAGTCAATGGTGATGCATTCAATATAAAAGTAAATACCATTGATCCAGACTCAAGTACAACAGTGTTGAGTCATACAGCAACAGGTACAGAAGAGGCACTCTTTCGTTTTGGTACGGGGCGTACCCGTGGGTATGGCGCAAATGTAGAAATTAATGTTACTGCTGGCACACCGAGTTTTAGGCATGTTAGTTTGGAAGCAATAGGAGTGGGAGCAAATGCGCGAAGAGAGGTGGCATAATGGCAATTACTTGTACAGTAACTCGTGGTTTTACATACGCAACCGGGGTAGACATAACTGCTGCAAATTTAAACGAACTAGGCGAGCCAACAGTTACAGTTCCAAGCGTAACCGATACAACAGTTGTGTTGCAGAGTTTTGCAGTTGCGGATCTTCCTTCTGCTGGAACTGCGGGAAAAGTGGTCTACTGTACAAATGGGGATGGAGGAAGCCCATGCTTGGCATTGGACAATGGTTCAGCATGGTTAAGAATAAACTTGGGGGCAGCAGTAAGTGCAAGTGATGCAGAGGAGTATATAATTGCAGAATGAATATACTAGAACGAGCAAAGGAATTTTACGATTTAACTAAGGGCGATATGTTCAAGGATTTAAGTGCGTATGCAGCCTACGGATATGTGTTTATTACTCCCTATAGTTTTTTAATTACTAAGCCTGTACGTAGTCAGTCTGATAAGCACCCAGACGAGCAATGGGGTGTATTAGCACCAGATGCTTGGTATGTTAAAACTGCTATCGGAGATAATTGCATAAGCGAATTTATAGATAGAACACCTTATCCACTCCCATATGTTGGATGGATGAGGCAATTAAAATCAAAACCAATTAAATGGTACGACTTAGATAGAATACTTAGGAGGAAATAAAATGGGAGGAGGAGGAACAACTTATCAAATGCCTGCGCAACCTAGTTATGGTGAGGGCATGGCAGACGCACTTAAAGCACAAGTAGAATTACTTACAGGTACAGGTGACTTTGCAGACACAGGTTCACTTGAATCCTTGCTCCCTCTCGAAGAATCAATTCGTAAGAAGACTGCTCAAACTGAAACGGATGTTCTTAGACAAACTTTACTTGGAAGTGGAAGTGATGAGAAGTATGCACCTGATGGTCGTATTATTGTTGGCTATGAAGAGCCACCCGCACAAGCAGGTGGTGGGGCAGATGCTGGTAGGTATAAGATTCAAGGCACAGTATTGGGAGACCTGGGTGGTACAGGTCGCTTTAGGTCTTATGGTGCATCTTTCAATATTATTGATGTAAACACAGGAAAGGCAGTTGAAACTTATTCACTCCCTTCTGATGGAGTTACAAGACACACACACGCAAAGCAAGAAAGTAGACTTCGGGATCTACTTAAAAAAAGTAAATATCTTAATGACGAACAAGTAGAGACATTAATAAATGCAGATTTTCCTGATGCCCTAGTTTTTGGAGACTCAAGCCAAGGAGGAGGCGTAACGCAAGCAAAACCCATCTATAAAAAAGACTCAGCAGGTAATGACATAGTCGCACCAGCAGGGCAATTCACACCAGGTGAATCCGTTGAGCGTGCTGGTGATGGTATGGTTGACCTTCTTGGTGATACACGAAATATCACACAATACGAAACAAAAACTGCTACTCAAGCAGATGTGGATGCTGGACTTGCAGATGAAGTGGGTAAGCAATTTGTCCAGCAAGTTAATACAACCGACCAAGCAGGATTCCGTGATGGTGAGTTCAAAGGATTATCTGCGATGGCCGAAGATATACAACGTGGTAATCTATCACGCCAGCGTGAAGCAGACCTACAAGATGTTGCCCGCCTCGAACCATTATATGCACAAATAATGGAGGATTATAAACCTGCCACCTCTTCTGCAATTACCGGGGCAAAGGATCTAATCGAGGAACAAAAAGATAACTTGCTTGGTGAAGTGGGTATTTCCGATCCAACACAAGTTCAATCACAAGGCGTACAAGCAGATGCCCTACGAGCAGGTTTAATGGCAGATGCAGAAGCTGCACTTGGACAAGGATTAACTGATCGTGAGGAGCGACAAATTGCAGAGGCTGCACGCGCACGTTCAACCATGATGGGCAGAACATTTGACCAAAGTGGTGCAATTGCAGAAGCAGAAGCACGGGTTGCTGAAGACAACCAACGCAAAATGCAGAACCGAGGATTTGCACAATCTGTACTTGGTCAGGAAGCAGGCATACAAACAAGTGATGATACTCGCTCCATGCAGGCAGACCAATTTAACGTGGCATCACAAATGGATGCCGAGAAGTTACGTGAATCTTTAAGGCAACAAGGATTGCTTGGATATTTAGACGCAGCCTCACGAGTATCGCAACTTGAGAACCAAGGACAACTCGATCCATTCCAGGCAATACTTGGACGAGGAGGAGGAGGAAGCTTACAAGCCGGACAATCTGTATTTGGTCAAGCAGGCTATGGATTAAATGCACAACCAAGCTACTTAAATCCAGAGAGTGGACTTGGATTCATACAGAACCAAGCGACCAATGCAGCTAATATGTTTAATGCACAAACAGCAGCAGATGCTACTAGGCAGGCTGGTTTATACAGTGGAATTGGAAATGCAATTGGTGGAATTGCTGGTGGGCTTGGTACAGGATTCTGTTGGGTAGCTCGCGAAGTCTATGGTTTCCATAATCCTGCATGGTTATTATTCCGTAAGTGGATGCTCAACGAATCACCAAGTTGGTTTAGATTAACCTACTTAAAGTACGGAGAACGCTTCGCAAGTTTCATCGCAGATAAACCACGCTTGAAAGCAGTAATTCGTAAGTGGATGGATTCAAAAATAAGGAGATAAAATATTATGGCAAGAAAACCATTCTTTAGTGGAAATTACGGATCAGCGCTTGCACGGGTCGATACTCGACCCATCATTGAAGCCGGGCGTGCGCAAGGCCAAATGTATGCCAACATGGGCAAGCAGATTGGGGATACTATAGAACAGTATCAACTTAATAAGCAAAAGCGTGATGAGTCAGAGGCTGCGTTTCAAGGTAAGTTTGGAAGAATTTCTGAACAACCTGGTGGTGCAGAAAAAATACTCGCCATGCAAAATGATTCTGTGATTGGGCCAACCTTAAAAAGAATACAAGATGGGAAAGGAACGCAAAAAGACTTTGATAAATTCAATGCCTTCACATCTGCGGATACCGAGCAAGAAATACAACTTATGAGAAAACAAGCAATGGAGTCTGACATTGCTACGAAATTACTAGAAAACGAAAACAGAAAATTAAGAAATCAAATTGGTGTGGAGACGAAGGATGATGTAATTAAGGGTGTAGGTGCAGACACAAGAACAAAAGAAGCAAGAGCAGATATGGCAGAAACTGATGAGGCTTATCACAAAGATAATATAAAATTAAATAGGCAGAATATTGAAAGTCTAATTGAGTCCAGAAAATTTAACACTTTAGCTCAAATTTATAATATGAATAAAGTTAAAGCTGAAATTCCCGAAGATTTAGAAAAAAGATTTTCTGACATTTCAACCTTATTACCAAAATTAGATAACACTCCGGTGAAAGTTAGAACCACAGGAATTTTAGGTATAGGTGCTGAAGAAAAAGAAATACCATATAAAGAGTATAAAGAAAATCCTGATGATTTTGCACCTTTAAGTAGCGATCAAATTAAAGGATTACAGATGCAGGAAGAGACTCTTAAAAACGAACAATCTGAAATACTTTTGCGAAGTCCCTATCCCTTTGTAAACAATGATACAGGTCAAAAAGGGATGACTACAATTGGAGAGATGATGAATTATCTAGAAAATAAATCAGATCCTACTACTCAAGCAAAACCTGCAAACATCCCTCTTGGACAAGAAGATTTAATGATGCTCGATCAACCGGGCACGACAATAGGAATACCAAAAGTCCCAACTTTTTAATTAATAATGCTAGATCCTAATCAAAATTATTCATTTGGTGATACACAAGGTACATTAGATCCATCTGGTAATTATTCTTTTGGTGGAACTTCACGCGAACTTTATCGTGAAGCACCACAGACGGGGACAGAAACTGCAATGAGTATTGGTCTTGAGGTTATACCTGCTTTAATTGGTGGTATAGGTTTTGGATTAGCTGGAGGTGCAGGGGGTTCAGCGTTTGGTAATTACTTATCACAAAAGTATCGCATGTCACGCGGTTTACAGGATGAGTTTGGTTTAGGAGAGTTTGGAGCGGCAACCGTATTGGGTGGTACACCTGTTGGTAGATTTGCAGATAAATCAAAATCAATATTCAGAGGTGGTTACGCAACTCCATTACAAAGAACTGCTATACGAGCAGGTCAGGGTGCAGCACTAGCGACAGGCGAGCTTACTGCACGGACATTCATAGATGAGGATCGCGCACCAACTCCTGATGAAGTTGCAACCACACTTCTATTTGGTGGTGTATTCGGTGGTACGCTAGGTGCAGCAGAAGCTAAGTTTTTACGGGACAAGGGATTACCCGGTGTCGAAGGACAAAAGCGCACAGAACTTCTTACTAATATAGTAAAAGATGTTAAAGAAGCAGGCGGGCCAAAAAACTATGAAATCGGAAGACCTGTAGGCTTTTTTACCTTCAGAGATCCTCAAGGTAATTTTACATTCCGTGATTCAGACACAACCGAATTAACTGCTGCAACATCACTTGATCTTGGGCCAAGAAGACTGAAGCAATTAAACCAACCTAAGTTACCAGGGCCTCGTGGATTAGGTGGCCCAGGACAAGCTAGAATAGGTCGATCAAGAACACTTACAGATGATGGTATCATTGAGGTAGAAGCAATACCTGTAGAAGACTATGCAGAAGGTTTACTCAATGGTATAGAGAATAAACTTCTGCTTGAATCAGAAGATATGGTTCAAACGCTTGCAACCACTCAGGAATTATCTCCTGAGATGCAGAGAATGCGTGAAATATTTGAGCGTAAAATTGCATCTGATAATGAAATATTTACAGGTATAAATCCCATCGTAGCTAAAGGTAACTTAGCAGACACGCAAAGGTTAAGAGAGATTGATGAGGAGATAAAAAAAATACAACACTTTGGTAAATCCAATGCTGAACGCAAAAAGCTAGAAAAAGAAAAGCGGGCATTAGAAAGAAAGCATAATATCGTAGGTAATGTATTACTTGGAGGTACGGGAGTTGCTTCAGTTGCTGGATCTTTAACAGGTGAAGACTTAGACAATGTAAGTCAAGCTGGTCTTCTTGGATATGGGTTACTTGCACTTGCTACTGTAGGTGGTGTGAAGAAAAAATTATTTGTATATTCCAAGGGTAAAACTTCTGGGCCAATGGACGCAGAAGATGTAGATCGAGCAATAGATAGTGGTGAAATAAGTAAACAAGATTTGGTCACTCCTGTAGGTGCAGAAAATTGGACTAAAATTGAAGACTTACCACAAGCACCAGAAACTAAACCAAAAGTTGAGTTACTTAATAAAGAGGATTTTGCAAAGCGAATAGAAAGCGATTTAGGAGTTGGTAAAATTGGTAAGGCTACAGATTATGAGACTGGAGAGAAAGTTGAAAAAATTATAGAATCTATAGAAGATTTAGAAGATGGTGATTATATACTTTCTGAGTTGGGAGAATTTGAATTTCCACAATTTTGGGACGAAAAAACTTTAAATTATATTTTACAAAACACATCTGTAACAAAAAAAGAATTTTACCAACAAGCTAAATCAAATATTACACAATCCAATTTAAGAGTTGGTCTTGATGAAAATGATATTGATGGCGTGGATTGGACTCGTGTGTTGTCTGAAAAAGAATTTGTCAAAGCATCAAATAAAGGAATTACGCTTGATCAAATATCTACAAAACTCAGTCCAGAGGGTATAGGTGAGTCTGGTGGTATAAAAGGAAAACTCAAAAAGCAGTTAATAGATGCTGGTATTAGTGAAAAACGAGTAAAAGAATTATCTGATAGATTTAAAAAATATTTTGACAATGACTTTGCTGGTATTGCGATAGGAGCGGGTACAGGTATTGCTGCAACCCTTGGGCAAGAACAAGAAGAAGGTGCGCCTGCAAGTGCAGCTTTAGGTGGTGGAATAGGTGCTATATTTGGACGTAAGATCGCAAGAGCATTTGGTAAGAGTATCACGAAAGGAATAAATAAAGGTAAAGCTGAACAGAAACAAAATATTGTTGAGCCGGAAAGAGTCGGTAAAGCAGCAGTAGAGACTGAGTCAATAGAAGCAACACCACCACCAGAACCAGGTAAACCAAAACCCACTAGTGAGAAGAAGCGTATATTGATAAAAGAAAATGTGCGAAGCTATTACGCAGATGAATTAATTGATTCACTCAAAATTGCAGATGATGATAATACTAAGATAATATTAGAGGAGTTAGGAAGGCGTTCAGTTCGCAATACTCCAGAAGCGCAAAAGATAAGAAAGAAGATGCAGATGGCTGCAACGGATACTGATATAGATACTCCAAGAGCGCAGCAGTTATCTGATCCACTTAATATTCCTGCATCAAATAACCCAAGTTCACAAGGCTTTAGAGATTTAGGTAGGCAAGAACTTCTTAATCTTGCGCAACAAAATGACCAGCGTGCAATTCGAGAAGTTGTAAGGCGTGCTGAGAAGAATCCACGAACAAAAAGATTCTTTCAAAGAGAAGGAATTATTACAGGTCTTCTCACCACCGGGACAGGTGCTATTGCACTCCTTGAGATGATGGAGGATGAAGATAGTTCAGTATCCCGTGCAGCGTTAGGTGGTGGTGAGTTACTTATTGCTTTGGCACTAGGCACGCTAGGATATAGAGGAGCAAAGAAGTTTATTAAATCCGCAGAGTTTAAAAAAGCTAAAGCACAAATTAAAGCTAATCCATCTGCTGCTGAACCTGATATTATAAAGCAGTCCAAGATAGATCAGGTTCTAGAGCGAAGTCCTTTTGCTCCGAAAAATGCAGTTGGTGAAATGATTCAATCTGCAAAGGATTTTGTCAGCGATGCACTTGTTCCATTAAGTCGCAAATTAAAAAATATAAATCCCAGACTTACTGAAGTATTCCGCAACCACGAACGACAAATCGCAATAAGGGCAAGGGAGTACATGGATCGAGTATCTCCGTTTATCGTGTCCATGAATAAGCGCTTAAAAAATAGTCCACAAAAAAACAGACTATTTAAACAGTACTTACTCAACGGGGAGTACGCAAAAATACGAGATGACATTTTAGGGCCTAATGCACCACAAGCTTTGTTTGATGAATTGGATGGAATGACACGCACTCTAGATGAGATCCGTGATTATGCACGTCAAAGAGGCGGTATAGATGTCGGATACATCGCACAGTATTTCCCCCGCAAAATAAGAAATTATACAAGTTTTCGTAGAGCATTAGAACAACAGCAAGATCTAGGAGAGATAAGAACAGAACTAGATAAAGCTCTCGATGACTACGCTAAAAAACATGGCTTCGCAGATCGCGATGCTATTCCCTCAGAGGAAGCAGCAGAAGTTGTAAGTAAGGCATTACGAACTCCTCCAAGTGGTGGAATGACTCCAGGTAATGTTAAGATGCGTACCATAGAAAGTGTATCACCACAGATGCTTGATGCATATGCTGACCCTGCTGAAGCTTTACAGGATTATGTTCAGCGCATGGTGCAAGCCACAGAGCGTAGAAACTTTCTTTTAAGAAAACCAGATGCGGGTGCATCGAAGGTGGGATTCGAGGGAAGTCAGGACACTATAAACGCAGACTTGGGAATGCGCATGGAAGTGACTGATGATATGATTGGTTCGCTTGCAGACCGATTGCGTAGAGAAAATAACTTATCCCAGGAAGATGTTGAAAAATTAAAAGAAATATTGCGTTCTAGGTTTAGCAGTAAAACCGTGAGTCCATTCTTCCAGGGGGTGAAGAATTTAAATTACATGGCGGTTATGGGTAACTTTGGATCTGCTATTACCCAGCTTGGTGACCTTGCATATTCAATACATTTTAATGGGTTTGATAATACCTTCAAAGCGCTTTTTAACCGCAAAGATAATTTCAATTTTGTAAAATACTTTGGCTTGAGTGATAGCTCGATTGACGCAGCAACAAGTACCCAAGGATTGTCTTCTGCATTAGATAAAGTATTCACAGTCACGGGTCTTAAAAAATTGGATCAATTAGGCAAAAATACTTTCATGAATGCATCTTGGAGAAAGTACCATAACCAAGCAAAAAAGAATGGTACTGCATTGGTGGATGATTTAGCGCCTGTGTTTGGACGAGAGCGTGCCGGACGAATGGTGAGAGAGTTACAAGAGAGTGATCCCAAAAGTAACGATTTACCTAAAGCGGTAGAGGAACTCATATGGTATAAATTTTTGGATGTTAACCCTGCAACATTGGGCGAGATGCCAAAGTATTATAATGAGAGTGGTAACATGCGTATCGCTTACATGCTTAAATCATTCACTCTTAAACAATTTGATGTGTTCCGCGAGGCAGGCATTGAGGATATCATGAAAGCAAAAAGGTTATATAGCGAAGGCAAGAAGGGAGAAGCTGCTAAATTTGCAAGCAAGGGAATGAAGAACCTTCTTGGCCTTGCAGTAGTCTTTGCTGCTGCAAATGCAAGTACAGATATAATTAAAGATATAATGTACGGAAGACCTATAAAAGAAGATGATTTAGTGTTAGATAATACACTCAAATTACTAGGCATAAATCGCTACCTTATGTATAAAGCCAGACGCGAGGGTGTAGGTAAAGCGTTGCTAGAAACTATGCTACCTCCAATGACAGTATTTGATCGTGGCAGTAAAGATTTGGATGATTTTTTAAGTGGGAAAGAGTATAAAGGAAATCTTCTGCAAGGTACACCACTTGATATTATTTATTGGCGCTACCTAGGAGGAGTTGACAAAGTTAAAAATATGAAGTAAAACTTTAAATATTCATTCATTACGAATGTTGTTTTAGCTGGCAGGGATGTCAGCACAAGCCACTCGAAAGGGTGGCTTTTTTGTTACTGATAATTAAAAAGTACAAAAAAAAATCAAATAGTGTTGACATCATTATAATTATAGAATTATACAATGCACTCA
>Ga0208899_1002491_pt1 | contig 12254 bp, 7 predicted proteins | sample VirMetDEL_Nov_24_FD_184518 | JGI IMG/M metagenome (GOLD analysis project Ga0208899, IMG submission 184518) | Aqueous microbial communities from the Delaware River and Bay under freshwater to marine salinity gradient to study organic matter... | ecosystem: Environmental > Aquatic > Marine >...
CGAAAAAGCTTACAAACAAAAAACTCGTGTAATGTCTGAATATAAAGCCTTTGTAAAAGCAGGTAAAACGTTAAGGGACTTTAGAGCTAATGAAAGAAATATTATTTCTATTGCGGATAATCAAGACGGCATTAGAGGTGGATATTCTCGAGTAAGTTTAAACTCTCCTAATATTCAAAAAACAACAATGCTTGTTGGTGACGAATGGTCGTGGAATTCTGAAGAAATGGATTTTGAGTGGAATTTTAAAGACAAAGAAAAGCTTAGACTTTCTAACATGTCAGATTACAAACCTATGCTCTTTGATCAGGTAGCTGATTTTAGAGTATACCTGCAGGAACAAAAGGTAGAAGCCACTAAGCAGATTAACCCTCAAAAACGGGTTGCAATGCACCAAGCGTTAATCGGCGAATTAAGAACCGCTCTTTTAGAAAACAAATTTGGTCCTCATATATTAGAGGCTTTAATAGGTAATGCTGAGCTCCCTGAGGTTAATAGCATGTTTGAAGAGTTAAATATTAATTTTGCCGATGAAAATCTTTCTGCACAAGAAAGAATAAAAAGTCTTAAAGACAACGGGGAGGCTGCAATAAATATATTAGCAGATGCTGTGTTCCCTGAAATGAATCCTAAATTGCCACCCAAAGAAGAGCAAAAAACGCTTGACGATTACGAAAAAAGTATAAAAACATCCGCTTACGCGAAGTATAAAGATATTTCAGCTGACAACCCCTCACCTACTCCAAGCCAAAAGCTTAACGTAGGAACTAATATCTTTTTACAATGGATACCTACTACTGATATAACAGATGAAAATGGAGATACAAAAACAGTAAAAGTAAATAAATGGATGTTGGTAAATATAAAAGGCGAAGTCGTTGCACCCGGCGCTGAAGACACATTTGATACTTTAGATGAAGCCTTAGGTGTATTTCCTTTTAGTAAAAAGGTAAAATAAAAAAAATTTAATTAATGTATATTAAAAATAATAAAACTTACTCTGATGGTTTAATACAGCTTGCAGCTGAAAACCAGGGAATGAGCATAGAAGAATTTACTTCTCAAAAAGGTTTTACTAAAGACGAATCTGAGGGAAAGCCAACGGATCCACCGAACAAGAACCAGCCGATGGATCAGGAAGAAATAAAGACCGATGGGGAATCCAGCTCGGTCAATGGTTCATTGGAGTCACCCGGTCCTAGTCCAACTCCTCAAACAACCGGATTTCCTGGTTTAGATTTAGCTGTAGAAGACGCAATGGACGTCCCTAAAACAAAGCTAGATGAATATAAGCAAGGGCTAAAAAAAATTAACAAGCAAGAAGCTAAATTAGATATAGCTTTACGTACCATGGGTTTTGCTGAATTTGGAGGCTTATACGTTCCAGTTAGATCTATACCCGAGAGACAAAGAGAAAAGGAAAGCTTTGTAGCGCCTACAATCGGAGCGTTTCCGGTTTTAGACCAAGAAAAAGAAAAGCTAAAGGCTTTTATATCTAATATGGGTAAAGACCCAAACGATGTTAATTTAAAGCTTGAGTTTACCGCCGACGAAATTAAAAGAGGGTTTGATTTACAATTTGCCGACGAGGAGCAAGTCGCTCAGGGTTTATTTGCAGCTAAAAGCAGATACAGCGACAACTTTATTAATGATATTGAAAACAATAAAGAACGCGCGGAATTTAGAAAACAAGCTTTAAAATTTGGCTCTGAAGATACAGAATTTAATATAGCCGTAGGTACCGGCGTTGACCCTAAAACAGCTATTTTAAAAGAGTCTGAACGCTTAGAAATAGATGCTAAAAATAACCTTCAAGCTGCCGAAGATCTTGATATAGAGACTGAAAAGTGGCTAGAGCGCAAAAACAAATTAGAAAGTGCTATTAAAGCTGCAGAAGCGCGATTTAAAACAGTGGATAGGCTAGAATTGCCTGTAATTATTCCAGGATCTTCACAAGAAGATGTTGAGAACTATAACGCTATTATAAAACAAAAAGAAGAAGCCTATAATGCTTATGTAAGTTTATTTGAAAGCGAAGAATACAACTGGGTAACAAACACTCAAAACAGTTTAGTAGAACGTGCTGAAAACATAGAAAGCGAAGAAGTAAGGCTAAGTAAAAAAAGTAAAGATTTAGGCAATACTCAAATTATGATTGATAGTTTGGGTAAAAATTACAGTAAACTTTCTAAATTAGCTTTTGGTTTAGAAAATAGTGCTTTTGGAAGCTTAGCGGCCTTGAGCGAAATAACAGCTGGAGCTTTAAAAGAAATAGATGAACCCGGCATGGCTACTTTTGCTATTTATGACGCATTAGAAAAGTTTGAAGGATACGCTATAGATTACAGACAAGATCTTGCCGCAAGACAAGGTTTATTACCTTATGAAAGAAATTACGACGAAGCTAAAGCTGAAGGTAAAATAGGTGAATGGTATCTAGACGCAACTATTAACGCTGTACCTACCTTAGCGGCTATTTTTATACCTTCAATGAGAGCTAACGCTTTAACAAGGTCCGCTATTAAAAAAACAGGTAAAGTTTTAACTAAATCTGAAAAACTTGTAATTCAAAAAGGTTTTCAAAAACAAGCGCAACAATATACCATGCTTACGTTTGGTGTTATGGAGGGTGGCGGTTGGGCTCAGCAAACTAAAAATACTATCGAAGAAAAAGAGGCTCTTCTTATTGATAACAATGCTGAAATTATCAAACTTAAAAAAGAGCTCGCTAAATCTGATAATCCCGAGGAGATACAAAAGCAGATTGACGAAAAAACCGCTCAAATCCGTGAAGAAGACGGCTATTTAAGTTTATCAAATCTTGAAATGATACCTATTTCTTTTGGTCACGCAGTTGTAGCGACTACAGCTGAAAGATTAGGTACTTTGCGTCAATTAAGTAAAATTCAACAAGGCGTGCGAGGCATTGGGTATCGTACTTTTAGAAAATATGTAAGTATGCCTGTAGCGAAATTTGCATCAGGCGTGACTGGTAAAGTTAAAGCCTTAGCGGGCGGTGTCGCTATAGAGGAAATTGAAGAGACCACAACACAAATTTCAAATAATTTTTTAGATCATTATTTAGGTGGTCTAGACGTACATCTTACTGAAGGAGTTGACGCGGAATTCTTTAGGCAAATAGCATTAACTAGTGCACTTATTAACGCTAAAGGAATGGCGCCTCAGATAAAGAACTCTGTTGTTCAGATATTTAAAACAAGAAGCGATAATCAAAAGGTAGTAGACTTAGTAGCGGAAGCGTCTTCTATAACACAGGAGATTAGCGACATTGTAGAATCCGGTAAAGGACCTGAAAATTTAAAAAGAATAAAAGCTTTAGAGCGCCAACGTGACGAAATATATAAAAGCATATTAAGAAGCGATGTTGACGCTATAGCTAAAGGAAATGATTTAACTCAAGAAGATTTAGAAGAAATTGCTAAAGCGGATCTTGAGCTTAATAGGCTTTATCAAGAAGCCGCAAGTTTATCAGGAGAAACGCAAAGAAGTGAAGAAACAAATAAAGCTCTTGAGACATTAAAATTTAAAATACAGGAGCAAGTAGCTATTCGCGAGGGTTTATTAGGTAAAAGCCAAGAAAAAATTAATGAGTTAGCAAAGCAAGCTGAAAATAAAGCCGAGGCAATGCTAAACTACGCAGACTTTGAATACAGCAGGGCATTTGGTAAAGCAGAAGGCAAAGATAATTATATTGAGGTTGGACAAGATACAGATATAGATGCTATAGAGAATCTTACCGATGATGAAAAAGCACAGGTTAAAGCGGATAGAGAGAAAGGTAACAACGCTTCTTATTTACTTGGAGGTAAAAGTGTTGTTTATGTTGATAATGTAAACGCGCGCATTCAGTTAGGTGGTGAAAACGCTAAGTTTTCAGCAAGAGCCCCGCTGCATGAATTTGGGCATAAGTTAATTAGAAAGCTTGGTATTATTAAAGGTGACAAGCTTGTTGGTATTGGCGATAATTTAGTTCAAAACTTACTAGACTATTTACAAATACAAAATGAAAACGGGTCGTTAAATAATAATAGCTATCAAACAGCGCGGGATAGAATAGAGGAATATAAAAACAGAAACGAAGGTCAGCACGATGCTGATGAAATGCTTCAACTATTATCCGACTTAGTAGGTCAAGGTTCTTTACGAAACAGTGCCTTTGGTGAGATTTTTCAAATAAAATCATTTATTAATACAGCTCTATCCAAAGCCAGTGAACTTGTAGACAAAAATAGCGATTTTGCGCCTTTCTTTAAAATAGATACCGCGCAAGATGCTTTACGGTTTGTAAACCATCAAGCAGATAGATTTTCAGAAGGCAAACAAGTGGCAATGCTGCCGCCAGAAGAGGGCGAAGCAAAAGCTTCTATAAGTCAGTTAAATACAAAGCTAGAACAAGATTACGATAATAATCCTAGAAAGTTGGTTAATGACATGTTAACCTTTCCACTGCAGGAATCTCCTTTTGCAAAAGAAATTGGTGGTATAACAGAGAATATAACTAAAAGATTATATGACCCTATACCTGCTGAGCAAAAACAAACATTGTCAAGATCAGAATTTAAAGATGCACTTATTGGTGAAGCAGCAACTTTAGTTACAAATGAATATAAAGTTGGAGAACAAAGCTTAGATAAATTTGTTAGCACACGTCTTAACTTAAGAGCGAATAATTTGGCTAGCAGACTAGGTATAGAATCTACTATAACAGAAGACGTGTCTGAACGTAAAGACATTCAGACCGGTGAAGATATTGCAGAAGCTATAGACAAGCCTGTTGAAGATAAACCAGAATTTAAAAAATTAACAGCTTATAAAGGTAATCAAGCATTTATTAGCGAAGATGCAATGCCTGAAGTTGAAAGAACTGTATCTCGCATTGTTGGGGCGCCGTCGTTTACTGCTAAATTTGACGAAAGAGCACCAGACGGTAAACAAACTTCTAATTTTATAGCTGCTTTAAGAAAACAATTTGGTAATTCTATATTAGTTGATAGAATTAAAGCTAAATCAATAGTTAAGTCTAAAACAGGCACGACAGCGCAAGCTTTTGAACGTTTTATGTTGCAAAACAAAAAAGCTATCCTTGAAAACATGACTACTACATATTTGCAAACCGCGTTTCCACATGCTGTTGAAAAATCTGTAGGCGGTGTTTTTGTACGCTTCCCTGCTTGGCTTGGCAAAAAGATTGATAGAGAAACCACAGGGCAGGGTAACGACCTTGTACGCCGCGTGCCTAATGTTGCACAAGCTGTTTCCGATGAACAATACTTAGAAGATATTAGAACCAACCCTTTAAAAGGTGGTAAAGAAGTAAGATCAGCAGCTAAACAAAACTCTGTATTAAAAGCTATTGCTGAAGAAATGGGTATTGAAATGGTTGTTGACGCTATTAAGGACCCTAACTCAGATATATACAAAGCTTTAGTACGTAGACAAGGTGAGCTTGGTGTAACAGAAGAGCAAATAACAGCTGTTGAAGCACAAGTACAAGCGGAGCGCGGTAATGTTAAATTTTCTGTTGGAGGAGAAGGATTTACCGCGGAACAGTTAAGAAAATTTGCTGACGCTGCTAATTTTGATGTTGAAACCGCTGAAGGTAGAGGTAAACTTATTAATTTATATTATAAGAAAAAGGGAATTCCTGAAATATATAAATTAGATTCAGAAACGGATATAGATAACTATATAGCAGCTGTTAAAAAGTATATATTGCCTTTGCTACCTAAATCAGCATTCTTTTCTAGTGATATACCAAGTGGCAGCAGTGCGTTTAGAAGATCTAGCAGATTTGTAGGTGATAAAAACCTTGATAAGTATTTTATTAGTAAAATTAACGAATTAAGAGCTTTAGACGAAAAAGAATTTGGTAAAGAAATACCTAATTTAGGTAAAAAACCAAAAGGAAGCTATGAGGCAGCGCTTGGTAATAACGATCAACAATTCGAACAAAAGTCTGAAGATGGGTCATGGGATTTATTTAATGACTATCACGGTAAAATACATGCTGAAGCGTGGAAAAGAGTTGACGCTTTAATAAAACGCGCTCAAGAGCTTCGAAAAAACGAAGATACAAAACAAGAAGGTGACGATATATTAAAGGTACTTGGTAACTATTTTTCTATTGTAAGTAACGACAAAAGCCATTGGCACAAAATGGGTGCACAAATGGTGGCTTGGTCGCCAAACGCCATAGGTGAGCAAAGAACAAGCAAAAAAACCGGCAAGGTAACAACTAAAAAATACGAGTGGGAGCACGGTGTACCGGCTACTAGGAGTTATATATTTTTAATGAACGCATCGTTAGACGGTGTTAATTTTGATTTAGCTTACAATGCTGTTCAATCTCAAAATAAGCTTATAGCTTTAGACGCTGCGTTAAATAAAAACTTACAGCAGTCAGGTCTCGCTACTAAAATGACCAACAAAAGCGAAGGGTGGAACTTTTTACGTAATGACTTTTTTGATAGATATGCTGAAGCAGGTATAAATCTTGATGAGCTTATGGTAAACACCAAAACAAGCTTAGCGCAAGCTGCCGGTGTTTTAGCAGACGGCACAAGATTAACACCCAGAGGTATTGGGTTTAGTCAACTTGTAATACAACAAAATGCTAAAGAAGCTAGAGAAAGAATTAAAGAAATTGAAAACGCTCCAACGCCTAAGTTAAGTAAAGCGTCTATAGGCACATTAAGCAAAGAATTTAACGACATACTAGAGCGTAAAACAGGTATTGAATCCTTTAAAACTTTTTCAGACGTGCAAGCTGAAATACGCGGGCGGAAAAAAGGCAAGTTTAAATTCTTTATAGCACCAGCAGTAGATGACTTTAGAGGTTTAGTAAATTTTGCTTTTTCAGGTAAAGGCAAGCAAGGTGAAATAGATAAGCAATGGCTTGAAGATAAATTAATGACACCTTACGCTAAGGGTATTGCTGCGATAGAAGGCATTCGCCAACAAATAAAAAGAGATTTTAAAACAGCTGTAAAAGCTTTTCCTAAGCAATATAAATTATTAAATAAAACCATTGGCACCAGCCCGTTTACTTATGACCATGCTGTGCGTGTATACTTGTGGCAAAAAGCTGGGTTTGATACAATACCTGGATTATCTAAAAAAGATACAAAGGTATTGGAAGACGCGATACAAGCGCAGCCCGAACTTATGGACTTTGCTAATTCTTTATTAACTGTAGCTAGACGTGATGAATGGATAGCGCCTACAGAGCATTGGGTTGCGGGTACAGTATTATCTGACCTTAATGGTATGACAGAAAAGATTGGTCGTAAAAAATACCTTGAGGAATTTATTGCAAATGCTGAAGTTATATTCAGTAAAGAAAACTTAAATAAAATTGAAGCGGCGTTTGGGAAAAACCACAGAGAAGCAATTGAAGACGCTTTGTATTCAATGATTAACGGTACTAACCGTTCAACCGGCGCTAGTCAAAACAAAACCGTTGGCAAGTGGTTAAACTGGATTAACGGCTCAACTGGAGCAATCATGTTCTTTAACAGAAGATCGGCATTGTTACAGATGCTTTCAACTGTTAACTTTATAAACTATACAGATAATAACCCTGTAAAAGCCGCTGCAGCGTTTGCCAACCAAAAGCAATACTGGAAAGACTTTGCGATGATATTTAACTCTGACAAGTTAAAGGAACGTCGTGGTGGTCTACAGCAAGATGTAAGTTCAGACGAGATAGCTAGCATTGCTAATAAAAACAATAGAAGTCCGCAAGCACTTCTTGCTCGTTTACTTAAACTTGGGTTTACGCCTACACAGATTGCGGATAGTATGGCAATTGCTTCAGGTGGTGCAACATTCTACCGCAATCGTGTTAACACATATCTTAAGCAAGGTATGGACCAAGCAGCAGCGGAAAAACAAGCGTTTTTAGATTTTTCTAAAATATCTGACGAAACCCAGCAGTCTTCTGATCCAGCACTCGTGTCACAAATACAAAGAAGTGTATTAGGTAGGATTGTGTTTGCGTTCCAGAACACACCTATGCAGATGACGCGTTTAATGAAAAAGGACGCGTTAGATCTTATTAATGGACGTGGTGATTGGAGAGTTAAAGTAGCAAGAATTGCATATTATGGAGCGATTCAAAACGCTATATTCTCTTCATTGCAATCCGCATTGTTTGCACTTATACCAGGATTTGACGATGAAGACGACGAGGATTTAACAGAAGAAGAACTAATAAAAAGAAACACTCAAGAAGAGGGTAAAATAGCACGCGCGTTAAACAGTATGCTTGATACCCTTTTAAGAGGTTCCGGCGTATATGGAGCTATCCTTGCGGCTTCAAAAAATGTTATTAGAGAATACAACAAACAAGAAAAGAAAGGGTTTTTAGGTGATCACTCTTACACTATATTGTCTTTGTTTGACATATCGCCACCTATAGGTTCTAAAGCGCGTAAAATAAATACAGCAATTAAAACTAGGACTTTTGAAAAAGACGCTATAGCTGAAAGAGGTTGGGCGGTTACCGCTGAGGGTAGATTAAATCTTGGTCCTAACTGGTCAATACTTGGTAATGTTGTTTCCGCAACTACTAACGTGCCTTTAGATCGTGTTATTGCTGAACTTACCTCAGTGGCAGAAGCTTTTAACGCAAAAAATACCGCGTGGCAAAGGGTTGCTCTTGGTGCAGGTTGGAAAACCTGGGATGTTGGTGTAGAAAACGAAGTAAACGAAAAAATAAAAGAGGAAGCCAAAGAACGTCGCAAAAAAGAAGGTGTAATAAAAGCAAAAGAAACTAGAAAGGCTAACAAAAAAGCCAAAGAAGAGCAAATAATGAAAGACCTTTTAAAAGACATACAAACAAGAGACTCGATAATTGAATATAATAAAGGAAAAAAATGAAATTAGAAGTATTAAGATTTAGCAGCCAAGAGGATTCAACCAATGGAATATTATTTGACGTTACAGATGGACGAAAGTTTCTATGCTATACACTCGAAGACGAACACAGAGACGTTAAAGAGTACGGTGAAACCAGAGTCCCTGCTGGAACATATAACATTACTCTCCGGACGGTGGGAGGATTTCATGGTAGATATTTAAAGAAGTATGGGGAAATGCACAAAGGAATGTTATGGGTACGTGAGGTTCCTAATTTTGAATACATCCTTATTCACACCGGTAATACAGATGAACATACTTCCGGGTGCTTACTTCTTGGTGATACTCAACAAGCAAATTTTGGCGAAAGTAATGGATTCGTTGGTTCGTCTGTTAATGCGTACAAAAGAGTTTATCCAGCGATTGCTGAGGTTTTAGAAAACGGTGGTGATGTTACAATCACTTATACAGATTTTGACACAATATAACTATATTTAAAATGAACGAGCAAGATTTTAGATTAATGCTGTTAAACGTAACAACCATGGGGATAAGCATGGCACAAGTAGAAACAATACTTAAAATATCATTATTGCTCGTATCTATCGGGTACACCGCGCAGAGGTGGTGGATATTGCATAAAAATAAGGCTAAATGAAACTTTCATTAGCAGCGCAAATATCGTTAGGGATAGCAGTGTCAATTATGATAGCTTTTTTTAGTTATCAAACAGCTCTTGTAATTGGCTATGCAGATTTAACAGATAAATCGCCGATATACGGGTGGGTTGCTGTAATTTCTTTTATGCCGTTTTTCTTTTACGGTATTGTGGAGCTTATACGGAAAGCTAGATATAAATTCCAAACTATAGATGACACATTGTCCGCTATTAACGGTTCAAATGCCTTAGTTGAGTTTGAAACAGACGGCACCATATTATCATGCAACGAAATATTTTGCCAAGTAACCGGCTACTCACAAGAAGAACTTATAGGTATGAAGCATAAAAACCTTATGCCTAAAGATACTGATTGGGAAAAATACAAAGATTTTTGGTATAACCTAAAAAAGGGTAAGGTTAGATCAGGGGAGTTTAAAAGAAAGAATAAAGCTAATGAGCTTATCTGGATATACGGTAACTACAACCCTATTAAAAATCCGTACGGTGAAGTATACAGGGTTTTAAAGATTGCATCGGATATTACCGATAAAAAGAAAATTGAAGCTGAAGTTGCAAAGAAGAATGGCTATTTAGAGCATGCTGCGAAGATTCTAAGACACGATATGCACTCAGGTATTAATACATATATACCAAGAGGTTTAAGCTCATTAAAACGCAGATTATCAAAAGACGATATAGATAGATTAAAAATAACAGCACCTCTTAAAATGATACAAGAGGGATTGTTGCATACGCAAAAAGTATATAAAGGCGTAAAAGAATTTACAAATCTTGTAAAAGAGAATACAGATTTGGAAACTGCCATGCTAAATATTAAAGAGGTGTTAGAAAATTACTTGTCTTCTACTTCTTACGGCAGGCAAGTTAAGATAGATGATTTAGTTGAATCGAATATAAATGAAGCTTTGTTTTCAACAGCTGTAGACAACCTAATTAGAAACGGGTTAAAGTATAACGACAGCGCAACAAAGATGATCCATGTTTATATGGAAGATGATAATATCCTTGTAATAGAGGACAATGGTATAGGTATGAGTCAGGAAGAGTTTGAAAAGCTTTCTGAACCCTATGCTCGAGGGAGTAAAGACGAAACAGGTTCTGGATTAGGTTTAAACATTTGCAACGCTATAATCGAGGAGCACGGCTTTACAATTACATCGGAAAAAATAGAAACAGGAACAAAAATTAGAATAACTTTAAAATGATCGATTCAATATTATTAGTAGACGACGAGGATCTATTCCACTTAGTGTTTGAAGATGCTTGCAGTCTTCTTGACATGACATTATCTCTACAAGCACTTAACTCTTCAGACGAAGCAGACCGCTTATTTAAAAAATGGTTTGTTGAAGGACCAATAGACGAACGTCCAGAATGTGTCTTTGTAGACTTAAACATCATTGGCTCTAGCTTTGACGGCATTGAGCTAATTAGAAAAATTAATACGGATTACGGCAATGGCGTAGTTATAGGAATTATATCATCTTCTGATGACAACCAGGAGATTGATAAAGCAAAAGCTGTTGGTGCACAGTTTTGGATTATTAAGTCTGACGAGATTGAGCCTAGGTTAGAAGATTTCCTTAAGGACTACGACAGTTATGTTGAACGAACAGCACCATTCAAAGTGTATAAATAATGGAAATATCTCAGCAGACTAGGGATTTACTTTTAAAGCTATCGAAAGAAAAGAAAGTATATTTAGAGGGCAATCTTCTAAAGGTACTTAAAGCTAAAAGAGAAGATACCGAGTTTGCAGAGTATTTAAAGTTTTGTAAAGAAAGAGATAAGGAAGCTCGTAAGAAAAGACTAGAAGTCACAAAGCAAGTGCAGAGCCAAAATAAAGAGCTTGAATCAGCAGCGAAAGAAAACGAGAACTTATTAGTTGATTTGCAAATTGCCGTTAAAGAAGCTGAGCAATTAAGAGATGAGGCGGTTGAAGATTTAGATATACTTCAAAAGCGTACTCAGTTTGAAATGATTAACTTAATTGTTAAGGTGGCGCTCGTAATAATAATAGGTGTAGGTTTAACAACTACGTTTATGTACACAATAGCTTTGTTTGCAAATAAGGATACCACTATATTAGGTAACGCGTGGAGCAACCTGTTCGGTATATTATTAACTAACAGTTTCAGTATTATTGGAACTATAATGGGTGTTAAGTATGCAACAGACAAAGGAGAATAATTACGCTGATAGCATTAGAGCTTGGGCAAGCGGTTATAAAGACAGTGTAGCTGTAGATTACGACGCAACTCAGATGCGCTATATCTATGTTCACAAAGACCACAAAGACAGCTGGAAAGGCGGTGTTGAAGATAATAGCAGTTCAGCATCAGCCGATTGGCAGTATTGGATGGTACCTACATTTTTCGCTATAATGTTTGCGTTAATAATATTTGCGTTTATTCTTTATAGGGATAATGACCGCGCGTTAAAGCAAAAAAGAACTGATAAAATAATGAATTTCATAAAAAACAAATAACTAAAAACAAATATTATGGCTTATAAAATGAGCAACGCACCATTACAAGCAAAATTAGAAATGGTTAAAGGACCAAAAGGTGAGATGGTACCGGAATATGCTGTTGACGGCAAAGGTTCAAATGATATGGCGGCGGCTAAGATGATGAAAAACCCTGTAACAAAAATGGCTAAAAGTATGGCGTACGCGTCTTACAAGGGTATT
>Ga0208899_1002497_pt1 | contig 12235 bp, 8 predicted proteins | sample VirMetDEL_Nov_24_FD_184518 | JGI IMG/M metagenome (GOLD analysis project Ga0208899, IMG submission 184518) | Aqueous microbial communities from the Delaware River and Bay under freshwater to marine salinity gradient to study organic matter... | ecosystem: Environmental > Aquatic > Marine >...
GCAAATGGAAACTACCGCAGCCAACCGATATTAAAGAAGAAAACGAATGGGTACAGATACCTCGCATTGCAAGGACTGTACCTTTCGGTTATAAGCAGAGTGAAGAAGACCCCGACATTCTTGACCCAATACCAGTTGAACTGGACTTGCTAGAAAAAGCCAGATCACATATAAAACAGTATAGTTATCGTGAAGTATCTAACTGGCTAAGTAACCAAACCGGACGGTACATATCTCACGTAGGTCTAAGGAAACGGTTGAGTAATGAGCGACAACGTAAGAACCAAGCTAAAAGCCTCCGCAAGTGGGCAGAATATGCGGAAACGGCAATCGCCAAAGCGAAAGCAATCGAAGAAGCAAGAACCGGCGCAAAAGCCAACGGTTGAGATTGAAGAGGTTTCATATGAAACCAGTAGCATTGAAGAACATGCTAATGTACTCTTCAAGCCAAACCCCGGCCCACAGACAGAGTTTCTTGCCGCATCTGAACGTGAAGTTCTATACGGCGGCAGTGCAGGGGGCGGTAAGTCATACGCTATGCTTGCTGACCCACTGCGTTATATGGGGCATCCGCAGTTTAGTGGATTGCTACTGCGACATACAACAGAAGAACTAAGAGAACTTATCTTTAAGTCGCAGGAGTTGTACCCAAAAATCTGGCCCGGTATTAAATGGTCAGAACGTAAGATGCAGTGGACTGCACCATCTGGCGCAAGGTTGTGGATGTCATATCTGGATAAGGATGATGATGTCTTGCGTTATCAGGGTCTGGCATTTAGCTGGATAGGGTTTGACGAATTGACCCAGTGGGCCACACCATACGCATGGAATTACATGCGGTCACGTCTACGGTCCACTGCACCAGACTTGCCTATCTTTATGAGGGCAACAACTAACCCCGGAGGACGGGGACACCAGTGGGTCAAGAAGATGTTCATTGACCCTGCACCATACAACAGGACATTTGATGCAACCGACATTGAAACAGGAGAAGTACTCAAGTACCCAGCAGGACATAGCAAGGCTGGAAAGTCTCTATTCAAAAGACGGTTTATCCCAGCAAGACTTTCTGATAACCCGTACCTATCTGCGGCAGGAGACTATGAAGCCATGCTTCTCTCTCTTCCAGAGCAGCAGCGTAGGCAGCTTCTTGAAGGCGATTGGGACATCAAAGAAGGTGCAGCGTTCACTGAGTTTAATAGGGATGTTCATGTTGTGGAGCCTTACCGTATCCCTAACAACTGGGTCAAGTTTCGTGCATGTGACTATGGTTACGGCAGTTATTCTGGTGTTATTTGGTTTGCCGTTGCGCCTGATGAGCAACTGGTTGTATATAGAGAATTGTACGTCAGTAAAGTATTGGCAACAGACTTGGCAGATATGATATTGGATTTGGAAGCTGAAGATGGCAACATTAAGTATGGTGTTTTGGATAGCAGTCTTTGGCACAAGCGTGGCGATACTGGTCCTTCTCTTGCGGAGCAAATGATTAGTAAGGGCTGTCGCTGGAGACCATCAGACCGTAGTCGTGGTAGCCGTGTAGCAGGTAAGAACGAAATACACCGCCGCCTACAGATAGACGAATTTACAGAGGAACCAAGACTTGTATTCTTTAATAGCTGTACAAATGTCATATCACAAATACCGTCCATCCCCTTGGACAAGAAAAATCCAGAAGACGTTGACACAAAGTCTGAAGACCATTTGTATGACGCACTCCGGTATGGTATTATGTCCCGACCCCGGTTCTCTATTTTTGACTACGACCCGCACGGGCGACCATCAACAGGTATGCCGGTAGCTGACTCCACGTTTGGATACTAAAGGAAAAACACATGGCAGACGATGAAATTATGATCGAAGACGACGCGATTGCGTTGGAAGACACAGATGATACTGCTGTAGAAGACGCTGACGTATCTAAGATTATTCCATTTATTATGGAACGCTTTCAACGGTCAGAAGATTACCGATACCAAGATGAAGAACGCTGGCTTCGTGCATATCGTAACTACCGTGGACTGTATGGTCCTGACGTGCAATTCACTGAAGCAGAAAAGTCTCGTGTCTTTATTAAGGTAACAAAGACTAAGACATTGGCAGCATACGGCCAGATTGTTGATGTGCTGTTTGCTAATCACAGATTTCCCCTTTCTATTGAGCCTACAGAATTGCCTGAAGGTGTAGTGGCTGACGTACACTTTGATCCGAAGGAGCCGGAACAGCTTCGTGGAGAAACTGCGTTGTCTAGTCCCTACGGCTTTGCTGGAGATGGTAACGATCTTCCTCCGGGTTCGACTGCCCAATCTTTGTTGGATAAGTTAGGTGGCTTGTCAAATAAACTAGAGCCTATAGAAGACAAACTAAAAGAAGGTCCGGGTAAAACTCCGTCTGCAATTACATTTAGCCCAGCTATGGTTGCAGCTAAAAAAATGCAGAAAAAGATACACGATCAGCTTGAGGAGTCAGGTGCTACTAAACATCTGCGTAATTCTGCATTTGAAATGGCACTGTTTGGTACAGGCGTGATGAAAGGTCCGTTTGCCTCTGACAAAGAGTATCCTAATTGGAACGAAGACGGTGACTATGATCCGATGTTCAAAACGGTTCCACAAGTTGAGCATGTATCCGTGTGGAACTTTTACCCAGACCCTGATGCCAACAACATGGATGAGTCGCAATATGTTATTGAACGTCATAAGATGTCACGTTCACAGTTGCGCAATCTAAAGAAGCGTCCGTACTTCCGTAGTCAAGTTATTGACGAAGCAATTCGTATGGGCGAAAACTACAATAAAAAGTATTGGGAAGATGATCTTTCTGACTATGCTCCAGAACATGGTATTGAACGCTTTGAGGTGCTTGAATACTGGGGTATGGTTGATACTGACATGCTGGAAGAGCAGGGCGTAGACATACCAAAGGAACTGCAAGACTTCGATGAACTGCAAGCAAATGTGTGGGTCTGTAATAACGAACTAATACGCATGGTGCTTAATCCGTTCAAGCCAGCTAAAATTCCTTATCATGCTGCGCCGTATGAACTGAACCCATATTCATTCTTCGGTGTGGGCATTGCAGAAAACATGGACGATACGCAGACCCTAATGAATGGCTTCATGCGTATGGCTGTGGATAATGCTGTTCTGTCAGGTAACTTGATTGTAGAAGTAGATGAAACTAATCTGGTGCCGGGGCAAGACCTGTCACTGTATCCGGGTAAGGTATTCCGTCGTCAGGGCGGCGCACCGGGTCAGGCTATCTTTGGTACAAAGTTCCCGAATGTCTCTTCTGAAAACATGATGCTGTTTGACAAGGCTCGTGTGCTGGCAGATGAAAGCACAGGCTTTCCATCATTTGCGCATGGACAAACAGGCGTACAAGGTGTAGGCCGTACTGCTAGTGGTATCTCTATGCTTATGGGTGCTGCTGCCGGTGGCACTAAAACAGTCATTAAAAATGTAGACGACTATTTACTGCGACCACTAGGTGAAGGTTTCTTCCGGTTCAATATGCAGTTTGACTTTGATCCTAATATTAAAGGTGATCTGGAAGTCAAGGCACGTGGTACAGAAAGCCTTATGGCTAACGAAGTACGCAGTCAACGTCTTATGCAGTTCTTGCAAGTTGCAAGCAACCCCGCATTGGCACCCTTTGCTAAGTTCCAATATATCATTCGTGAAATTGCGAAGTCTATGGACTTAGACCCCGACAAAGTAACCAACAACATGGATGAAGCTGCCTTGCAAGCAGAGATTATGAAGGGTTTCCAAGCACCGATGCCTGAAGGACAAGAGGGTACACCTCCTCCTCCGGGGGCAAATGCTATGGATACCTCTGGTGCAGGTGGTGGTAACATAGGTGTAGGACAGGCTCCTGTGCCGGGTGAACAAGGATTTAGTGGAAATGCACAACAACAAGGACCAACTACTCAGCCGACTCAAGCCGTGGGTGGGCAACAACCGCCAATGGGAAGCGTTCAGTAGTTACATTGATGCTGTAATTGAAATGCAGCAAAAAGCACTTGAACAAGCAGACGACAATATAATGATGTACAGGTCGCAGGGTGCGATTGCAGCATTACGTAAACTTAAAACACTAAGGGATGAAGTTAATGGCTCTCAATGAACAAATGGAAATGTTTGACGAAGGCGGTCTTTCTACAGCAAAAGATGATGCTATGGACAAATTAGATTCTGGTGTAGAAGAATTACGTGCTGACAGAAAACAACAGTTTGACATGATGACAGAAATGCTCACGTCGGGTAAAGTTAAGGACATGACATTAGAGCAAAAAGAAAACTTTGTTCAACTATATAAAATGCTAAAACAACATCATAATTTTGCAGAAGGTGGACTGCTTGAAGACGGTGGTCTTATGGACGAAGGCGGCACAGTAGACCCTGTGTCTGGCAATGATGTGCCACCCGGCTCCACGCAAGAAGAAGTGCGTGACGACATTCCTGCACAGCTTAGTGAAGGAGAATTTGTATTCCCCGCTGATGTTGTGCGTTACATTGGTCTAGGCAACTTGATGCGTATGCGGCAGGAAGCCAAGATGGGTTTGAAATTAATGGATGAAATGGGTCAGATGGGCAATAGCGAAGAAGCTAGTATGCCGGATGATATGCCTTTTGATATAAATGACCTTGACATGGAAGACGAGCCAGAGTATAATGTAGGTGGTTTCGTTCCTGCACAACAGCAACAGCAACAGTTTGGTATTGCAGGATACACTCCTGCGGCGGCTCCTACTACTGGATTTGTTGCGGGTCAGCCTGTTCAAGCAGCATCTCAACAATTTATACAGCCACCTGCTCCTGTAGCACAGGCACCTACTCCGACTATGCAGCAATATGACGTACCGCAGTTTAGTGAGTTTGTAGGCGGTGGCTTTGGTGAGTATGACGAGTTGCGTGAATATCGCAATGAAGCGGGTAACGTAATGATGATCCCGTTCAAGGATGGTAATCCTATCAGTCCTATTCCTGAAGGATACACATTCTACGATCCAGAAGAGACTGCAACAGAAGAGGTGACTACGACACCCACAACCACCGAAACTACAAAAGTTCGTGAGGAAGACCCCACAGAGCCGGTAGACCCCATTAAACAACAACGCATGAAAGATAGGATTGCCACAGCTAAAGAATTAGGATTTACCACAATGGAAGGCGTTTTTGAGGGCATGGGTGGTACATTTGGAAAATATGGTACGGACAGCATTGGTAAAATGACTGGCACGGGTTATATTATTGCCCCAGATGGTAAACTTCTTGACCCACTTACCGGTGAAATTCTAAATAGTGGCGGCGGCGTGATAGGCGGTATTATCAATTCTCTTACTGGTAAAGAAGAAAAAATAGAACCGTTTGGTGACGAGTATCAAAGTCTTCTTGAAGAAACTAGAACAACTCGTGGTGAAACTGTACGCAAAGATATTGCAGAACAAAACGAAGAGGTGTTCAAACAAGCCGAAGATAAACGCAAAAAAGAAGAAGCTAGAAAAGCCGCACTTTCTTCTGCAGAAAAAGCAAAAGAAGCACGAGAAGCAGCGGAACGAAAGAAGGCCGCACAAGAAGAAATTAGACGGGCTGCAGAAGATCGTGCCGCAGCAGAAAGAGCAAGAATTGCTAGTGCGCAACGAGAAGATGTCGGTTCAGAAGCGAGGGAACGAGCATTTGGTCGGCGTGACGATAGCAGCGATACAGGTTTTGAACGTGGATCAATTATTGACGAAGCTGTTCGTGAAGCAGAAAGAATGGTTGAATCTGGTTACTATGATGAAAACAAAGGCGGCTTAATGAGCAATGAACAATTAATAAAAGACGCTACTAAAAAAGTAACCAAAAAGAAGCGAGGTGGACTAGCTTCTAAAAAATAGTCCCGTATATGTTGGCTACCTAATCCCCCACCCCGGCGTGGCTACGGTTGGCCCCAACTTGGAGAAGTAAAATGGCAGAAACTGCTGAAATTATGGCTGAAGAAATGCAGTCACCTAAGAAAGTTGCGTTTGCAAATCGTAAATATACTAACGAAGAAAAACGCAAAATGGAAGAAGAAGAACTTGAGCAAATGCTCAAAGAACAAAAAGGTGAAGCTGAAGAAGTAGAAGAAAAAGAAGAGGAACCTACAGGCGCAGAGGAGAAAACATTTAAAAAGCGTTACTCTGATTTGCGTAGGCATCAACAAAAACAAGCAGAAGAATTTAAGACAGAACTTGCAGAACTAAAAGCACAGCTTTCTGCCGCTACACAAAAAGAAATGAAGCTGCCAAAGTCGGATGAAGACATTGAGCAGTGGGCAAAAGACTACCCTGATGTAGCAGCTATCGTTGAAACAATTGCAATGAAGAAAGCACGTGAGCAGTCTAGCGCACTTGAAGAACGCATGAAAGCAATTGACGAACTGCAAGTATCTGCAACTAAAGAGAAAGCAGAAGCGGCATTAATGCAAATGCACCCTGACTTTGATGAGATTAGGGATAGCGACAGTTTTCACGAGTGGGCTGAAGAACAGCCTAAGTGGGTGCAGGATGCGCTTTATGAAAACGACAACGACGCACGTTCTGCTGCTAGGGCGATTGACCTCTACAAAGCTGATATGGGTATTGGCAAGAAGAAACCCAAGTCAGACAAAGACGCAGCCAAGTCTGTGTCTACAAAGAATAGTCGCAGTAAACCGCAAGAAAACGAAGCCTCCTCATACTTGAAAGAGTCGGAAGTACAGAAGATGTCACCGCAAGAGTACGAGGCTAAGTCCGACGAAATTATGGAAGCTATCCGTTCTGGAAAGTTTATCTATGATATTTCTGGTTCAGCCAGATAAAAAAAGTGTTGACAAGTAGTTATTTTTTAGTATAACTATAGTCATCAAAGGTGTAAGCAGGTTCGCTACTTGCTTACATCCAATCCGCAAACACTTCAGTCTTATGGATTACCTGACGAGCATGGCCCGTTGACAAACTGGGCGGCCACCTAGTTTAAGATACGCACCCATAGTGAATCAGCCTCTGATTAGTCTGGTGAGTTTGCATCTGTAAAATGCTAATTTAGGAGAAACATCATGGCATTCACTACCGCTGCCGGGTATGGTAACCTTCCTAACGGTAATTTTTCGCCCGTCATTTACAGCAAACAGGTGCAACTTGCTTTCCGCAAGGCCGCTGTTTGTGAAGCAATCACGAACTCCGATTACTTCGGTGAGATTGCTCAAATGGGTGATTCCGTTAAGGTCATCAAAGAACCCGAAATCACAGTTAAGGCTTACGCCCGTGGTACAACCATCACGCCGCAAGACCTTGACGACGAAGACTTCAGCCTGACAATCGACAAAGCTAACTACTTTGCGTTTAAGGTTGATGACATTGAAGAGGCACACAGCCACGTTAACTTCCAGTCTCTGGCAAGTGACCGTGCGGCTTACCGCCTTGCTGACCAGTTTGACCAAGACGTTCTTGGCTACTTGTCAGGCTTTAAGCAGTCTGCTCTGCATGCAAATGCAGACACCGCAAACGACGTAACAAACGGCTCCGTAGCTGTTTCTACCGCCGGTTCGGACGAACTGCTTGCAAGCATGAAGCTGGACGGCAGCGACTTTAACGCTGGTTCTAGCGGCAACTCGATTGCCCTGACCGTTCGTACTGGTAATACTGCAGCACCTACTGCTGCTGGTAACGCCAACCCGCTGTCAGTTATTGCCCGTATGGGTCGTAAACTGGACCAGCAAAATGTAGACTCGCAAGGCCGCTGGCTCGTAGTTGACCCAGTTTTTGCTGAACTTCTGAAGGACGAAGACTCACGTCTGTTCAACGCTGACTTCGGCGGTTCTGGTCTGCAAAATGGTCAGATGGCTGGAACCATTCATGGCTTCACCATCCACGTGTCTAACAACCTTCCATCAATTGGTTCCGGTCCTGCTACTGAAGCAGACACCAACTCAACCAACTACGGTGTGATTGTTGCTGGTCACTCGTCTGCTGTTGCAACTGCAGAGCAGATTAACAAGACCGAAACCTACCGTGACCCTGACAGCTTTGCTGACATTGTTCGTGGAATGCATTTGTATGGCCGCAAGATTCTTCGTCCCGAAGCACTTGTTAACGCCATCTACAACGTCCGTTAAAGGGAGATTAGAAAATGGCTACAATTACTGCTACTCTTGCTCCCGCTATGGGTAACTCCCAGCGTGGACGCAATCCGTACATGGTTGAGCAGGTCGTTGACCTTACTGCTAACAGCATCAATCCTAACGGTGACGTAGTACAGTGTATCACTGTTCCTGCGAACACCAAGATTCTTGCTGCTGGTTTTCAGGTAACTTCCAGTGCAACTCAGAACACGGGTACTGATGCTACTGCCATCCTTGGCACTGGCGCAGACGACAACGAATACGTAACAGCGTTTGACATTGACGGTGCTGCTGATGGTGCTTATGCACCTAGCGTAACTGTCTCTGCTGACCTTGTTATCGGTACTGCGGACACTCTGGACCTGACCCTTGCTGGTTCAGGTGCATCGTTCACTGCCGGTGAAATTCGTGTCTTCGCCGTGATGATGGATGTAAGCGCACTTGGCGAAATGGAAGCTGCTGAAGTTTCCCGTGACCAAGCCTAATTAAACGAGGGGGCTGGGCAACTGGCCCTCTCTTTTTACCTTTAAGGATTTCAGATGGCATATACCTACCTTGACATCACGAATGAAGTATTGGCTCGTTTTAATGAAGTAGCATTGACGAGTTCTAACTTTACTGCATCTCGTGGATTTCAAACACAGTGTAAGAATGCTGTGAACGATGCCATCAATTACATTTTTCAACGAGAGTTCGGGTGGTCATTTAGCCACGAACTTCAAACCGAAACTCTTGTAGCTGGCACCACACGTTACTCAATCGGTGCTTCTATATATAACGTAGACTATGAAACCTTCCGTATTTCAAAGGATGACTCTCTTGGTGTGGCTGGTACAACGCTGCGCATAATGGACTATAACCAGTATGTCGATACACACATCGACCAAGAGAGTACATCAGATGTAGGTGCAGTGCCACTGTACGTATTCCGTACACCAGATAACAACTACGGCCTGTATCCCTACCCAGATAAAGCATACACACTCAAGTATGACGCATATGTAAGGCCGACTGCTTTGTCTGCGGCTACAGATGCTCCAACCATTCCTGAACAGTTTCGTCAGGTAATTGTAGATGGTGCCACTGCATACGGCTATCAGTATCGTGGTGAGGCACAGCAGTACGGCATTAACTTTGCTAGGTTTGAAGAAGGCATTAAGCATATGCAGAGTTTGTTTATTAACAGGAACTATAGCTACGTGCGTTCTACGTACATTCCGCAATCACAACGGTACGGTACTTCAGTATTTCCGACAGGGGGCTAACACATGGCTGATGAAGCGCAACTCAGTCCGTATGTGTTTGCCTGTGAAGGTGGCCTTGTCCTTGACCAGCCAACCTTTAAGATGCAACCCGGTATGGCTCTGGAACTAGAAAACTTTGAGCCGGATGTTCGGGGTGGATACAGACGGATTAACGGCCACACTAAATGGAACAGCAACATTGTTCCGCAGACATCATCCTCTACTGAAAAGGTATTGATGTCAGCATTCTTCGACGGTAACAATAAGGTTATTGCTGCACGTGGGGAGAAAGTATTTGAAGCAGCTAGTGGTAGCGGTTCATGGTCAGAGATTGACACAGGTCGTACTGGCGCAGGTAAGTACACACATCATCGTTACAACTTAGGTGGCACAGAGTTTATTGTTTGGGCAGACGGTGCCAACCACGCTACCAAGTATGACGGCACTACGGTAACAGACCTTAATGCTACAGGCGCACCGGCTAACCCAAAGTTTGTGACAGGTTTTAAAGACGCACTATTCTTTGCAGGGCATAGTGCAAATCCAGAAGAGATTATCTTTACTGCACCCTTTACCGACAGCGACTTTAGTACAGCTAATGGTGCAGGTAGTATTCGTGTTGACAGCCAAGTAACAGCACTGTTTCCGTTTCGTAACGAACTGATTATCTTTGGCGAAGAACGTATATACAGACTGACAGGTAACACAGTTGCAGATTTTGTACTCCAGCCAATTACAAGAGATATCGGATGCCTTAACGGCTTTACTGTCCAAGAACTTGCCGGTGACATCATATTCCTTGGGCGAGATGGTCTTCGCACCGTTGCAGGTACAGAAAAAATTAATGATGTTGAACTGGGAACTATATCAGGCAATGTCAAAGAACTGTTTGATGATACTGACGTAGACGAGTTTGAGAGTACGGTTATACCCGGCAAGACACAGTATCGTCTATTTAAGTCTGTAGCAGGTTCTGTTGAAAGTACAATCACAGGTGTAATTGCAGTCCGTAAACAACAAGGCTTTGAGTTCTCTACAATCAAAGGTCTTAAACCATCTTCGACTGACTCGTTTACTGCACAGGGTGAAACATTCGTACTGCACGGTGGCTATGACGGATATGTATACAGGCAAGAGTCTGGCAATACATTTGATGGCACAAACATTATAGGACGCTATCGTTCACCTGACATGACAATGGGTGATGCTGGTATACGTAAGAACTTCCAGCGTGTAATCATTAACTACTCACCTACGGGTGCTATTAACTCTGATTTGTTTTTGCGGTATGACTATGAGTCACCCGCTGCTGCAAGACCCGCCGCTTATCCATTCGACAGTTCTTTGGTAGTGGCACTATACGGTTCAGCCGTATATGGTACATCTACATACGGTGGTCAGTCAAACCCATTGGTAAGACAGCCGGTAGAGGGAAGTGGCTTTGCTGTAGCCATGCGAGTGGTAGACAATGCAACATCAGCCCCATATACACTTAAAGGTTTTCAGTTAGAATTTGATGCAGGAGCAAGACGCTAATGGCAGGTTATACTAGACAATCCTCGTACACAGACGGCGACGTTATTAATGCTGCCGATAGCAACAATGAATTTGACCAAGTTCTTGCTGCTTTCAATAATAGCAGCGGCCACAAGCACGACGGAACAGCATCAGAAGGTCCAGTCATTGGGCTGATTGGTGATGCTGGCTCTACCACACCTAAGAACAAAGTTGTCGTAGACGATAGCAACAATCAAGTAGAAATTAACATTGACGTATCTGGTACAAGCACTGAACAGCTTGTTATCAAGGATGGCGTTATTGAGCCTACCACAGATGACGACATTGACCTTGGCTCTAGCGGCAAAGAGTTCAAAGACCTTTACCTTGACGGCACTGCAAACATTGATACGATTGACGCAGATGCCGCTACCATCGACAGCCTGACCGTTACCTCTGGTACGGCTATCACATCTATTGACACAGACATCAGTTCAGTATCTGGTTCAGATGATACACTAGCGTCGGCAAAGGCGATTAAGACATACGTAGATGCACAAGTCACAGCACAAGACCTCGACTTCCAAGCAGACTCCGGTGGCGCACTTAATATCGACCTTGACAGTGAGACTCTCACGTTTACTGGTGGCACAGGTGTTGATACTAGCGGTTCAAGCAATACTGTTACTTTTGCTATTGACAGCACAGTAGCCACCCTCTCTGGTTCTCAGGCACTCACCAATAAAACTATTGACGTAGACAGTAACACTGTATCCAACATTGAAGTGGACAACCTGAAGTCCGGTGTACTGGACACAGACCTGTCATCTGTTGCGGGTACAGATACTACGCTTGCTTCTGCAAAGGCAATTAAAGCCTACGTGGATGCACAGGTAACTGCCTCTGACTTGGACTTCCAAGCTGACAGTGGCGGTGCGCTGTCGATTGACCTAGACAGTGAAACCATGACCTTCACGGGTGGTACGGGCATTGATACCAGTGGCTCTGGCAATGCTGTGACCTTTGCTATAGATAGCACTGTAGCCACCCTCGCTGGTACGCAGACCCTTACTAACAAGACAATTGACGTAGATAACAATACTGTTTCTAACATTGAGGTTGATAACTTCAAGGGTTCAGCCATTGTAACTGAATCCGAAGGTATTGGTTCTAGCGATAATGACACCTCTCTGCCAACATCTGCAGCAGTCAAGGATTATGTAGACACACAAATTACTGCAGAAGACCTTGACATTACCACAGATTCTGGTACAATAGCGATTGACCTCGACAGTGAAACACTTACTGTTGCAGGTGGTACTGGTCTTGACTCTAGTGCAACAGGCAATGCAGTAACGCTGGCA
>Ga0208899_1002500_pt1 | contig 12229 bp, 14 predicted proteins | sample VirMetDEL_Nov_24_FD_184518 | JGI IMG/M metagenome (GOLD analysis project Ga0208899, IMG submission 184518) | Aqueous microbial communities from the Delaware River and Bay under freshwater to marine salinity gradient to study organic matter... | ecosystem: Environmental > Aquatic > Marine >...
CAGTTAGAACACAGGATAATCGCTAAGCAAATCGGCGAACTTCTGTCAGACTGTGTGCCGGTCATCCACGAAGCACTCGTGGAGTCCGCTTCCACCATCAGCGGCCTGGAGGGCTGGCTTCATGTTTGATGAACAAAAACAACGTGAAAGCACAATTGATTTCTTCACAGATCGTCTCTACGCCTGTTTAGACGACGAGAAGATCTGTGAGTCTCTTGCTGAGCTCATCAAGACCACTCTGTTTGATGAGTACAAGCATTGCGCTTCTAAAGCGGAGCGTATTGCAAAAGTCTGTAATCAACTTTTTCCAAATGAACTTCCTAAATCTCCTGTTTACGAAATCAGCACTCCTGGATCGTCTCGTACTCTCCTCAGTGTTGATTTACCTACACCGGACTACTGGCATTTGGTTAATCTAGCTGCAGACAAAAAACAATGTGTACTGGATTATCTTCTAGAGCTTGTTGCTGACCACATTAAGGAGACCAAAAATGTTTGAATCCGCTTCCTCAACTTTAAAGATAAGTATTTCGTACAAGAACCCTCGCTATGACCTCGATACCCTTCCCGGACATGAGTTCACGTTGGAGGCCGATATGATCGATGCCTCCGTCCACGCGTGGTTTGAAATTTTTGAGAAAGTTCTCGCTTATCAGGGATTTTCTGAAAAAAATATATGCGCCGGAGGGTGTCAGCTTGCCTTCAACGAGTACCGCACACCGGGAATTATGCGTGAGATCGCGAAGGAATATGAGTTGAAGATGCTTGACTACTCTGAGCCGGAGGAGAATTCTGAAGAGGAGTAACCCCTAGATACAGCGAAACCGGGGCTTGAATTAGGCCCCGGCTTTAGTTCGCCTTTCGCGCGTATCTTTAACTATAGCAGATTATTCCACGGATCTCTGGGTGCCTGAGGTTGATTGTTATTGGCCGCAAACACTTGGTTTGGCAAGTCAGACTCTCCGTTCTTTGCGACTGCTGCTTGTGCTTGGAGAACCGTCATCTTGTGCTGAAGCGCTCCGATCTCCTGCAGCAGAGGTTGGCACCTAGCTTCAGCCCAAGCGTTTGCATTTTTAGTCAGCTCATCGAGAGCATTAATCGGATGCGGGAAGTTATAGATCTTACCTTTTGCTGTCTCAATCACTTGCCCTCGTTGTTCGTCGGCCAACGCATCGAGGAACACTGCCGCCCGTTCAGGAACAATGTCGGCGTTAAAAGCCAACTGCTCGGGACTGATGATCCCCCGGTTGGTCTCGTATAAAAACGAGAAGGTTTTGGCGACGCGTGCAGATTCGACTTTTTCTGCTTCCTCGTCCTTCTTCCGATTGCTGAGCAGCGTGGCGCCACACAGGCTTCCACCAAATCCCGCTGCTACTGCGGGTGCAGCTGAGGGGCTAGTAAACGTTGCGGCGCCGGCTACCCCAATGCCTACAAGCATCGTGATAAGTGTGCTGGTCTTCATTTGGATTCTGTTTGCGGTGCGGGGTCGTGAGCTTGGAAAGCCGCGTCCCATATCTTGGGGTTCGCGACAAATTCTACCGGTGATGGCAATCTATTGTCACCCGATGCAGCTCGATCAGTCGAAGTGTCGTAGGGCTTAATGCGTAGACCTTTAATCACCGCTTTACCGTTCACAAACTTAGGCTCAATGCCTTGGATCTTCAGGACATTGTTAACCGTTTCCTTGAGGCGATCCACAAAGCGAGGCTTAGCCGCAGCCTTGTAGCCATTGGATTTGGCGAAGTTTGCGTAGGAGGCGTAGATCTCAGTGTTGGCGTTTTTGACGTACAGACCACGCTCCTGCTCGTCGATCGTGGGACGGAAAGCTCCCCCTCCCAGAGGGCACTGACTGTTAGGTGCGTACAGTGTGCACTCAGACAGCCAAGCAACGATTGGATTGTTAAAGATCAGAGCTTCGATGTTGGTTGCGTTAAGGTCTGGGCAGTACTTCACTGGGTTCGCCAAGGTGTCGCGCATCTGATCGAACGACATCGACAGACACCAGGCAGCGATATTTGGCAGCTCCTCTGCCAGTTCGCCCTCAACGCGATCAGGGTAGACGCTGATGAGGTTCCGCCGGTTTGAAGGGGCAACCACGTTGTTCATCATGATCGTCAAGCGACGGCGCTCCAGGCCACTGCTGATGTCGGAAGAGCTGATGTGCTCGTTACTGGCAATCGACACCAAGAGCTCAGGCTTGAAGTTGATTACCTGAGTGCCATACTTACGCTCTGCCCGCAGCGTGTCGGAGGCTGAGGTCAGTTTTTTCAGGGTGTCGAGGCGCTTGCTGAACGAAGCTTCGTCAGTCAGAAGCAGCAGGCGCTTGCCGATCAGACTGTGAGCTTCGAAGCGGTTGGTTTCGATTGTTTCAAGGTCGGACGTATGCGTGCCGCTGAAACCAGCCAGAGCAATTAACACTTGCTGCAGCGTGGACTTACCTGAACCACCGGCACCGATCAGGTGTAGGAACTTTTCACCTGTTGTATATCCCGTCAGTACAGCCCGGCAGAACGCCTGGACGATGACAACTTTATCGACGCCAACTGCCCACTCCAGCCAGGTCAAGAACTTAGGGCAGGTCGGGTCTTCGCTGAACTCAAACGCCAACTTGGTCTGGAAGAACAGCTCCTTATCGTTACCGGGCTTGAACTCCAGGGTCTTGGTATCGAGCACACCATTGCCGAATGCGACTCTCCCCCGGTTGGTTTGCCAGATCGAGGAGCGACCGCCCCGTACGGAGCGCAGCAGCTTGGCTTTCAGCAGCTGGAAAACCGAATTGACCGTGGCAGAGTTGTAGCGAGGAAGGATGCCAGCCTGAATAAAAGTATCTAGGGTTTTTACAATACGCCGTTTGATATGTTGTTCGTCGTTCAGATACCAGACACCTTCGTCCTCGTCGTAGGTAAAGAATTCATCCAGGCTGGAATCAAACAGGAACGAATCACCGTAGTTGCTGACGATGATCTCAGCGATATCGTTCTCTGAGAATTGTCGATTGTTGTTCTGCAGCTGAACAAGCTGCGCCGGAGTCTGTGGTGTCGTCGTCATCTCGGGTGGGTCTGTTGTGACTGTTGATGTTGAAGTTTGTTCTTTGGGTTCAGTTAGTTCGAATTCGTCAAAGCTGAGAATTGAATTAACTGGTTTCGGTTTGTTCGCTTTGATTTTTTGTTTGGTCTCGTCAGGGCACTTGGCGTCGAACAGGTCCCTATCTACATATTTTATCTTTTTCCATGCGGCATCACCGCCTTCTTCCGCTGCCATTGCGACAGCTGGGAGCAGCGTGGAGGCATCGTTGATGCTCCCCAGGATCCGGTTGAACTTGCCATCGAGGGCTGGGTCGTACTCGTAGATATTCTCGAAGATCTGGTGCGATATGTCAAGGGGTCGTTGCTTAAGAGGGATCTCGTTGGCGCTCAGCCAGTTCGACCACCCAATCACTTCCTTCAGAGCCACGGTCATGCTGAAGGATCGATCCTCCACTGCAGCCCCGTCGAGCATGGCTCTGACAGAGGAGCTCAGCAGCACGCTCAGGTCGAGCCCGTCTGCTGCAGTGTCCAGATTTAGGGCATCAAACGGATCGTCGTCGAGTTTGTCCTCCTTAGGGATCAAGTTGTAGGCGGCGAACGCCTCGTTGATTTTTGTAGAGGGTATGAAGTTAGGTGTTGTGCATATGAGATCTGAAGGGGCTTTACCGCCGTAAAATAGGTTGACAGCTTGTGTAGCACGGCGATCTGATCCAGGGATCTGCTCAGCGATTGTCCTTACGAACCACTGGTAAAAGTCTGGGTCCAGGACGGGATGCTCTAGTCCAAATACAAGACGGAAGCGAGGCCACCCTTCGGATGTGCTCGGCGAATAATACGCAAAGCTCAGATACTTTTTACAGATATCTAACTTGAGAGCTTCCTCTACGGTTAGTTCCTGTTTCTGAACCTTATTGCCATCTTCATCTTTATGATCTGCTTGATTATCAATGTCGATAATTACAAGCCCTGCTTTAATCGTTCCGGTTGAATCTTTGATTCTTTTACCGTTTAGCAAGTGCCACGCGCAGAGCCCGTCACCGGCAGCCGTGGCCTCGGCAATGGTCTGGACGTCGGCTTCTGAAGCCTCCCAGTTTTCATTGAATGATCTGAAGTTTCCTCCTGGATTTATCTTTCCAGTTTTGGGGTTTACAAATTGACGAACTTTTTGATTTTTGGAGTAGAAAAAAGACATGGGTCCCCTGCGCAGAGCCATTGTGCCACGGATCCCGCTTGGCCGCCGGGTTTTAAACAAAAAACACGAGGCTATCCAAGCTGAGTCTCATAAAACTTACGTAAGACTTCAAACCACATTTGCTTATCTTTCTGCAAATCGTCGTAGCTGAAAGTAAACACTTGAACAGAAAATTCTGGGATCGCGGTGCTGACGATAATTTGAGTTTTATTGATTTTGATACCTAAACAGGTTTCCGCTGCGATTGCGTACGCAGCTAACTGCAGCTTTGTTTTCTTTAATTTGAAAACACCAGAGATCAAAGACTTCTTCAGTTTCTCCTCGATGTTTGCTTTAGAGCTGGGAAATTTATAACTATAAGGACCGTTGCTGGTTTTAAAGTCACCCAGAATCAACTCACCGTTACCGTCTTCGTAGATGATGTCGGGGCAACCAGCGTAGCCTTGTTCCTTTTGAGAGTCGTAGTAGTGGAGACGTCCTACGCCGTCAGCCCCAACGTATTTGTGCCATTCTGGTTTGTTGTACGGTTTCTCGCTCCAAAGTACACGGCCGTTCTCTAACAACTCGTCTACTTTTTCCGGTACATCTTTCCAGTAGGGTGCATAGTTAGTTGGAGGGCTTACAGCTAAACCACGAATATGATTTTCTACGCTGTTATGGATCCATGTACCCCTCTCTGCAGCTTGATCTGCAGCGCCAGGGTTAGCCAGGTTCCAGTGCGCTAATTTTTTGCGAGTTTCTTCCGTCTGCGTGGCAGATAATACGCTTGTTACAGACGGAAGCGGTACATCAACTCCTTCGCATCTGTAATGCCGTAGCCCGTTTAATGTCAGTCGTGTTTGGGACACTTAAGGTGTGTCAACTTGGACACATCCTACTGCACTAAATCAGAACGACATGGCAAAAATACCGGGAGGAGGCAACTCATCGTCGTCATCATCGTCCTCATCGATCTCTTGGCCATACTCTTCTTCCTCTCCCTCACCGTCCACAAAGAATTCAGATTTTTGGTACTCGATATCTCGCGTACGACTGTTTAGTTCTTCGGTGAGGCAAAGCCCTGCTGAATAACTCTCAACAATAACTCCCGCGCACTCTTCGGCAGAGCGTACCTGTCCCTCGGGGTCGACGCACTCCTGGAGCAACTGTTGTGATACCAGAAGGGCAATAAGTTGATCGAGTTTTTCATTGGTACGATCTAGCCTGTCGCACAAAGAGCGTTGGAACTTGTCTAATTTACTTACCTGTGATGTCATTGAGGGGAGGGAGCGTTTGAGCTGCGTCCCAATTTACAGCGTAAGACACGTGTGTGCCATCCATCCAGCGATCCGGTTGCTGGAAGACGAACCAGCAGCTAGTTACGGAGTCACGAGCGTTGCTCACCGAACTAAAACGAGGCCGTGGGGACAAGACCACCATGTTCGTGAGCTTGTTGGCAAGCAAGAAATTTCTACGCTTAGCGACAGGTTCTATAAACGACAGACGATCTAGAACGGCTATGCCTTCTGTAGCTACCTGAATCCCGTAGTCGAGGATGTATTCACTGTATTCACCGAGCCCGGTCGTGTTGGCGACCACCCAGTCGTAACCCATATCGCGGATGCTTGTCCACCAGATTGGGTTTACCAGATTGGACTCATCGCGGTTTGTCGTTACGGTAATGTTATGAGCCTGCAGTTGAGTAGTGAGTTGATCTTCGGGGTCGTACGGGACTAAAACTGAGCCTTGTATATACGTGTGTTTGATGAGCTGGTGGGTGACGCCTTCGGGGATGGTGTAAAACGATGCCATGTGCAAAACGGAAGAATGTGTGGAGCTTAGCAAACGACGACCTCAAGAACCGGTTCTGTGATTAAGGTTGATAAAACATCCCGTTTCACTATGGAACTCGATTGGATGAGTCAAGAACAGAAGTTCTTACATCAGCGAGTCATGATGGACGCGAAGAAGTTGGATAAGGATGGGTTGATGCAGATTTTCGAGATGGTTCATAAGCAGTCGCTGATTAACAAGCGTTTGTTTTCGGCGTTGTCTAGCTGGTGCGCTCGCAATCATGTCATGTTGCCTGCGTTTGATGAGCTGTTAGAACAAAGACCTGTTGCCCATCCTGTTGAAAAGAGCTGAAACCGTAGCGGACTAAGTACTTAGCCAACGCTGCAGTCTTGTTGTTTCGCGGCAGGATCACCACGGGTTTGTCCGCCCGCGTGGCATTGAGGTATGTGCTGAAAAGATCGAGTGCGGCTTGGAGATATTTAAGAGGCCGCTTTTGCTTTTGATTGAGCACTGAGTTGCATCGTCTGTTACGGCGCCTCTTGTACCAATCGCAGTTAGCTCTCTTGGATTTGCTGATTGCTAGTCCGAGCAGTTCAGCGAAGCCCACGTCTTCGGTAAAAAGCGAAACCCATTGTGAGTCGATGCGGAGGTGATACGCGTTGATCTTTTTTCGCATAAAAAAAAAGCGACCCCTGGCGGAGGTCGCTACCTTGGCTTCCTAATCAGGGTAGCTCAAAAATCAATCCCGAGTGCTTTTGCTTGCTCTTCCGTAAGCTCAACCTTCTTGCCCTTAGGTGAAGGAGGCTCGGCAGCAGCAATAGCTTTAGGTTCGGGAGCGGCGGAGGCGAATGTACGCTCAGCGGCTGGACCCCGCGTGGAGGCGAACTCTGCTTTGAGTGCCGCATGATCACTGCCTAACGGAAGCTCTATCAGGTCAGCACCTGGGATGCTGCTCTTGAGCGCATTGGCTGCATGTTTTGTACCGTCACTGCCAAGCCACGCAGCAACATCCTTCATCAGCTTCTCCTCCTCCTCGTTCTGAGCAGGGCGATCACTGAAGTCGAGACAGTTGAAGTTGATCTTGGCACCGTCAGCACCCGTCATCGGATCCCGCTCGTTAAAGGAACGAGTCACGAATTTGGTCGAGGTGATGACCGAAGCGCAGTTGATTCTGTTGTTGTACAGGGTTTGGAAGTAAGCGATGAAATTCTTCTGACTGGATTTGCCAGAGATCATCGAAGTGGTTACGCACCGTGGTGGCAGTAGCCGGTGGTTGGGAGACACACCGATGTAAGCGATACGCAGGAACTCTTCCTGGTTCCGCATACCAAGGTTGCCGAAGTATGGAGTGAAACCGATGAGAATGAACTCGATCGGAATACCGTTGTCGTTGCGGTCTACGATTGCGTTGTCGGGATCAACGTCAGATTTCCAACGACGAGCCTGAAGATCAATACGCAGAGTGTGAGGCGGAATGTTGCAGAGGATTTCGGATTCCGAAAAGTCGCCAGCGATAAACATGGTCAGCAGAAATCAGAGAGAGAAGTCGATCGAACCGAGAGCAGCAGCGGCTACTTTACCTTTTTCAGGATCGGCAGCCTTAGTAGGTGCTTTACGTGACGTTTTGGGCAGGTAAAGAACCTTATCCAGATTGTAGTTGAGGTAGGACTTGTCGTCCTTTTCAGAGGTTGAAACTTTGCCAACAGCGATCGTGGGAGTACCAGGAGCAAGTTCAGCGAGTTGAGCAGACAGCTCACCCCAGCCCGCCAACTTAAACCATGCGGTTTCTTGATCTTCGGTTTGCCACGCAAGAGAACGATTGGTGACGGTGTTATCACCAATCTCAATTTCGTCAGCTTTGGGACCGAGGCCACCAGTTGCGACGAAGAGATTGATCGCAAGCAAATCTTGGAAGTTCTCTTCAGTTACCACGAGCATAGGCTGCATCTGCAGAACACCGTCGGGCGTTGGCCGCGTGGGACCAACAGCCAAGACCGTCTGCCCCTCCTCGAATTTGCTTAGGAGCTTGCCTACGTAGTGATCAGCTTTTTGAAGGAGCTGAACTTTCGTAGCGACCCGCTTCTCGTTGGATGGCAGGGACTCTGCAAGTACATTTACAGTTCCTTCATCTTCAGCGGCGGTCGCTGTGACCCTGAGGCCGAGGATAAAAACGTTCATGGTTCCGGTTTGGTTTGAGTGTCCGACCGCAGTCGAACCGCACTATGGTACCAGCGCCGGAGGGGTTTGGCGATTAAATCAAGCTACTTCTTGTAAATGCCTGTAAATTGTTGCTCTGTGTACATTTAAGATTTTAGCGATTTGATTTACGCTCGCTCCCTCCCGTCGCTGTGCCTTAAGGATTTCGATATCACCTGGCGATAGCTTGGAATGCTTCGCCGTTTTGTAATCGAAGTGCAGCGGATTGATGCAGTTTGGGTTGCCGCAGCGTGGCTTTGGGTAGTAGTTGTCCTTAGGGATATCTAGATATTGAAGAATCGAATAACGGACGTATATTCGTTTTCCGAATACGTAGAAACAAGGCTGCTTGTTGCAGAACGAACCCTCCCATTCGAAGCACTCTTTGTAGTCGAAGTTATTGAAGGCTAAGTCACGAAATAACTTAGCCAACGGCGACTCATCGATGTGTTCGTAGCTTATTAGGTATTGCCTAGCGTCTACAGCTCTACAGATATCCACAGCTTGAGCTTGGACATGAGCTGTATCATTTGACTGGACTGCGAGGGTTAACTTTTTGTTGTTGCGTTCAAGTTCAATTGAGTACTGATTCACCTGTTCTATCTAGCTCTCCTGATGGCCCGTTCCAGGGCTTCCCGAGCCTTGTTACTTAGCTCAATGTTTCCTTTATCTGCCTGTCTTATGGCAGCTCGAGCCGAATCCACACCCCCCGTGGAAATTAGAGCCGCAGCTGCGGTAGCTCCCATTTTGTTGGGGTCTCCCGCTGCAGCAGCAGCACCCCTAGCGCCTTGACCAGAACCGGAAGAGATTCGTTGTTCCACCACACTTGCAACATTTTGTGCAGCTGCAGGTGCGGAAGCAGACGTCGGAGCTACATATGTGCCACGTTCAGTCGTGGAAGGAACTAACCCGCTAGATGCTTGTCTGACAGTTGTGTCAAGGTTACTAGGTCTTCTGGACCAAGTAGGTGTCGCTCCTGCACCTGTTGGCTGAGCACTCGGGGTAGTCGTATCAGGTGCGCCTCCTACTTCTTCTTGTTGTTGTGCACCTGCTTGCGGAGTACCCATGGATTGAGCTGCGTTTTGGATGCTACTCAAAATACTTTCACCTTTAGCTAAAAGGCTTTCGAAAGGTGAGTAATCAAACTGAGGCATAGCTACCGACGAAGCTGACTGACTTAATCCTGCTGTCGAAGCGGGTTCTTCTTTTGCTACCGCACCTGAGTAACCGAGGCGACTACCTCTTCCCTGAGGTCCAGTAGCTCCGACTTGAAGATTAAATGGAGCGGCGTAAGTCAGTCGACCAGACAGATTGTATTTTTGAAGTTCGGAACCTGGGATAGTATCGTCTTCAACCGGAGTAAGCCCAGCCACTCCCGGCGTGGCGGTAGGAGTCTCTTCATCAGGTTTTTCTACTTCCTCCGCTGCTGTGCCGGTAGTAGCTGTCGTTCCTCCTAGATCAAGCTCCGGAAATAGTTGGGCGAGTGTACTCCGAGATACCCCAGCCTCTGGACTCACGCCGAAGGACGATCCCGCTATATCGAAACCGTAAGAGGGACGACGACGTACAGCCACGCGACTAAAACCTATCTTCTATGATCGTAGCAAGTTTTCAGAGCCTTAGTAAATTACTAAGATTTACTTGACTTCTTCAAAAAATCTACGAAGGTAGTGACCTTTCTTCACCACCATATCAAGTGTCTTGAGTTTAAATAAAGCGTCTTCATAGGTTTTAAATATCTCAGCTTTCTTCCTGTCCTTCTGGTACTGAACGAGGGTTGAATCTTCGATAGCTTTTTCGACAAACTCCCCGCGTGGGCTCAGGATCACCCAGACCTCTTGGAACTTTAAGTGAGGGCGCGAGGACATCTCCTCCTCGGTGTAGAGGGCTTTTACTCTCGCTATCTTAGTGGGTTTTTTTAATTCGACACCATTTACTTTTTTCTTAACGTTTAGTCGGATACTGTTTTTCCGTTTTTCTGACCGAGCGGCGTTGCACGCAACTAACGGAGACTTATACAGCTCAGGAAGAAAATAGAAGTTATCGTCTTCATTGACGATCGCCACGTACGTCTCACCTAACTTGACGGCGAAGACTTCTTTATCTGCTTCCTTTTGAATCTTAACTAAAGGAGTCATTTAGCTGCCCAAGAATCACCAACGTTCGCATCTGCTGATGCTGGAACAGATGTTAACACTTTTTCTGCTGCTTGGATCATTGCGGTTTCTAGTACCTCTTTGTACTGAGCCGCCAGATCTTCTTTAACTTCCAGGACGATTTCGTCGTGTATACAAGCCACCATCCGAACTTCTTCGTTTAGATGCTCGTTAAGTTCTGCGATGGCGATCTTCAGGATGTCTGCTCCGCTGCCTTGGATCAGGGTATTAGCGGAGCACATCATCGTCGCATCGTCGTAGCTCAATAGACGGCGACGCCCACAAGCTGTTCGTACGTACGCCCAACCGTCTTCCACCAGAGCAGCACGCTCACGATGCCACATGCGCAAGCGTGGGTACGCCGTATGGAAAGCAGCGTGGGCGACCTTCGCCTCAGAGAGAGAAATAATCTTACCACTCTGTGCTGCATATGTCTTATATTTCCTATAACCCATTCCGTATAATAAAGCGAAGTTCAGAGTCTTCCCGTCTTGTCGTTCTTCTTTAGACACATCAGGTAAATTCTTTTTATAGATAAGACTTGCTGTCATTGTGTGTAAATCAATGTCTTCCTTGAATGCCGTACGCATCTGCGGGATGTTGATCAGCTCCGCACCCAACCGCAGCTCGATTTGAGCCCAATCGCAAATTACAAGCTTGTAACCGGGACTCGCGATGAAGCACTCTCTGAACTCTTTACCCCTAGGAACTTGCTGGATGTTGACAGCAAAAACGGTTTTCTTCGCTTTCTTACTTGTCTTGGGTGCGCCACTGCTCGTAAACCGTCCTGAGTTTGCACCCACCTGGTTGTAGCCAGAGTGAATTCGTAAAGTTACAGGGTTGATGTTATCGATGAGCTTGCTGATGTGCTCAAGTTTGGTTTCGATCTTGGCTCTGGTCCGATAAAGACGGAGGGTCGGGTCGTCGCTATCGAATTCAGAGAGGGCGATCTGGTTGAGCGTTGTCTTTTCCGTCTTGGGGTCTCTAGGCAGCTCGATATCGCAAGCACCAAAGGCATTGACAATCTGCGTCGTTGATCCAGGATTAAAATCCTTTTTCGGTCGCTTTCCGACTGCGATCGTTCCGTCAGCATTCCGTGGGAGCTTCATCCCTTCTGGGAGTCTAGAGTCCAGCGACACAATAAATTGTTCGGTTTTCTCCTTCAGCTCTGCCTCGATGCTTACCTTCAGTCTCTTTAACTTTTCAACATCCACCGCAAATCCTCTGTAGCACATGAGCGCTACGGGACGAATGCACTTGGACTCAAGCCCGTAAAGCGGTAGCAGCTCATCGCTTTTAAGCTCTTCCAGCTGCAGTGCAGCGATGCGAGGCAGGATATCGACGTCGGCAGCAGCGTATTCGATCTGCTCCAACTCCAGCTCTTCCGCACCCCAATCAGATTTCTGCTGCTCTTTACTGATGTCGATATCGAGTCGCCGCTCGGCTACAGCCTTCAGGCTGCAGCTCACGTCGCTGAAGTAAGCATTCTTCGCCTGTGGGCTGATCCGCTTCTCCTTAAAGCCAGACCGAAGCACGCGTTCAGCGACGTAAGTGTCGAAAATCTTTCCCTTGAAGTCGATCCCAATCGACAGTAGGAACTGGAAGTCGAAGTTCATGTTGTGTGCCAACAACATGGCACGTGACTCGATCAGTTGTTTTAGACGCTCGTCCGCCTTGACCTTGAACAGATCGAGAACATAAATGATGCGGTTCTCATCATCTGGTGCTGCGTTGCAGAGCTGCAGCAAACGGATCTTGGCAATCGTCGCCTGCAGTCCCGTTGTCTCACAGTCCAGGCAGAGCTTGGGGAACGCGTCAAGTTCCTTCAGCGCGTCGGTCAGAGCTTTTTCAGTGTGAACGTAACGGAACTGCATGGGGAGCGGGAT
>Ga0208899_1002503_pt1 | contig 12223 bp, 7 predicted proteins | sample VirMetDEL_Nov_24_FD_184518 | JGI IMG/M metagenome (GOLD analysis project Ga0208899, IMG submission 184518) | Aqueous microbial communities from the Delaware River and Bay under freshwater to marine salinity gradient to study organic matter... | ecosystem: Environmental > Aquatic > Marine >...
TAAACAGCTAGTAGATAATGCTGATAGAGTCCTAGCAATATGGGATACTAAAAGTAACGGTACAGAATACGCAATTAAATATTCACAGAAACAAGGTAAACCTACAACTATTATAAAGTTGTAAGATAGTCAGCTTCTCTTTTTCTTCTACTATCATATCTATCACCAAAATTTCTAAGTTCTGTTTCAACAGAATCCCAATTACCTTCAGTTATAGCGTTCCAAAACTTAGGAGTTTTAGTAGCTAAGTCCCCATATTGAAAACCAACAGAAACAATAACAGTTTGTTGTTGTTTAGATAAGTCTGAAAACTTTTTACCTGTAGTTTTTTCATAACTTTCAATTATTTTATTTGATTCTTTTTGTTTAATAGTTTTATCTATTAATTGTTGTTCTTCTTTAGTTATTGTTAATGGCTTTTCTTTTAATTTTTTATCAGCTTCTTCTTTTTTTAATCCTAAATAAGGACTAAATTTATCTTGTAATTCTTGTGGAAAATCTTTTAAGTCCTCTGCATTACGTTGACCTAAGTCAAATCCTGTAGCTATAGTAACACCTGAATTAGATTCTTTAGAGTCAGGTACATAACCTTCTAGTTTAGTTCCTTCTTGTTGTCCAATAAATTCCCAATCTATTTTAATAGCTTTAGGTTCTTCTATGAGTTTATGAAGTTCTTGAGAACGTTTGTTAAGCTCTTCTCCTGTGTCATAGATAGGAAACTTACCAGCTTCTATATCTTTTTGCCAGTAGTTATAAGCCTCTTCTTCAGACATAATCTTTCCTGTTTCTCTATTATATCCTGGAACTGATACAAACTTACCATCAGGTGTTTTAATACCAGTACTATATACAGTAGTTACAGAACCATCTTCATTAATAAGTTGTTTACCTTGTTTAACTGTATCAGTATGATAATTAATTATTTCTTGTTCTTGTTTTGTAGGTTTAAATTCTTGTTTAGATAATTTAATAATGTTAGGTGTATCATTAGGATTAACAGTACCTAAAGGAGGAGGAGTTTCACTAGGTTGTCTAGTAATTTCTTTTTCAATGTCCCTCCATTTAAGAATATCATTTACATTAAATGTACTTAGTTTAATTGCCATTAGTACGAGGCTCCAGATTATTAAGTTCATCTTTTAGTATCCGTTCTGCAATTTTAACTTGGTCTACTCCTTCCATTAAAGCTCTAAGTTTAATATAAACATTAGCTCTTTGTAAGTTAGCTTCCATAACTGGAGGTAAAGAATCTGTACTAATTAAACGACCAGTACTTGTATCTAGTTTAATATTATAATCTGTATTTGCACTTTCTCTTTGGAATACAGCCATAGTATATTCTTTATATCTACCCATTGAAGTAATAATAGAACTTCTAAAGTCTTGGTTATTATAAATATGTTTAAATACTTCAGGTTTTAAATTAGATAAACCTGTAAGTTGTAAGTCATATCCTTTAAGATTAGTAGCAGACTTATCATTAAAGTCTTGACCATTAATATTATTAAGAGTAGCAGTAACTAAATTAATATTACCAGGGTCAGACTCAGTAGTTAACTTCCTAACTGATTGCTCTACTACCATACCCCATGATGGGTCATTAATAATATCTATTTCAGTAGCATTATAAGAAGTACTCTTAGGATTAGCTATAGCTTTAGCATAAGTTTCTATATAGTTTATAAATTCTGTTTCTAATTCTGCATTTAAAGCACCAGCTGTTTTTAATTTAGATAAAGTATCTGCGAAATCATTAATAGTTTTTTGCATGTTTTCAGTGCTACCAAACTGTACCATAAACTTAGTATCTAAATCAGCTTTAACAATACTATTTACATTTTTTTTATATTTTTCAAGACCAGCTAAACTTAAATCTGCTTCCATATCTTTACGCATAATTTCAAATGTAGCAGACATAGTAGCACGGAAGTTTTTAACATCTTCTTTATCTTGTGGAAGTTCATCATACATACTAGTTACAGCAGTTTCATAACCATTTATAAGTTCTCTTGCTGCTGTTTGTTTAGCATTAAAATCTGGATATCTTTCATTGTCTATAATAATAGCTTGAAGCCCTTGATATATTTCTGTATTTAACATTTCTTTAATGTTAGCAGTACCACCAGATTGTTTCCATACTTGATATGCATCTAGTTTAGAAAGACCTTCACTATTTTCTAATACAAATTTACCTCTTTCATACTGAGCTGACTTAGCTTTATAGGCACTGTATACAACTTCTAGTTTTACTGGGTCTAAATCATAAGCATCATAATCAACAAAAGGTTGAATAAATTCTACTTTATTTTTATATTCATCCATTGCTATTTTTTGTTTAGCATCTGCTACTTTTAAATCTTGAGTATATAAATCATCTAATCCTAATTGTTTAGTAGTAGTACCATATCGTTGAATAATTTCTGGGTCCATCCAACCATATTGTTTTCTTAATTGGTCAACTTTTACTCTACTTCTAACTGAATCTTCATAAGGACTTACTACTCCTTGAGCTTGTCCATTAGCTAATTTAGATGTGATAGCATCAACACGTTTTAAAATATCATTACGAACTACTCCTTCAGAATTAGGTATCATGTTATTTAATTCATCACGTTCTAATTCTAATGCTGTTCTACCACTAACACTACGAGAAGCATAGTTATCATAGTTTTCTTGGGCTAAAGCACTAGCTTTTTGTAAACCTTTTTTAGTTTCAATAGCTTGATAATTTTCCATACCAAGCATAGCAGAACCAGCTAATGTAGTAAGTAAAGAGTCATCTATAGCACCAGACTTGTCTACAACACCAGGCTGTACATTAAGTCCAGGGTATAGCTTCTCCATTTTATTTGTTTCAAAGTCTGATGCAGCCATATTAGTCCTCTTTTAAGTCTTTTATTTCGTTAAATAATATTTCTAAGTTACGTTTATATTCTGAGTTAGGAGCTAACTCTATAAATGCTTTCATTGCTTGACGTTCTTCATCTGAATACTTAGGATTAGCATGTATTCTTCTGCGTTCTAGTATGTCATTAAATAAAGATTTAAGTCTAGATTTTTTAGATTGATTATCTAATTTAATTAATTCTTCCCAGAACATTTCTTTTTGATTATCAGTAAACTCTGCTACAAAGTTTGCAGTTTTAAATACGTCTGTAATCTGACCAAAAGTTAAATCATAACCATGTAATACAAGTCCTGATTCCCACCAACTCTTAGCTAAGTCTGCTATTTTTTCTTTCTCATCTTTAAGAGCAAACTTAGTTTCAAAGAATATTCTATCTTTATCATTAGGTACAGAAAATGCAGTAAGGAATACATCCCAGTCTGATACAGGACTACCAGTAGCTTGTCCAAGTCTACTAATTTTTTCATTCATTTTAGTATACATAAATGTATTCCATAATGAACTACCACCTGATGTAAGTCTAGCTAATTGAACTACACTTGCTTTTAACTTTTCATTAAAACCTACTTCAGGATGTTCTCCAAACATAGAATTAATTAACTTATAAGTATCTATAGCCTGTACTGCTGTACGTGTAGCTGGTCCTAATTGATAATTAGGTATCTCAGCACCTAACATTCTAGCTAAAGCTTTCCAATATGAACGATATACACCACCAGCTTCAGTACCAAACGGTGAGTAGACAGCTGCAATATCAGCACTTGATTCAATTAAGTCTCCATCTTTATCATAAGTTGGGAATAAAGTATCAGCAGCTCTATTAATAACAAGTCTAGTTAAAGCAGCATCATCTACTAGTTTAGCCATATCTTCATTACCACTGGAGTTTAACCAGTCCATAATTAATTCACCTAAACCATAGACTAATCCACCACGTACACCAAACACAGCTAAGTTATAAGCTTGTAACATAGCACGTTGAGTAGGTGAGTAGGGTGATGCTCCTTTATTCCAAATAGATTCAGAAGCTTTCATACCAAATGCTTGGAACTGTCCAATGTATTGTAATAAAGGTACACGTTGGAAAGCATATGTATTCTCTTTAATCATAGAACCAGCAAGTTGGTTAGCATCAAATGTAATCTCATTCATAGCTGCTTTACTTCTCCAGTTTTTACCTGGATTATTCTTAACCCATAGTGAACGAGCAGCATGCCACATACCAACACGGTTCATATATTCACCAGCTTCAAAACCATACTTACCATAGGTTGATAAAGCTTTATTAGCTAGTCTACCAAAGGTAGTACCCCCTGCTAATGTATCTACTTTATGACTAAAAATACCTTTAGCAAAGTAATGTTCACCAGTAATACCATGACCTACATCTTCAATGTATTTAATAATATATTGATGGTCTTTAAGTGTAAGTTTAGAAGATTCAATACCTAATGAACGTTCCATTCTTCCTTGTTCATAAGCATACTTAAATAACTCTGGATTATACTTAGCATACTTACCTTCTATACCTTTAGACTGTAATAACTTAGCATGTAATGTACCTACAGTATTCATAAAAGTACTCATAGTAGCAGGACCTACAATCATAGGACCAAAAATACCAATAGGTTGTAATGTTAAGTTTCTCCATAAAGCAGCTAAAGTAATTTTAAATGTAGTAACATAACGTCTAGGTGCATCCATAACAACATTAGGATTACGTTCCCATTTTCTAAAAAATTTAGATGCAGCTAAAGTCATTGGTGCATCAGTAGCACTACCTAATTTATCTGCTACCATAGACAAGTAACGTGCCCACATTTGACCACTATGTCCTTGAAGTATACTATCCATTCTATCAAACTCAGCTAAAGCTTGTCTATGAATACGTTCTTTACCTGGTACTGACTCAATAGAAGCTCTATTAGTAGGATAAACTTCTGTTCCTTCTTTTAAATTAACTTTACTTTTATAATGATTTAACCAAGCTAATTGCATTTGTTCAATAACAGGTTGCATAAATGCATCACTACCTAATCTTTGTGTAGAAAGAATAAAAGATTCTAAAGGGTCAGCATATATACCATTATAAATGTTTTCATTAGATGCTTTAGCTGGTCTAGCTATTGCATTTCTAATAAGATTAATTTGTAAATTATCATCATGAACAAGTTCATCAGCTTTTCTTATATCAAAATCAAAACGAGTAGAATCCATTTCAGGAACAGCATCTCTATTTCTTTCCATCCATGCTTTAGCTTCTGTTTGAGTTTTAAACATAGCAACTGTTTTAGAATTTTGATTTAGTATAGGATTATCCCAAGCCATTGTACCTACAGCAGCTGTAGTAGTTATACCATCAATAGTTACACGTTTAGGAAAAGCTTTAACAAAGAAAGTACCTTCAGATATTCTAGTAAAGTGTCCAGTTTTAGTAGGAACAATCCAATCAGGAACTCCAGTTAACTTTTGACCTTTAGGTAGTATAGAATAATTATATCTATTACCATTAGAATCTACATAAGGTTTAGCTAACTTAACTATTTTCCTTATTGGCATATCATTTTGATATAAAAATTGTTCTACTGGTATATTTTTATTATTAGCTGCATGAGGATTCCAAGTAAATGGTTGTTGATGTTCAGCATCCCATAATACTTTTAAAGATATCTCACCTGTTTCTTTATTAATAGGGAATTGAAATACATCTTGTACCATTAATCTTTGTTTATTACCATCTACTCTAGATATATCTATGTAATCTTTATAACCTTTAGCTACAAAATCATTAATAGTTTTAGCATTTAGTAATTGATAACTAAATCTATCTATTTGTCTCATTAATGCAAGAGTATCTTGTAGTGCTTTTACATGTCTAATGTCAGGACTATAATCTAATACTTGATATATTTCATTAACACTAAATAAATCAGCTTTATCTCTAGATGATTCCATTAAAGTCTTAAGGTCTTGTCTAAATTTTTTACTAGCCATTTTTATACCTAGTAAAGACTTGTCATACATAAATGTAGATAGAACTTCTAGTTGACGTTTAGCTGCACGTTCTGCAAACTGATGAGACATAGTCCATCTACGTTCAAGTCTTTTATCAGATTTACCAAATACAGCTAACCAGTTATATCCGTTAGGATTATCAAAAATAAATTCTCTACCTTTAGTAGCTACACGACCTAACCAATTTAAATTAGTATCTTTTTCCCATGGCATTTTACCAAAGTCATCAGCAAGTGAACGTACTTCATCAAAGAAATCTCCTGTTCTTTCCCATCTTATTTGATACCTAGCTGTTCCATACATTTTAATATCTGTTAAAATACTAGGTAGTTCGTCTTTAATAGGTACTTTATATAAAGGATTACCAGCATCATCTAAGGCTTCCATAAATACTTTACCACCATCTGTACCTTCAGCTTCATTAAGACGTTTTACTTTAGCTTGAAGAGCAAGACCTGCTTGATGAGCTTCTACAATATTTGTATAAGCAAATCCATCTTTATTAAAAGCAAGAGACATTTTAATTTGAGTACCATTACTTACAATAGGAAGAGTAGTTTGACTTGGTGCCATTTGAATAGGAGTATTATTAACTATATCAGTATATACTCCAGCATTTTCTTCCATCCAAGAATAACGTGCTTCATAGTCTTTAAAGTATGGATTAAGTACAAAGTCTCTAGCTATTTCATTTTGTTCTAGTTTAAGAGCTTTAAACCCTGGAGTTGCATCAAAGCTTTCACCTTGTAAAGGGTCACGTAAAAACTTAGGCATCATTAATAAACCAATAAAAGATTCTACTGTCATTCTCATAGCTCTAGCAGCTTGATTAGTAGTATCTTCCATAAATATTCTAGACATTTGTTGAGCTGTAGACTTATTACTATTAATAGCTTCAATTAATGGAGATGACCTAGGTACTTCAATACCTAAATCTTCTATAGTTCTAGTAGAAATGTCATCTTTAAATGGTATATCAGGTTTAAAGTCAGGTTTTCCTTCTAATAGTTTAACTACTTGATATGCATTAGGGTCTGTAATTCTAAGGTATGCATCTTGAGAAAGTTTTTTACCTTTTCTAAAAATAGGAATAGCAAAAGCTGTAAGTATTTCTAAAGGAATCTTAGCTTTTTCTACGTCATCAGGAGAGATTTTAGTAGCAGCCCATGTAAGACCTTCATCTAATTTAGTAAAACCTTGAGTAACCCAAGCATCTTCAATGTCTTCACGTTCTACACCAAGAGCATTAGCTACATAAAAGAAAGCATCATATAAATCTTCACCCCATGATTCATTAATAACTTTACGTGCTTTGTTTCTAGCTTCAGTAACTGATTGTATTTCATCATCAGTAGCATATGTATAACCAGTATATACTAGTTCACTAATATATGGAGCAAGTCCTACAATAAGAGTATTAAATAGTGCAAGAGGTTCTGCCATAACTGGGTCATAAATAGATTCCATGACTTGGTCAAACGTAGTACCATCTAATTTTTTATTAGGGTCAGCATCAGGAGGAGGAGTCTTGCCTGTAACTATATCATTAACATAACCAAGAGATGTTAAAAAATCATCTTTAGTTTTATAGTTATGAATTTTATAAGCAAGTCCATCAATTTCTTTATCTGTCATTACAGGATTTTCTTCAAGTTCTTTTGCTTGTAAAGTTTCAAGATAAAAAGACCTTAATGATGCTTGAGCTGGGTCATTAAGTTTTAATTGTTTATCTAGTATATATTGTTTTTCTTTTTTAGAAAACCCTGGGTCTATTACTAGATTTTCAATAAACACAGCTCTATCTAAATCTTTCTTTTGTTGATACTGAGACCTTAATGCATTAAGCACCATAGAATCACCAGTAGCATTTAGTTCATCTATACGTTCATAGTAGTCTTGTAAGGGTTCATCAGAACCATTAATAGCTGTACCATAAAATGCATCTTTTTTATCTGTAGGATTAGCTAAAGGAACTCTATCTTCACTAGGATTGTAAAGAGGTAGCTCTGCATCTGCATTTAAAAACTCTTGTTGAGATACTTGTTTTAACATAATTTAAATAGTTAACATTTTACTACCATATTGACCATCTGTAGCATCATATAATTTAGAATCAAGCATACCTGATTTATTAAATATAGATTCTCCTAAAGAACTAACACTAGACCACATATTTTCATTACCTTTAGCAGCATAATATTGTGAACCATAGTCAGCAGCTAACTGAGCTTGATTAGATATAGCTTGAGAAGCTCCTTGTGCAAAGTCAACTGCTCCTATATTAGCAGTAGTTTGACTTTGAATAGATGAAGTAGCACCTAATAGTCCTGATGTACCTAGACCTAGTCCTGCATTAGCAGCAGAAGCTTGATATCTACCAGACATAATACGTTGTTGTCTAAGTAAATCAAGTCTTTGTCTACGAGCTAATGTTTCTTGATAACGTTGTTGCATTTTACGTTCTTCAGTCTCAGCACGTGCTTGTCCTTCTAAAGCTTCTGCTTGAGCAGATTGAGCTTTACGTTGTTGTACATAACCTACACCCTGTAATGCCATACCTGCTGATTGAAACGGATTAGCAGCTATATAACTACCTACTTTATTGGCAGCAGCTGCTAAAGTAGAACCAATACCTAAACCAGCTTGAGCTGTTGGTGCAGAAATTAAAGCAGGATTAATAAATTTACCTGCACTCATAGCTTGTGATAAGCCTGCACTACCTCCAGCTTTTGCAGCAAATAAAGAAGAACCTCCAGCCATTGAATACGCACCATAAGCTGCTGCTACATAAGGAGCAACTTTTACTACAGTTTTAGCTACCTTTCCTACAACCTTTCCTACAGATTTAACTGCTTTTTTAACTGGTTTATACTCAAGAAGTCCTGTATAAGGATTAATGGTACCAGAACCTCCTAATGCTCTAAGTAATGCTGCTTCTTGGGAATTAATATGAGCAAGCTGAGTGTCGCCTTCTCTACCCTGTCCTGCAACATCATGGTATAAAGCCTGTAAAGTCTCTACTTTTTGTTGTTGTGTTAAATTACTAATGTCCATACTAAGTCTCCCAAATGACTAAATAATTTTCTTTATCATCTTCATCTGTCACCATAACATCTTCTATTAGTTTGGCTCCAAATAATTTATTAAACTTAACTGCTTTTAAATCTTCACATAATCCAAATACTTTATCAATATTATTATCTTTAAGTATTTTTTGAAGTTTATTCATATTTTTATAGTACTCTTTTAAATAATTATGGCTCCATTTTTCTACATCTACATGTACTTGCCAAGCTCTCATCTTCTTACTATAAGATAAACCTATAAAACCTACTCCTTCTTTTTCCATTACTTTAATCATTATATTATTGAATGCTTTGTAACAGGCATACCCCATCCTAATATTTGCATATCTTTGCCAGCTTCAGAACTAATTTTTAAACTTATTGTTTTACCTGAACCTCTAAGTTTATTCTTTGTTACTATAATACCTTCACCATAATCAAATGGGTCTGTTGGTCCTGATGGTATATAGTTTCTTAATAATCTATAAGCTTGAAATTCAGTACCCCATTTACCACTGTTAGCTGAATTAGTCCAATTCCATTGTGCTTGTACTTTACAAGAAGATTGATTAGTTAATTCAAGCGTACCAGTAGCAGAACTATAACCATTTTCTGTACGTTTAAAATAAAATTGTATATATGGTATTTGTTTTTCTTTAAGAAAATCTCCAAACAATTCCCAACCTGTTACAAGATAACTAGAATAAGAAATACCAGTAGCATCTGAAGATACCCAGTCTTTAAATGTATCATCTTTATATTTAGATATAGTAAATGATGTACCTCGTATAGTTAAAAAACTAAACTGAGAACTTCTATTAACTTCTAAATCTGAATCTACTACTACAGTATCTCCTGCTGTTACTAATACTTCATCTGTTTCTTTATATACAGTTTCTTCTGTAGATGTAACAGAGTATCCTGGAATAGGTACATAATCTGCTACATAAGGACTATTACTAGCAAGAGAACTAAGAGTATTTTTATACCAAGCTTGTAATGTAAGGTCATATATTAATTCTTTATTATAGTTATTAATATAATTAGTAGTAGTATAAGAAGCACTATCATTATATAACCATCGTATTTGATTTTCTTTTTCATCATAAAAACCTTTACAATAGTTTTTACCAAGCTCAGGTATATTTAAATATAATGTTTGAATAGTCTTAAGAGATAAACTTTCTGCTCTAAAACGACCTGATGCACTATCAGGACTTAATTGATATATACCAGCTTTAGACCAATAAACAAAGTTACCATTAATATCTACAATTGATTTAGCATTTAATACACCATTAGTAGATATTTTAGATATCTGAAATGATGTAGCTACAAAACCACCAGTGTCACCATAAATTTCATATATACCATTTTCTGCAAATACAAGTAATGAAGCTTGTGTTGAAGCTATTTTAATAATTCTAGTTACTTCTGGTAAGTGTACAGTACCTCCATCATTAGCAATAATGTCATTAATACCTGGGTCAGTAGGGTCAGCTTCTTGATAACATTTAATTAAGTCATCATCTGATGTAACAACTTTAGAAAAGAAAACATATCCAGAATAATTAGGACTTCTACTATCTGCTCCTGAAATATCAGAAACTATTCCTGAATAAAATACTCGTTGAGCATAAGAAGCTACGGTAGTAATTGTACCATTTTCAGAATCAGTAGGTAAACCTGTAACACCTGACTCTGCTTGTCTTGAAGCACCACGATTAAATGCATCTATAACATAAGAACCTCTAGATACTTGATATTTAGATGTAGAGTTTCTTTCTAATACTTCAGGGTCATATCTTTCATAGTCAGTTGAACTAGGATTAGATACTTTACCTAATGTCCATACATCTGAATTAGATGGATATACACTAATTTTAGTTTTAGTGTAATCAATTGCATCTGCACTACCAGCAGCAGCTACAGATACTACATCAGGACTCCAACCTTGATTACGTAAATTATATTTATGAGTATTAGATAAACTAGAAGGTCTATCATCTACATCAAGACTATCATTTACTCCATATAAATCTCTTATTTTTAATACTAATTGAGATTGAGAAACAGTATCTGTACTAGAATTATAAGTTAATTTAACTGGATGTAATAAATCTTCTGAGGCTACTACACAAGTATTATTAATTACAGTAGTTTCAATATCTGCATTAGATAAACCAGATATAGTAATAGCTGAACCACCATTTTTTAAATCATTACTAGGAGTAGCAGATAATAAATTAAGAAACCATAATTTATTTTTAATACGTACAATACCAAGAGATACTGTGGTATCTCCTCCTGGACTTTCCCATACATGAAATGATTGTTTACCATCACGTAAGTCAGCCGTTGTAAGTCCACTAGATGTTAATACATAAGACTCTTCAAAGTCTACACCAAGTCTACGTGAACGTGAACCATCTCTATTAAGAACAAAGTTTTGTTCATCTACAGAAGCAGATTCAGGAAAGGTTAATTCATTAGCTTCAGTAACAAGACCTTTAATAAAAGACCTAAATGACTTTTCAGTTTTCTGAGCCATTTAGTCCTCTAAGGATTTATGTGCTTTGTCAGCCTTTTTATCTGGTTGGTTATGTACAAAAGTAAGAACAGCAGAATCTACTAAATTCATAGATGTATATACACCTGATAATTCACTAGGTAATTCTCCTCCTCCATCCCATTGTAATTTGTAATGTGATGTTCCAGGTTCAATGTATGCTTGTAATTCTTTAATACCTTTTGTTTTATAACTTCTTATTACTTTCATAAGTGGTCCTTATTTAGTTGGTCGTTTTAATAACTCTTGAGCCATACGAGTGGCTTCATGAATACGTCTTGGTTGTTTAATATCTTTAGCTTTTCTTGCAGTTTCTTTACGTTGATTATCTTTATACTTTTGAGTAGCAGGATAATAAGCATTTCCCGGTCCTGTACCTACTTTTAAATCTGGTTTATTAGGAATGTTAGGAGTAGTACTTTGTGTATAAAGGTCTATTTTTTGACCTCCAACTCCTTTAAGAATATCAGGAACTTTAGGAGTTTTATAAGAAGAGCCTCCAATATTTCCAGGAGTAACCTTTAATGCTCCTTGAGGTGCAATAGATTCTTTATTCTTAAACATTCCTCCAGTAGTATCTATTGGTTTATAAGTATCAAATCCAGAAACAGTTTTCTTTTTTGATAAGTTTTTTCTGTTTTGTTCAATTTTTTTAGCCCGTTGTTT
>Ga0208899_1002506_pt1 | contig 12209 bp, 14 predicted proteins | sample VirMetDEL_Nov_24_FD_184518 | JGI IMG/M metagenome (GOLD analysis project Ga0208899, IMG submission 184518) | Aqueous microbial communities from the Delaware River and Bay under freshwater to marine salinity gradient to study organic matter... | ecosystem: Environmental > Aquatic > Marine >...
TTTTGCAGCTGCATTTGCTGTATTGTTTACGTTATCGAAAACTGCTTTAGTACCTTGCTCTTGATTATCTAAAGCAATATTAAGTAACGCTGCAGATTCGGCTTGCATACCTACAAACTTAGTTAAGAAAGCTTGTTCGCCAGCTTGCTCATTTAGATTTCTAGTAACTGCTCCTGTAAACTGTACTAATTGAGACTGAGCTTCAATTAAATCTTCAGTAATATATGACGTAGAAGTAAGTACATCATTTTGTCTCTGTAGCTGTTCAACTAAGTTTTCGGCGTTATCCTTTGATACACCTAGGTTTTTAGCTACACTTGTTGTTAGTTCATCAGCTCTAAACATAGAGCTAACTATAAAATGAAATATTTTTTTAATAGCTGCTATTGCTGCCAATATAACAGTGCCTCTTTCTAGATTTAAAAAAGCTTTTTTAGCACCTTCAGCAAAAGCTTCTATTCCACTTTTACCATCTTGAACAGCTAAATTAATTGCTTTAGTAGCTTCTTGTGCATTAAATAAAGTACCAAGAAAAGGAGTATCTGCTAATGCTTGAAATAACTTTCCTCCTAAACCTGCTTGTTCGTTTATATCTTCCTGATATTTTAAAATACTCTCGTTTACTTCTTCAGCATCTTCATAAGCAATATTTAAATCGTTTTGAAGGCTTTCCATTTCTGCAGAGTCTTCAAGTCCGTTTTTTACTAATAATTGTCTTCTGTACTCAATTTCAGATATACTGTTCTGCATTTTAACCTGTAGTTTGAGTATATCAGAAATTTTTCCTCTTCCTTCTAAAGTTTCTTTAAGAGTTTTTCTAGTAGTTGCTAAACCATCTGCAAATCCTCTCACAGATTTATTTATATCTACTCTCAATTTTGAAAGTACAGCGCTATCTAACTCATTAGAAGTATCTTTTACTTGACGTTTTAATTTAGTATTAATGTTCTCGAATATACTAATTACTGTATCCTCGATTACACTTACTGAATCGATTACGTCTTTTTTAAATTCGTCTTTATTAAAATTAGGTTTATCAGCCATATAGGTCTATATGATATAAATAGGATTACATCTATTTTTTAGAGCCCTTCGAGGTGAAAGAAGGTTGAATATTAGGACCTAACGTGTTTTGCTTTTTAGGCGAAGCTTTTTTAGACTGTTCGGCAAGTTTAGATTGGTAATCGTTTATTTTTTTAAAAGTAAAATTTCTAAGCCAAATAGGCATATTATAAACATCGGACCAGCTATATCCTCCATTACCAAAATAAACTATGTTATGAATTTGAGTGAATATACCAGCTCTATATTCCGGAGTCAGGCCAAAAAAAGTCTATCCCTATCGGGACCTTAAGAACCTCCTCCCTACCAGCTCTGTTAGTAAACGTATAGCTTAAATCTATGTCTGGGTTTATTTCTGCGTAGTATTTTCTTATAGCTCGAGCATCTTTCGCAAGTAAAAAATTATCAACAAAATGTCTAATATCTTTTTTCTCTCTCATTCCATTTACCGAAGTAATTAAGTGTTTTAATCTTGATGTTAATTCAGTATTGCTATCTTTATTAATTTTTTTGTTTCCTTCTACTTCTTCAACTATTGCTTTTTCGTCTGCTCCATTTAAGCATTTTATAGTAACTATATTATCTGTATTAGGTAATTTAAATTCAAATTCATTATTACTATTTTCTAATAAATTATAATCTACTTCTTTAGTTCCTAATTTAGTTAAATCTACTGTGATTTTTTCACCGCCATAAATAACATCATAATCTTTACCGTAAGAAAGAATTCTTATAGCAATCATTAAAGCGTTTTTATCTCCTACTAGAATTTCATGAAGTTTAATATTTTTATTAATAATAATAGATTCTAGTAATTTATCCATTACTATACCTTTTGAAATATAATTTTGGTTAGTAAGTATATCTTCTTCTTTAGCTGTCATATATTTCATTTCTATAGTACCTGAAGCTAAAGGTGAACCTTCAGGGTATAGAAGGCCTTTCGAAGGTAATTCTACCGTTTCGGTAGGTAAATTGAATTTTGCATCCATAAATTTTATTTAAGTATAACTTGTCTTATTATAAATATATGAAAAATATTTTTTGCCGCAAACAAAAAACCCGACTAAATGCCGGGTTCTTAAATATATGTAAAGTATAATTAGTAGTTTAGGATACAATAATCCATTGATACTGTCATAGTAAGATCAACTTGATCACTAGCAGACCAATCATATTGTCCAAAGTTTGCTGTTTGAATGAATGCTCCTTTGATTATCCATTCTCCTACGATATCTCCTACAGGTCCTAGGATATTTAAAGTTAAATCTTTTTTATAGAAATCTGAATATCCAGCTCTACCTGTTACTGATTCGTAAGATAATCTTGCCCATTCCATTACAGCTTGTGCACCAGATGGTGTAATCGGATCATATAAAGTCATATCCATATCACCCCATTCTCTCTTTCCTCTAATTTTTCTATATGTGTTGATATGATCTAACTTAACGATCTCGTCTGTAAAGTTAGGTGCTGCAACGTTCTTTACCATAAACGATGGAATACCGTCTATAAAAAGTACAAATCTATTCTGTACTTTCGGCTCAAACGCCTGGAACATTATTTCATTTGGATCTAATACTGCCATTTTATACTTTGTTATTTATTATAAATATCTATTTTTTAAATTATGCTCCAAAAGTTGCTCCTGTTGGTTCAACTGTGAAGTCTAGTACAATAAATTCTGCAGTTTTAGCTGGCTGTACAAAGATTTGACCTACTAATTGGTTTCTATCTATTACGTCAGCTGTATTATTTGTGTCATCCATTACGACTCTAAACGCATAAAGACCTTGTCTTTGTACTACTGAATCTAAATATGGATTAACAGCTGCTAAGAATTTGTTTCTTGTATTTACTGTGTTTTGCTCGAATACTAAGTTCTGTGCTTGGTTTCCGATAAACTCTTTTAAGTCGATTAATAATCTTCTTACATTTACTCTGTCTAGAGCAGAAGCTTTAGTCTGTAAAGTCTTTTGACCAAATACTGCAATACCAGTTCCTGGGAATGTAGCAATTGGGTTAACTTTAGCATCATATAGATCATCTCTCTGTACTCTTGATAATCTTCTTTCTGCTTGAATTACTCCAGCTAATCCTCCTCTTACTAATCCAGCTGGTGCAAACCATGGTGCGTTAGCTCCATCTGTAAATGCATATACTCCTGGTATGAATGTAGAAGCTGGTGCCCATACATTTTTACCTGTAGCTGATTGAGTTTGTAACCAAGGCCAGTATGCTGCTGCATAAGATGAGTTTAATGTATCAGCTTGTCCGGTAACATTTGCCACTGTAGCTCCATGTCCATATAAGTCAGCTACATAAATAGCGTCCCCTCTTGCTTCAGCTAAATCAATTAATTTAGTTACTGTAGCGCTATGGTTATTGTTATTAATACCTGGTGCTGTTATTACATTAAATTTATAATCGTCAGCGTTATTTAATAAAGTAATTATATTTGTATAGTTACCTGTTGTTAAACCTTGAGTTCTAGCTGCAATGTTATCATAATAGTTATCACTTCCTACTACTATATCTCCAGTAGCTCCGTGGAACGATCCTGAACTATTAATTGGTAAAGAAGCTGATAAAGAAGCCGCAGCATTATCCACACCTACTGTTAATCCGTCATTACCTAAGTAATTTAATGTTGGTAAATTAACTGCACTTACTCTAATATATCTTGATCTATTAACATACTCTCCAGTAACAGTAACATTATCTCCTGTACCAGAAATAGCTTCTACTTGGTTACCGATAACTTTCTCTATGTAGTTCTCGCTATCTGGATCTAAGCTTAAGTTATTAAATGTCTCTAAAATAACTTTGTTTTTAAGGCTATCATCACCTCTTCTTACTGAAAGAGTAAAAGTTCCTTTAGAGTTATTTTTATTTGAAATCTCCCATCTCAAATTATCTGCCGAACCTGACTTTAAAGAACTGTCAGAGTTTTGTACTCCTGCATCAGATACTCCTGTTGAGTTGTTATATAGTGCTCCTTTTCCAATAGTTTCTAAAGTAAATGGTTGTGTACTATTTTTAGCTGATGAAGAGATATGAGTACTTGTTGCTCTACTAAATGAACCAGTAACTACTCTAGCTACTAATAAGGTATTTCCACCTTGTGAGAAATAATTTTTTGCAGCAATTGAAGTTAAAAATTCTTGTTTAGTTGAACCTGACTCAAAAGTCTCACCGAATACTCTTACATACTCGTTATACGAAGTAACAGTAGTAGGGATTTCAACTGGTCCTTTTACTGTTGGTCCTATTACACAAGCTCCTACTTCTGCTGGTGCTGGGGAGATAAAAGAGATATCATTTTCTCTTTGAAATACACCTGGGGAGATTATTGTTTCTGCCATGTTTGGTTAAATTTAATTATGTCTAATTATAAATATATTGTCAATATCGAAAAACTCTTGTCAAAAGAGTATTTGTCTTCTTATATAAATAGATACTAAAATTCTAAAATTATTTAGGAACGAAAGTACCTTTTTCAGGATTAATTGATCCTTCGCCGTATTTGTCTTGAAGTTGTTTTGCAAGTAAAACATTTTGACGATTAGTTTCTTTAGTAAATGTGTCTAAAGAAGCTTTCTTCTTATCTATATATAGTTCAATTTTTCCTATTTCTAGTGCGAGCTCTGGGGTAAATTCTGAAGAAAAAGCTAATAGTATCTTTTTGGAATGTTCTACTTTAAGTTTACCTAATTCTGCAGTCTCTGATTCTATAAGAGAAGCTCTGTTTTCAATTATCTTTACGTTTTCAAACTCTTTTTTAGATAATTTTTTTGCTCTTTTTATTGCCATTGTTTATTATTTGGTAATTTTAAATTTAAATCCTGTATAATTGGAACTCCATTTGTTTCAAACAATTCAGTCCAAAAAATACTTCCTTCATAATTTTCACCAAGCATAAAATTAAATTTATTATTAATATCTTCTATCTCTTTTAAGAAATATTTAAACGTTTTATGAAAAACTTTTTTTAATGGTTTAGGAAAAGAAGTAAACATTCTTTCGTCTAAAGTTTTATAATGTATTGTACCGTAAACACAATCTTCTTTTTTATAATCTTCTAATAATGGCCTAGATTGTAATTTAGCTTTTGAAAAACTGAAAGATATATCTTGATTATACTCTATAACATCTGTATCTAAATCTGGTTTAAACTTTATACATATATCATAGTCTTCTATTTTGGTAGCCATTTTAACCGAAGCATAAGTAGAATAAGCATAAGATAAAAGCTTTTCTTTAAATTTAGGCTTTTCAGACATTATAGTTATATTGCCGCAATATTTTTCATACCGCTTTAACTTGTTAATCCATCTTTGATTATCTCTATCTTGCCAAGTATGTACATATATATCGGTATTTATATCTAAGAACGGTAATATATTATCGGATAGACCGTGTAAGTATCCTGATATAAAAATTGCTTTATTCATAGTTACTAATATAATCGGAACAAACTCCTAATCTACCTTCTAATTTATCTTTTTTTATCTCTGGTAGTACTGCTATTCCTCCTTCGATGTATGTTCCAGGGTTAGTCCACATATATCCTTGAGAGGTTAAAACTACTTTATCGTTTTCGTGCCAAAAATAGTTTAAGTATGCACCTATTCTATCTATTTCTACTAACTTAGATAATGCAGCAGTATTCTTACAATGTATCCAAAGTTTACGATAAAATGATTCCATAAAGTCTATAGGTATTTCATATTGAGGTTCATCATGACCTAAAATAAATCTACCGTCTTCAAACCAAAAGTCTACTTCTACATCATAACCTTTAGATATTGCTGCAGCTATATAAGAAGGTTTATTTTCTTCTTTTGAATTTGGTCCGTTTATGTTACCTCTATGAGAAATAAGAATCATCTGGTTTGTGTTTGTTTATAATTTGATACGGAGATATTGGTATATTATTAACATAATCGGCTATCGCTCCACTACATATAATATTGTCGTAAGTATATGGATGTGACATACTATAGCCGCTATCATAAAGCTTCATAAAAGAGCACCAGGGATGAACAACAGTATTATCAAAACCAAAATTAAATAAATTAAATATATTTTTTTTATCTAAAAATATTTTAGAAGTAGTATAAGTAAAATCTAAAGGAAGTCTACCTATATTGTAATCTTCAAAAAAACTAAAGAAAACTACTAATTTAGTTTGTTTTAAATTACATAGACTTTGAAGCATATTTAATTGAGCGGCTAATTCTTCAGAGAGTAGTTTTAAAGAAGTAAAATAAGTATAATGAAAATCTAAATATTTTTCGGTTTTCTCTTTAGAAATATCGCTTTTATAACTTCCATACTCACTACTTCCTTTTTCCCACCACAAATGGTAATCAGATATTGTAACCGGATGATATTCGTCAGTATCCCCAAACATAATTTCAGATCTAGTAAATGCTGTTAATCCTAAAACTACAAGATATCTATCTGAATTAGTTTTGTTAATAATTTGATCATATATTTTTCTTATAGCGTATTTGTTGCTATGACCAGATCTAGCTAAACATAAATGGTTATCTACACCTAATTTTTCTGCTATAAAATCGCCTAAAGTTTTTTTATGCTGCTGTATTGTTAATTTTTTAATATAAGGTACTGTACGAATATCGTGATTTTTTTCATTGTCGTAGCTCCCGAACATAAAACTACACCCAGCTGATATTACCTTACTGAACATTTTCTAAATAGTATTTTAAATCTTCAGGAGTTCCTAACCCCCACATTTTATCTATAGTAAAAGTTCTGATTTGCTTTTTATCTTCTATTGCTTGATTAAAAACAGGGCAAACATAGAACTCATTATTTACTCTAATATCTTTTTCAATCATTTGCTCTGCGTACTTTACAAAATCAGAACCTTTTTTCCAATAGTAATATCCAACAGTTGCGATATCTGATATAGGGTCTTTTTCAGCAACTTCAGTTACTAATCCTGCTTTGTTTACTTTAGCAAACGACCATTTTGGATGAGTAGCTTTAAATGTAACTATACCGCCATCAGCGTCTGTTTCATTCATTTTATATAAAAACTCATTTGAATCCCACTCTACATATTGATCTGAGTTAGCAAAGAATAAAGGGCTATCGTTGTCAATATATTCTTTGGCAAGTAATGCAGTACATGCTGCTCCTTCGGTTACTCCGTCTACTTCTACTATCTTACATTTAGGAGTAATTAAATTAAGTAAAGTATCTAAATTATATTTTTCTCTATGTTCTTTTTGAACTACATAAATATAATTTGCTTTTATATTTAAATTTTCGGTTACAACTTGAATCATAGGTTTACCTTTAACGTCAATTAAAGGTTTAGGAAACGTATATCCTGCCTGCTCGAATCTACTACCGGCTCCTGCCATTGGAATAAGAACATTAAGATTTTCGTCTCTCCAAGCCGGTGTATATTGTTTTTCTCCGTTATCTATTTGCACTAGTTTTTTAATAATATTTTTAAAATTTACCTCTGAAGGGTTCTTTACTCTTAAAATATACGATTTACTTCTCGATGCGGCAAGTAATCCATAAGGAGAATCTTCTACTATAAGGGTCTCTTCTGGTAGCATGCTCATCTTAGAAATAGCTTTCCAGTACATTTCTGGATGTGGTTTACTATTTTTTACATCTTCATTAGAAATAATAAGGTCCATATATTCTATTACATTAAGTTTTGATAATACTGTTAAGCATGTTTTTCTAATAGAATTAGAACATACTGCAAGTTTATATCCTGATTCAGATAATTTTTGCATTAGCTCTACTAACTTTTCATTTGGTTGTAAATTAGTTAGTTTTTGAACTGTTAACTGTTGTTTTTTCTCCCAAACCTGGTTATGTATTTCTTTGGGTAATCCTTTTTCTTTTGTAAGTAGGTCTAACTTTTGATAAGTCTTTAATCCATCGTATTTATTTAAATGTTCGGACCAATCTATTTTAAACCCAACATTAACTTCTAAGAGAGCATGATTCAAAGCATCAAAATGAATATTTTTAGCTTCAACTAAAACTCCATCTAAATCGAAAATAATTAATTTAATACTGCTCATTTGAATCTTCCTCTATAATAATCGTGATTAAATATCTGTTGATCGTTAAATTTATTAATCTCTCTATACTGGTCTTCTTTAGACATTCTGCTAAATCTTTTTAGTTCAGACATCATTTTAGGAGTTACTGATACTTTACCGTCTCTTGTTTCTTCTATTCCTAACACAGTAAAATGTCTTTCTAGCACATCTATTCCTTGAAATATAGCAAGTTTAGATGATAATAAATTATCTTCATGTGGGTTAGTATGATCGCTTAATCCAACATTTTGAACTCTATATTCGTCTCTAAAGAAGTTAATATTCTGTAAGTTAAGTTTATCTAATGGTGTAGGATATACGCACGTACATTGTAGCATATAATATTCTATACCCATTTCATTTAAGTTTTTTAAAGTCTGTTTTATTTCTTCTAATGTTAAACTTGAAGTAGAAAAGAATAATCTTTTAAATCTAAAGTTTTTTAATTTTTTACCGTAATCAAAAGCCGGTATTGAATATCCTGATATTTTTAAATTATCGTACCCTATCTCATTAAAGTGGGGAGCATGTTCAGGTACAAATATAGTAGTCATAGATTCAGCTCCATACTCCATACATTTGAATACAAAGAACTCTTCGTCTTCTTTCGATAGTTCCAATCCTTTTAATCTTAGGTACTCATCTTCATATGGTCTAAACTCTTCGTACTTCTCTCTATAAGTAAAAGTACTAGCTTTAATAGACTGTATCTTTATTATATCGCTGCATACTGCAGCAGATTTTACCATAGACTCTAAAGTCTCTAGACTACCGTTATGGTTTTGGCATAATTCAGCTATAAATTTCATTTAATTTTAAATCGTAGTTAAATTTTATATATTCTTCTCCGTCTGGTAGAATTAATGTTCTAAAGCTTATACTTTTATTATTGAAATATTCTAAATTATCTTTATCAGTAAACCTTTTAAGAAAGAACCAACTTGCACCAGTATCCTTTATAAAATGACCTTCTTCTTTTAATTTATGAATAAATTTTCGTTTTTCAACTTTCATATCATAAAAATATTGCTCGAAATATTCTATATTATCCATGATAAGTTCGGTATACTTAGCTCCTATAGCATTAATTTCATACATTAGTCTAAATTTAGATAAGTATTCCATGTTATCTTTATGACTGGCTAAGAAACCTACTCTACATCCAGCGGCACCATATGCCTTAGAAAAGGTTTTTGTTACTATCAAGTTCTTGTACTCGTTAATTAAGGGTATACAGCTTTCCTCCCCGGTAAATTCGAGGTACGCCTCATCGATAATAACAAAAACACCATTTTCTAAAAGCTTTTTAATTTGAAAGTTATTATATACATCCCCTAGTGGTGAATTAGGATTAGCTAAAATAATAAACTGTGTATCTTTATCTACAAGATTTAATAAATCTGAAGGTAGTAAAGTCATATCGGTATACTTTGCTTTTCTGAGCTCGGTTTGATATAAATCGCTATATACTTGATACATTGGAAAAAAATAATCTGAGGTTATAACATTTTTATTTTTAACATCGAATGTTTCAAATATAGTTTTTATTGCAAAAGAAGATCCAGGAGTGAGCAAAAGGTTTTCTTCTTTAATCCTATAGTATTTGCATATTTTTTCTTTTAATGTAGAAGTATTAGGATAAAAACAAATATCGTTTTGATTCAAAGAAGAAAAAAAGTTAGATAAAAGTTGTTTATCTAAAGGAAAGTTTCTTTCGTTTTGAGTTAAAACAAATCTATGTTTAGTTTTATCTTCTTGATTATTTTTTCTATATATGTCTTTAAGATGCTTTTTCATTAAGATAATATAAATTGTCTCCTTGTAATTTAAATTCAGTTTCTTTATTTATACTTTTAAAAAGATATTTTGCTACTAATTCGTTTCCCTTTTCTGAGTAATGTTGATCTCCTAATAGAAGACCTTCAGCATGTAAAGTATGAGCAATTATAGATGGATCTTTTGGTTTTAATATCTCCGGTAGATTATGGTCATATAGTAAATTCAACTTGTTCAAAGCTTCTAAACTATTTGATAAGAGAGGTAGAGGATCAAGATACATTCTTCTAAAAAGATCTTTTTTTAGCTTTTCATATATAGTTAAATCTTTTTTAGAAAAAGCAGGTGTATTATAAAATGGGCTTTCAAAAATTCTTAAAATAGCTCCTTTACTCTCTAATAAGTTTTGAAAATATAAAAGTTTTTCATAATAATCAAAAAGATTATACAGTTCAGTTAAAAAAACATTTGTATATATTTTTTTAAATAAGTCAAAATTTGGTATTTTTGTATCTGATTTCTTAAATAGTATAAATTCTCTTTGGGTTGAATTTCTATACCATCCGTCATCTGACCATATAAGGTTTTTTCTATGAGGGTGCGCTATTTGAACTATAATAATATACTTATCTAAATTAGGTTTTAAAGATAATTTTTTTAAAGCGTATAGAGTATTATCGTAGCCTAAACCCCCGGCACCATAGTTTAAAATTTTACTTATTTTTATATACTTTTTTAATTTAGCCATCCAGGTTAAATTATCTGTAATAAACTCAGGGGTGCATTCTACTTTGTATTTATCTTCTAACTCTTTAGACGCCCATTTTAATTTTTCACCGTATATTGCAAAAGCACAACCTTGAGTATGAGAGCATCCTAGTCCTGCTAAAATATATTCTTTATTAAAATCAACTTTTATCATTGCTTAATTAATTTTAACATTGGTGCTAATTCTTTATACGAGCAGTTTTTACAATGAGAAGTAGGTTTATTAGTTGCACAACCTTCTCTTACAGCTGAGTAATCTTTATTAGCTCTTATCTCTTCTATTGGTGTTTCGAATAAATTACCAAAAGGTTCAGCACCGGTATTTAAACAACACATCTTAACATGGCCTTCTACTGTGGTGTATATTCCTTCTTTAACCCAGAAACAATCAGGAAAGTCCCATTCATCTTTACCTTTTACGTTTTCTTTCCAATTATCTCTTAAGTATTGAATATCTTCTTGAGTATAACCTCCAGGCATACTTTCATCTTCTGACCAGTTTTGAGCTATATTAAGTCTTAACTCTTCTAAATCGTAAACGTCTACTATTTCGTCTTTTATGGTTTGTATATCGTATACGTTATCTGGATTGACAACATAGTTACAGGTTACTCTACAGTTATATCTATCCATAGGTTTGAAATCTTCTAAGAAAGACATAAGTTTTTCCCATTTAGCTGGAGCTCTATCTCTTTCGTAAGATTCTTTATAACCGTCTATACTAAAGTATAAAAGGTCGATATACTTCATACATTCATTAAACTTTGTACCCATCTTAGTACCGGGCTTAATAGGGTATTGACAGTTAGTTGCTACAATTAGAAAAGCATCTGGAAAGTATTCTTTAAAAGTTTTACATATTTCATCAAATTTAGGGTGAAGCATTGGCTCACCCATCCCCATTAATTTAGCTTCAGTTATAGGGTGGTGCTTTATCTTTTCTAACATTTCTCTAAACCTTGGAAGAGGCATATGTTGAAGTGCACCTATTACTTCTTTTCTATTACAAAATGAGCAATCAAGATTACAGTAATTTGTAGTCTCTAAATATGCATATGTTATTGGCTTATTCATTTTTTATAAAATTAAATAAATCTTCTGCTATAATAGCATTATCTTTTAAATCAGGATGAAGAGAAAATGAATAATTTTCATTATAACTACCTATATACTGTCTCCAGGAAAATCCTTTTTTAAACTTAAAAAAATTGATTCCTGATATATCTAGATTATCGTTTTCTAACATAGCTGAAAATACTATTAAATTACCTCCTAGGTTTTTTATAAAAGAATCTAGTAGTTCTAAATTTTGAGATAATTTTTTCAACTCATATTCTATATCGGTAAAATACATTACATCAATCATTGCATATTGTTTAAGTTTAGGGAGTAGGTTTTCTTTTTCTATCAATTTATGAAATTCAAACGAACTTGGCATTAATTTTTGTGGATGTTCTTCTAAATTATCGAGATTTAAAAATTATCGAAAAAAATTGTGTT
>Ga0208899_1002507_pt1 | contig 12200 bp, 13 predicted proteins | sample VirMetDEL_Nov_24_FD_184518 | JGI IMG/M metagenome (GOLD analysis project Ga0208899, IMG submission 184518) | Aqueous microbial communities from the Delaware River and Bay under freshwater to marine salinity gradient to study organic matter... | ecosystem: Environmental > Aquatic > Marine >...
CAACAGCAACATTGTTGCCGTCTGTAGTCTTGGCAAACATTACTTCAACACCAAACTTATCAGCCAACTCGCGCATTGCATCTTCTTCAGGCATAGCATCTGGGGAACCCATTGATGCTTCGATATCGCCAGTAGCACGACCAGGCTCAAATGCTGCTTCGTTAAGGTTTTTTCGCCAATTTTCAAATAGTTTTTTCATCATAATCTCCTATGTTACTAATCCCTTATTTTTTACCGACATACGAGGAACCACCCCCAAGTCTTTTTGCATCATCGGTAAGACCATAATGTTCCAGTTCTTCGGGGGTCAAGGCAGCAACTAAACCCTGCATTGTAGAAACGCCCGGATACATAACGTTTTGTTTGTACCATTCTTCGCCCTTGTCTAATCTAATTCTTTTAAGAAGGTCTTTGGGCGTTAATTCCATTGATTCATCGAGTTCGTCTCTATGCGTTGTCTCGTTCAAAAAATAACGAGGGTCGATTCTATTTGTGTTCTTACGTCTAGCCATTACAATCTCCTATGTTGCTAATCCATTCATACTTAGTATCGCAATCAATCCAGGCACATTCTTTCTGACGTAAACGCCAGAGAAAAGTGTCTCGCAACGACCGCCGACATAAGCGATTGCCGACTCAATATTCTTGCTGACTTTAGGGTCTGCCACCATCTCTTCTGACACAACGAGCACTAACGAGCCTGCAGCAGCCTTACCCTTGGGTGGGGGACATGCAGAACGATTCATACAGTTGTGAAGGATCACCGATCCAAGCTTTCCAGTATTTGGATCCTTTATCATAGTTGAGCCCATAAAGGCTCTGCCGCTATTGCTCAAGCACGTTTCCAAATCCTTGCTATCGAAAGATTGGATCGGTGAATCCTCAGTGGAGAGTTTAAGCACTTGGGCAAGCGACTTAGCAAATTGTGTGTTTGCGACAGGGTACATACCAAGCATACCAATTCTGCCGCGAAGTAAGCGAGTAGAGCGCTCGTTATCAAGAATGATGTGTGCGTGCGGCGTAACATCGTTAGCCAGCGTCAACGCATTGCGAGCAATTGTGGGGTTAAGGTTTTCTTGTGCTGTCGGCCAGGAGACTATATAAACGACTCGACCAGAAGCCTGAACAGAGCGTAAGTAACGCTCAAAGACAGGCTGCAAAGCAGTAACAGAACTACCGGTACCGCCACCGCCGCCAGCAAGGACGAATAACCAATCAACTTTACCGAGTTTGATGCGGAGAGCATCTTCGACAATCGCTCCATTTTGACTTAAAACCTCTTTTCCATATTCTACGTTTTTGCCGATTCCATCAGAATCGGGAATAAGGACAACGTGATCCTCTTCGACATTCTTCGGAATGTCTTTGCCTGTTGTATTAACAAGCAACGTTTTGTTGAAACCAAGCTCAATAAAAGCGTTGGCCATTTTGTTGCCTCCACCGCCAACCCCAACAAAGCCAACATTTAAGGAGGAAGGAGCTGTGTTTTCTGGGAGAAGGTCTTCATCAGAGTATTCCATCTGGAGCCCAAAGTCCTCAACCATACCGAAATCGGCGGCTTCTACTTCTTCATGGTAGCTGTCTTTTTCCTGCGCGAACGCTGGAGGTGGTTCTGCGGGAGGCAGAAAATCAAATTCGTTATCGTTATCGTTCATTGGTTTACCTTTGCGTATCCTGCTTTTTTGTCTATTACGATTTGCATATCTACACAATCCTTAAGCGAATCGAGGTGAGAGATCAACAAAACGTTCTTAAAATACACTTTAATTAGTTCCAAAATCTGAATAAAACCCGACATATTATCTTCGTCCAAAGCAGTACCCGGTTCATCTAGGATAAATAAGTCACCTGTAGGTAGCGAAGACACGCCCAAAAGAGCTAGACGAATAGCCATAGCAGACAAAGACTTTTCTGCACCTGACGCCATTTCGATGGGTCGCTCGTCATATTGAGGGTGTTTGATAGAGATATCAAACTTGTTGCCTGATGCCTCGAAGAACACTTCGAACTCTACAATGTTGGCTAGCACCTTCGCTATCTCCGAGTTAATCACAGGAATCTTCTTCTTAATAACGTCATATGCGATACCGTTGGGGTGCATGCATTGCATAAATAAATCGTATGCAGCAAACTCAGTCTGTAAATCGTGGTACTCTTGCTTTTGGTCTCGCAAGTTTTCTAGCTTTTGCTCTTGTGAACCAAGCGTCTTCACCAACTCTAGTGTTGATACTTCACAAGTGTCGATGCTTCCCTTTGTTTGTTCAATTGAATAGTGGCATTTATTTAGATCAGTGACTAAAGCCTCAAGGTTTTCAATAGCCTCTTTGTTTTGTTCGTACTCATCTCGCTTAGTAATCAGTTCAGTCAAATCATTCTTGACGGTCAAGATAGTATTCTTGTTTCTCTCTATCTCTAAGTTCAAATCAGCTATGGCTGATGACACCACGTTCTTGCTTTCTTTCATCTTATCAAATCTATCAAGCTGGGCTTCTACTTGCGCAGGGTCTAAGAAATCAATCTGCTGTTGTGTCTCAGTAATTAAGCTTAAAATCCTGCTTTGTTCTTCTTCTACAGATGTTTTGTTAGCAACTGCTACGTGTGCATCTCTAATAAATCGACACGTCGGGAACGAAGTACCGCAAGGAATCTTGTCTAGTAGCTTTTCCTTTTTGATAATATCTTCGTGTTGATTACTAAGCTTGTCAACTTCTACTTCTTGTTCGCTTAGATTCTGCTTTTTGTTATCAATTTCTCGCTTAATTTTTTGATACTTCTCAAGCTCAAAGTTATCAATAAACTCTAATACTCTCTCGTAGAGACCTTGCTTGATCTTAAGAGTATCTTCGTCTTCTCCGACCTTCAACTGCAGAGATGTCACTTGGTTTTCTTTGTGACGTATTTGCTTTGTAATATTAGCGATGTCGATAATCTCTGCTGGTATTGAATCAATCTTGCCCTGTATCTCGGTACAATTAGACGATAATAACTCTAGATTATTCTTCAACCCTTCGCACTTGTTTCTTTGTTCTTGCAGTTCTACTCTAGTGCTGTCAAGGGCTTCGATCGTTTGTTGAATATCTTCTTCGTAGTTCTTGGTTTCTAATCTCTTTAGTGCACCCTTAAGGTCAACAGAATCTTCTTTTGCAAGTTTAAACTTTTGCTCAAACAGCTCTAGATCCAAGAACTTAGCTATGATTTCTTTACGTCGTGTCGAACCCTCGTCAATGAACGCTAGTGCGCCATGTTGTGACGATAGCGACGACACCGAGAAGTCTTCTAACGTGCCAAACTGCTTTCGTATGTTTGCATCTGTTTGTGTTCTAGTTGTGCCATTCAGCGATACAACCTCGCCCATTACTGGGTCAAACACCTCGAAGTTAAGATCGGTCTTCGCCTCAAGTGTTTCTTGTCCTTTTAGGCGCTTAGTATATTTCTTAGCAGTTCTCTCTACCGTAAATGTGCGATCACCAATCTGTATTTCTACCTTTCCTCGACAGTATTCCTTATTCTGGTTAATAACATTGAGATTCTTGCGCTCATTTTTCGAGGTTGAGTTAAAAAGAGTCCAAAGCACACCGTCAACAATAGAACTTTTGCCAGAATAGTTTTTGCCGAAGATCCCGACAATGCCGCTAAGTTCATTAAAGTTAACATTGTTGTCTTCTCCATAATTAAATAAGTTATCAAACTCAAAATTTACCAATTTCCAGTTAACATTTCTGGAGATATCTTCATTATCTTCAACAATTTTGTTATATTTTTTGTTCAGTTCATAAACCTTTTCCATTGTCTCTTGTGGAACTTGAAAATCAACAAGGTATTCGTCCATCAGCTCTTCTTGTACACTAATATCACGCAGGTTCTCGGTCTTCAGTTCGTCTGTAAGTCCTTCGACGGAGCCGCGCTCACCAGACGCTCGATTAAGAAACGAAATGCTTTCTGGCTTAAAACGATGCTTTGCAATATCAACTGCACGACGCATTATATCCAATGGAAGATTGTTATTGCTAACGAGCCGCAAACGAGCGCCAGACGGAATAGAGATATTCTTTGGCATTCGTCCCTTACGTGTAAGCTCGATAGTGATAAACGGCTTGGGGTTTGTAAGCGATACGTGTCTTGTATCCCACATATTCTTGTCTTGGATGTCCCACATTAAGTAACCCTTATCGTTACTCTCACCGTGGTTTTGCTGCACAAGGGAGCCAGGGTATCTAGCGCGACCATCAGTATCTACCTTCTGGTCAGTCTTATGGATATCGCCCAACAACGCATAGTCGTACTTCTCAAGCTCATCAAGAGAAATATCGCCGTGCGTCATCATCCACCCGGTATCTGTGACCGAGCCAACAACAGAGCCGTGATATAAGGCAATGTTGACACGATCCTCTGGCAAATCTGTTTGCCAATTGTCCGGATCCACAATAGATAAAACGTGCAAATCAATACCATCTGCTACCTCCACTACTGATGAGTATTTATGAAAATGAATGTTCGGGTGATCAAGGTATTCAACAATGGGCGAGATAGCGTCAAGTCGACCACTATTCTTTAGATTCATGTCGTGGTTACCCAGAATCATATGATACGGAGCGATGTCGGCTAAGCCAACAAACAAGTCACTCATCATCTTGATTGCCTCGGGGCTCAAATCAAGTTTAGTATGAAACGTATCGCCAGTGTTTACAATGATATCTGGCTTTTCTTCTCGCAGCTTTTCGTACAACTGCTCAAATACAGCACGATATTCTTTATGATATTTTAACTTTCGCACGTGAATATCTGAAACGTGCGCGATTTTAATGCTCACAAACTCTCCTAGTTTACATTATCCAAAAGAGGTCGTCAAAATTAAACATATAGACCCCTCTAGCAATTATACTATATCATCGCTGATCTGGCGTGTCAAGTGTTTTATTGATATAATTCGGGCTTGTATGTATCTTTGCCCTTAGAGCCGCGATCTGCGTTTTTCTGCATAAGCGCGTCGAGGGCAATGGAATATGATGAGGTCAACAGCTTAGCTGGACCATCTGGAGTCCGTACTGTTACAAACTGAGCCTGCCCTTCGGAGCCCCACTGCTTCATATCGTCCACCATTTTGCCTAAACTTTCTACGTCCATTCTCATATAAAAATTTTGCAAGTCCTCTTTGGTAGCTCCACCAGTAAATGTGTCTCTGTAACCATCTGGCAATACTTCATAAGGCACATAAATCAATGGCAGTGCTGTGGCTTGACCATCTTCAAAACTTTGAACGTGTTTGTTACCAGGGTTAACAAGAAACTTGCCTTTTCGTACAAACTCTCTATCAAGTATGTTTACTCTAATGTCTTTTGCGTCATCAGCGCTTTGTTCTAATCCAAGATCCGCCAACAGGTCCGGTGGCACTTTGCCTTCTCTACCTGCTGATTGAATTGCATCTTTGAGGGCATCAAGGCGAGCTTGCTCATATTCACCGCCAATTTTGATAGCTTTCTTAATCTTGCTAGCAGCCATAGCGGTAGCTTCGGCTTCCATTGACTCTCTATCTGCTAATTCAGAACCAAAACCGAGAGCCGCAACTGCCCAGATTGGTAAAGCATATTTCTTAGCAGCTTTTTTGATTTTATCGAGAACTGTTTCTTCAAACAAAAGTGCCTGTTGTTCTGTGAGACCAAGCTGCATTTCCGAGACAACTTCGCTGATTGTTTGTTTGACAATGCGAAGCGCTATCTCTTCGCGAATAATGCGACTTAATTTTGCTTCACTAATCTGCATTATTTTTTGCCGGGCTCAAACTTGAATTTTTTAGCTCTGCTCTTTCGCGGACCACCTTCATAGCCAGGTGAGGGATCGCTAACTCTAATTCTTTTCACATCTTCAGGATTTTCCATATCTAAAAAGTCCTGCGTTCTTTCGATATCTTTTAATAGGCTATCTCTGACTTCCTCCGCTGCCGGAAGTGCTTTGATACGTTCTTTTCTAGCTTGTTCCAGTTCAGCCTTTTCTTTCTCATCGGCAGCTTTGTCTGCTTGTTTTGCTTTGATATATTTTGCACCGAAATTAGTTAATTCTAACGCAGCCATATCACTGAAGTCTGACACATAACCAATCATTAAATAAGGATAGTAAACAAGTCTATAGAAAAACGGGTGATCTTTTTTAATTTCCTCTGATTTAGTTTGGAACCACTGCGTGAATTTATCACCATATTTATCCAGCGCACTTAAGATCTCTGGTCCGTGACGAGGAATACTGCTGATCGCTTTTCGACCTATTTCAGAACGCACCATAACTTGCATAACGTTAGCAATTGTGCGGATAGTTTGAATTGACAGCACCATGGCGCCAAGACCTTCTTCTAAAATTTCGCCCTCGGATTCCCATTTACGAAAATTCTCAATCAATAATTTTTGTTGTTCGTAGTGCGATTTACTCATGGCTATCTTCCTCTATACCCATGTCTTTGTAAAAGTCGCCAAGCTGTTGATCTCTGGATTGTTCTGGTTCAGCTTCAGGCTGTTCTTCTTCCTCGCCGCCAGAGCCAATTATTCTTTTTATGACTGCAAGTGCTACATTCTGCTTAACAGTTACCGGATTTAAATCGTGCCCGTACACGGTGGCTAATTTGCCAACTATGCCAGTTTTTTCTTTAAGGGCGCCTAGACCGTCAGTTGCTTCTTGGCTAAGCTTTTTAAGTTCCTTGGGCACATCTTTTCTTTTTTGAATTTGTTTGTTAACATCGGTCAAATCATCATAGAAAGAAATAGCAGACCAAATTGCACCCAAAAGCTTGCCAACCAAAGCAGCGCCAATTATTTCATTAAGTTGCTCCTCAGAAAGATCTTCTAATTCTTCGGTGGAGTCTTGAGCTTCCTTAATCCACTTATTAAAGTTTTCAATTAATAGCTTTTGTTCTTCCAGGTGTTTTTTAGACATTATGATACCTATATTTCTCCCTATAAATAGTTATGTGTTTCAATAAAGGGAGAGAGTGATTATGTTTTTTGTTTCTTTCTGGTCTCAAGAAAGTTTAGATAGTCATCAGGCAACTTATCGTAGTAGCTTGTTTTCTTAAGTGACTTGTTAGCCTCTGACAAAACTTTTCTATGTGCGATGTTTACCATGAAGTGTGGTGCTCGGGCTCTGGGGTTGTAACCTTCAGCCGATACTTGATCATTAGGGTTGAAGCAAATACTCTTGTGATTAGGCATGCCCTCTTGTTTCAGTAACTTGTTTACAAACACTTGAAACTTTTTGGTTTGCTCTGCCGGCACATCTTCTTTTATTGTCAGTAGTGCGCTTTCGTAATCGGATTCCTTAAACTCTTGGATTAACTCTATCAAGTTCTTCTCGCCAACTTCAGCCATCATCAACTTATTGGCGTCAAGCTCAGGACCAGCAAATGGACAAACCGCTTTACCACTGAATTCTTCTCTTTTTTCTCGCAAGACATTATTGATATAGTCTTTGATTTCTTTGCTCATTGTAGCTCCTATATAGCAGACAGCATATTCAACAAGAGATAATTATCTCGGTCGATATATGATGCGTTTTTCTTTCTTTCATCGAAGACTTCTTTAGGCATAGAACCTACGTCTTCATACCCCTCGACATCGACTTTATAAAGTTCAATATCATAGCGAAGCAACATCTCAATAATCCGCCTTTCTTTCTTTGCGGCATCGGGGTCGAGGGCGATGTAGATTGGGGTGTCGTTCCGTACAATCTTTCGTAATAAGTCGGACCCCGACCGTAGGGTTGAACCCAATATAGGAACAGCATTTCCGGCGACCAGTGCATCAAAAACTCCTTCGACCAATACTAGGTCTTCATTCCAGTCAATAAATAGGTCATTAAACACTATATCCTTCGACGCTCTTGGATTTTTATACTTATAGGAGTCTCCAGTATAGGATCTCGCGATAAAGTAGCTACAATCGCCATCTTCGTCGAAAGATGGAATAATGATTCGGTTGCGATATTCGCCCTCAAAACAAAAACCGATCTTCCATTTTAGAATATCGGCTTTTGTGATTCCTCTAGAATCAAGATATTTCATAGCATAGCGACCTGTGGCAGGTAACTTATCAGAAGAAAGACTTATAAATTCTTGCGGTAGAGGTACCTTCTGGTTCCCTCTCTCAAGCTGTACCTCATCAAAAAGGTCAGCAAATCTTTCCAAGTCTGCACGACCCGAAGTTGCGTCCCATTTCTGTAGTTGTGTATAGGAACCAAAACGGCGAATAATACGCCTAATATTCCGACCCCTATAATCACAAACCCAACACTTAAAAACATTTTTATCGAGGTTAACAGAGAATTTACGCTTATGGTGACCACACGCCGGACACGTGTAAAGAAGTTCGTGTCCTTTGTCGATGTGGTTACCAAGCGTTTCATCTAAAATCTTCTTTGCTTCTTTCTTGTTCATACATCCTCAGACATAACTTAACACAAGAATTACTGCTAGTCAATATATTTTATTCTTCTACTTCGACAACTTCAACTTCAAAGGTGAGATCCTTGCCGGCAAGAGGGTGATTAAAGTCAAGTACAACTGACTCATCTTCTACCTCGTGAATGGTCGCTCTAAACGGTCCTTGTGGACCTTGACCCATAACAGCTCCGCCAACCTCAAACACAAAATCATCGTCAAATTGTGTCTTAGGAACATTTTGGAACGCATCTGGATTCACTTGTCCATAAGCGTCGTCTGGTCCAAGAGTAATAGTCTTGGTTTCGCCGGTTGTCATACCAACCACCCCGTCGCTGAAACCAGTGATAAGACCTGGTGAGCCCACCTGGAAGTCTAAAGTTTTGCCTCTGGTTCTTGAGTTATCAAACTCAGTTCCATCAGCGAGGGTACCGACGTAATGTACCTTAATGTTGTGTCCGTTTTCTACTTTCATTATATCTCCTTATAGCTAACAAAAATATTAAATCAACTATAACATAGCTAGGAGTGTTTGTCAAGTATTAACTTGTAACGTATCGAACTGCTGGTGGGGTTGTTGGAGCTGCTGTGCTTGCTTCTGCAGCACCAGTAACACACCAGTGACTAAAACCATTAGAAAAGGCGATTCCCTCTGGAAATACGTAACTACGCTTAGAACTCGCTGGGCAGTACAGAACCATGGTCGCCGCAGTTGTGCCGGCTGTAGCATCTGTCACATCAGCTAACTTAAAGTAAACCGCCGTGCTATAGCTAGAATTATCGACTTCCACCATGTATAAAGTACCAGATGCGCCCGTCGTGTTGTCTACTGCTGAGTTAGTTGCAGCAGTATCTTGTACTATTTTGCTGCCTAAAGGGTTTGATTGATTTGTAACTGTGACGGCCATTTAATGGTTCTCCTTGAATATGTACATATAAATAGTTCTTAACTTTCTATTTCCCATCCAGCCTTAGCAATAACTATTGCATCGGCACGATCGTAGCTTTCTGGTTTGGGGTTTCCGTGTTTTGTGTACTCTATTTTAAATGCTGGCTCTGTCTCTAACAGGTGTTCTAAAACGACCTGTTTTGCTTTCTGTCCGCGCGGTACCTTAATTCCTATCTGCTTACGTGCTGACGTTGCTCCAATGTATTCAGGGCGTATCTCAAACACTTCAAACAACAACCAGGAAACGATGCCATTAAAGCGCTGTAGTGCAGCCATAGTTTTGCCAGATGAGCCGCCAGAATTAAAGAATGTGAATGGCTGCTCGACATAGATGTGTTGTATTGGAAACTTAGAGTGACCCCAGTTGGGATTATCATCATTATTAAGTTGGTACATTTCGTATAAATCTAGTATCTTTTCTTTTATAGCTATCGTTTTATCAAACACATTTTTGTGTTTTCTCATATCAATTGAATCATAGTACACAAGCTGCCCATCTGCGACAACCGCAAACCCAGTGATGCTTGTTGAAACATCTACTCCTAAAATCATTTAAACCTCGTATTGTTTCCAGGCGTTTTTTTCTCGATCTATAATGTAGCCTAAATCACTTTCGTGGTTATACGCTTCTTGTTCAAATCGAATTAAATAGTAAGCCATGTCTTTGTTTTTATATTTTATCATACCTCTGATAAAATCATAAACGTACAGGGCATAAAATCCAACAACAAATAATTCTTTTTGTTGTTCAAAGTGGATAAGTTCGTGATTCATAGTGTACTCATCTACTTCTTCTGACAATATAATAAACGGAAACAGGGTTATAGCATATACACTTATAACAACTGACAACATCTTTGTAAGAAATTTTGAGGTTATAATGATCGGCATTAGATATCCATTTTTAACTTAAATACGAAATCCTGATTTTCGTCTTTTAGTATAGGGTTCGCCAAGGTTGCAATGCCAATCAAGTTTTTTTGCTCGTCATAAACACCAATTTTAGAAATGTAAACTTGTCTTCTAAATTTCTCTTCGTAGTCTCCGAAACTTGATGTAACAATATTCTTTAGTAATCTCTCTTTATTTTCTTCATAAACATGAGAAGATGTAAAGTTTAATAGTTGTTGATTATACTTTACAAAAGTGGGGTTGTTTGAATAGTTGACCTCACCGCGCGGTGCGCGGGCATACAGAGTAATTGTCTCCGTAGTTGTTTCGCCTTGGAAGTTTAAACCAAATGACGCGGATCTAAAGGTATAAGCATCCGAGCTTCCATCGAAGTTGCTATCCACAACACCATCACGCGCGCCGGCGCCCCAGTACTTCCACATAGGGTACACCTTTGTTGAAGAACCAGCGACTAGGTTAAGGGCGTGATTTGAATCAATACGCTGAGAACCGGTCAATAACATAAACCCTTCATCATATAACACAACACCCTGAACCGTACCAGATAAAGCAGCCGAACTTACACCGTTGCCTGTTTGTATGAGTTCACCATTTTGCTTGAGGTCTGCAACTTCAGCAATTAAAGTACCGGTAACATACCACCTCAGAGCGACTGTTCCTGGTTTTATCTTGTTGCCGTAGAAAATAGAGGGAACATGAATTAGATTTAGCTGTTGTGTGTCTTTGTTTCCGTAGGAGGAAGTAACCTTAAAGTGATCACTCAAGGTGCCATAATGATCTAACAGGGGTCTGAGCGACATATATGAATAATTGTGTCCACAAGCTAGCTTGCGTTCGGCACAGTCGGTACTAGATGCCGAAGGAGTAGTAATGAATTCTCTGCTAATTGTGGCATACTGCGGGTAGCTGCCTGTTATGTTGTCGCCATATTCAAAGCTAGTACCCCACTCGGTAAACGTTAATGACGCAGTGGTCATAGATAGACTTACCCTGCTGCTATCTTTTGACAAGTAGGGGTAAATAAAATCGTTAGAGCCGCTAAGCTTGTCAATGTTGTATTCGTACAAGTTTAGATAACCTGTATCAACCATTCTAGCATCGCCAGAAAACTGACCTTGTTGAGTCGCTCTATTGTTGTAGTAGACATTACTACTGTGAATCAAAAACTCACTGCGAGGATTTGCTTTTATTGTGTTAATTAAAACATCGTTTTTACCGAACTTCCGGTACGACATTTTAGTAATCCAATCTTACTCTAATTGTAAGCTCGTTATCAACACTCTTCTTAAGCGGCTCTGAGAGTTTTGCAACTGCCAACAATTCATTAGCAGAGTTGTAAAGACCAACAGTGGTCACATATGCAACTGGATTGTCTTGACCAATGTTCTTGACTCTAATCTTACTACCGCTAACGTAGGTTGGGTTAGCGCTGTAGTTGAATTTGTTAGCCGGAGCACGGCAGAAGTAAACTGTCGAGTTAATCTCAGTAGTGTTGTTGAAGGAGATGTTTTGAATTCTTCTTCTGAAAGCCTCAATAGAGCCGGTCATAGATGAGCCTGTGAACGCTTGCTGGGGTGTTTGGTTACCGTGAGTCGGATGTTTAGCAAAGTCAGCTATAGCGAAGGCAGAAGCGGTAATGACAGCAATACCAGCTTGGTAGAACACAACACCAAGACCGTCACCTGTACCAGCAGAGTTCGAGAATAGAACACCGTAGTCACCACCGTCAGCGTTGTTCACGCCGTCGCCGTTAATTCTAGCGTTAGCGTCTTGCAGAGTTAAAGCACTGGAACCTGTTCGGAAAGGCGTGCTGTAAGAGCCGGTACCGAGAGTAATGCTAAATGTGTTTTTCTTAATCTCGTCTTTTACTAACAAGCGAGAAAAGTTAACAAAGATTACTTCCTTCATGGAACCGGTTAA
>Ga0208899_1002508_pt1 | contig 12199 bp, 17 predicted proteins | sample VirMetDEL_Nov_24_FD_184518 | JGI IMG/M metagenome (GOLD analysis project Ga0208899, IMG submission 184518) | Aqueous microbial communities from the Delaware River and Bay under freshwater to marine salinity gradient to study organic matter... | ecosystem: Environmental > Aquatic > Marine >...
GATACCAGTAAGGGGGAAAAATGGATTTAAGGGGCATCTGGTAAGCTGAAAAGGGTATTCAAAGGTTACCAGTAAAAGAGGGTGAAAATATATCCGCAAAGGTCGAAATAAAGATTGACTCGATGAGAGAATCTGATATTTGCAAGACCGACGAAAAATAGTTGAAAAAATCGCTTGACAAGTTAAAAGCGTTATGCTATAATCCGACTGGGGGGAGGGGGTTATCTAGCGATTCGCGTCGCACGTGTATTATCATAAACTACCCCTTTAAAAATTGTTGCACTCAAGGGGTTTACGGTACGTATTGCTTGACATAATTATAATAATGTGCAATAAGGATAATGTGCAGCAAGAATTAATCAAGGAAAAGCTTTTATCTGACATAGATGAAAAGATCAAGGAGTTCGTTAAGAGTTCTGAGCTTGATGGTGTTAAGGCATTAGAAAGATACGATCCTGAAAAGGCAGCTAAGATACTGTTTCTTAGTGCTAGTGGTAAGACTCAGACTCAGTTAGTACGCAAGTACGGGTTTAAGAGGAATACTATTGTTAGGGTACTAGCTACTTACGCTGATCACTTAGGTAAGTGGAGAGAGTTAGGTGGTCAATTAGCATCTTATTCTTATCTGCATATTAGTTCCTTAGAGGAAGATATGGTTCAGAAGGTACGTGAGGACATGGAGTCAGGTGAGATTAAGCCTACCTTTAAGGATATTAAGGATATTAGTATAGCTAAGGCTAACTCAGCTAGGGAAGCTTTATTGGCTAGGGGTGAAGCTACAAGTATTAATCGTGAGGAAAAGGTTTACACTGATGAGGACTACAGGGAGCTTATGGAAAAGGCTAAGAACAAAATGAAGGAAGCACAGGTAATAGATTTAGACGATGAACGGTAAAGGCGATAGAAACAGGGTGTCTAACTGGGACAAGTTTTACGAAGGTTACAATAGGGTATTCCGTCCTCAGGAACCTTTTTATACGGACATCAAGGAGTACGAAAGTAGATTTAGAGGGGGAAACATAGATTCGACGAAAGTAGGTGTCACAGTGTCACCTGTCACAGTGTCACCACCTTCGGACGTGGGTGCAAATCCCACTTCCTCCACCATTGAAAAGAAACCTTTTAAGAGTGATCCCATTAAGCACGACATAACAAGAATTATTTAATGAACAATAACCCTGATTTAGTTCATAAGTGCTTAGACACTATTACTCCAGGGTGGCAATCTGTTTTAGTTGCTACGGTTACAGAGGATGGCTTCGAGTACGATGTCTTTAACAAAATGGATGAAGAGCACTTCCAAGAAAACCTAGCTGTCTTATTAGCCTTAGTTGCTAAGAAGTCCATGCAAGAGCTAGAGAAAATAGATTGGACAAATAATTAAGTTTACTGAACATCCCTTTCTGACTCCTCCTACAGCAGAGGAAATTGTCTGGCTGTACGAGAACGACCTTAATCTTCTTAAAGAGCTACACAAGGCTCATGAGAGCAGGATTAAGGCATCTGAGGACGATCCTATTCGTCATGGGTTCAACCTACCTGGATGGGAAAGAATAAAGGAGGGGTTGCAAGATTACAACGAGTGCTTGGTTCTTGGTGGTAACAGATCAGGTAAGACTACTGGGTTCGCAAAAATTGTAATGGAAGCAGTGACTGAAAGCAATGATGGTCACTTAGTATGCTTTTCCCAGAACGAGGATACTTCCATTAAGGTGCAGCAAGCAGCTATATGGGAAATGATGCCTAAGGAATTCAAGAAGAAGACCAAGAGCATCGAGGGGTACATTAATTACAGTATGCAGAACGGGTTTACGGCTAAGAGCTTTATCTTTCCTGATACCCGTACCCGTGTAGACTTTAAGACGTACACCCAGTACAGCAACAACCAGACTATCTTAGAGGGCTTTGAGTTCGGTTTCCCTGATCCTAAGGGGTTAAATGTAGGTGCGTGGCTGGATGAGTACCTCGGTGATGCTTCATTGGTAAATACCCTTAGGTTCCGATTGGCTACTAGGGACGCTAAGATGGGCATAGGCTTTACTCCTATTGATGGTTATACTCCCTTTGTGGCAGAGTACTTAAAGGACGTAGAAACTCTTAAGACTCGTACTGGTGTACTTATAGATAAGGAAGTCCCCATTAAGCAGTACAGCCCATCTAGGGATGCCTCAGTGGTGTACCTGCACTCAGATGAGAACCCTTTTGGTGGTTATGAGCGTATAGCTAAAGACCTTAGAGGCAGACCAGAAGAAGAGATACTAGTACGTGCTTACGGTATACCCGTTAAGAGCATGACTTCTTTGTTGCCCTTGTTTAACACTGAGGTGAACGTATTGAGCGATGAGCCAAATAAGTACGGTATGTCCTTTCCTGACATATCTGATCAGCACAGGTACACTTGTTATCAGGTAGTTGACCCAGCAGGAGCCAGGAATTATGTAGCGATATGGGCAGGAGTAAACGAAAAGGGAGATGTGTACATTCGGAAGGAGTGGCCTGACAGGGACTACTACGGAGAGTGGGCCGTGTTCGGTGATCCTAAGTGGCGTTATGGGCCAGCATCAAAGAAGATAGGTTACAACGTGCAGGGGTACGTTGATCTGTTTGAGGAGATAGAGGATGACATTGAGATAGAGGTATTTGAGCGTATAGGTGACAGTAGGTACTTCGCTAAGGAGAACTCCGACAACGATGACTTGTTCACTGAGTTCGATGATTGCGGCATGACCTTTATTCCGTCAGATGGAAGAATGGAAGAGATAGGCATTAGTGCTATAGATGAGTGGTTTAGCTACAATCCAAACGTACCAATAGATTCCGCTAACAGACCAAGGTGCTACATACATGAGGACTGCGGTAACCTTATAGACTCTTTAATTAACTACAACGCTTCAGGCAAGGCTGATGAGCCATTAAAGGACTTCTTCGACATTATTCGTTATTTGCGAATGGCGAATGGAGGCGATGGCCCTGACCACGTTCTTTCCAGAAACATGATGACAACCCGTATAGGATCAGGATATTAGATATGGCTAAAGTAAAACTAACTAAAATTGCAGATAGGTTCGAATCAAGCTTTGATTCGTTTCTTAACCTAGCTAAACGAAAGCTGTCCGCTGAAATGCTTACAGGCAAGGGCAGGAACACTTGGGTAAATGAAGAAGGTCAGAAGATTTTAGTTGACTGTATGTACATCGAAGAGATCGTTCCTAAGCACTTCAGGGGTAAGGTACTGGCAGAAGCTCCTAACCCTAGCTATGTGTTCGCTTACATAGACGAGATCAAGATGAAGGTACCTGTGGTTATCCCTAGAAGATACAAGGGAAAGATGAAGGGGAAAGTAATAACCATTGAAATGATAGAAGATGTTAGAGGACGAAGCTACAGATACGTTGCGTAACCTAGTTGTAGATAAGGCATTTATAGATGAGCAAGTGGATAGACTGCTTGCTTGGGAAATATTTGTTAGGACTATTAAGGGCGAAGACCAACAAGATATACCCCCATCAGAATTGTGTGATAGAATAGGTGTTCATAAGTGGTACGTGAACCACCTTCTAGAAGATATTAAAGGCAGATTTTATGCAGAGTGATTCAGTTTCAGAGTCACTAACCTACGTTAGTGCTGAACCAGACATCAAGTCCCTTCGGTACGCCTACGACCAATCAGTGGTTGAGCTTGAGGCGTACTTTGATTTGTGCAGAGAGAGTTATGACGAGCGTCGCAATTGGTGGCCTGGAAAGAGCAGAGACCTTCGTAAGCACGGTGCTGATGCTTTCCCCTGGGAGGGTGCATCTGACATGGAGAGTCATGTTATTGATGAGCGAATTACTAGGCTTGTATCCCTGTTTATGGCTTCTTTGTCTAGGGCTAATATTAGGGCTTTCCCAGTAGAGGTTCAGGATGTAGGAAGAGCTAAGATAGTTTCTAACTTTCTTAAGTGGATGATTTCTTCTGGTTACATTTCTCGTTTTAATCGTGAGATGGAGCTAGGAGCTAATTACTTGCTAGAGCGTGGACTGCTTATAAGCTACGTAGGATGGCACTCAGAGGACAGGAAGTTCCTTCAGAGGTTAGACCTTAACCAGATAGCCCAAGTAAGCCCTGAGTTAGCTGAGATGATCCTTTCGGGCCAGAACGAAGACCAGATGGTAGCTATGCTGCAACGTACGTTTGATGGCGTTACAGTAAAGCGAGCAAAGAACGCACTGGCTGAACTAGCGGATGTTGGGTCTGCTGAGTTGCCAGTTGTACGCCGTCAGGTAAATGCACCAGAGGTAAAGACGTTGGCCCCTGACGGGGACTTTATCTTCCCTCCGTATGTTACAGATCCACAGCGAGCGCCTTACTGCTTTTGGAAAACGTACTACACAGCACAGGAGCTAGAAAACAAAGTAGCTACTGATGGATGGGACGAAGACTTCGTTGAGCTAGTCATAGAACGATACCGTGGGGTAAATATAGACTCTATTGAGCGTGAACAGGAAGGTCGTCGGTCAATAAGCCTTACCGATAATGCTTACGAAGCCGAAGAGCTAATAGAAATAGTTTATGGATTTCAACGTTTAGTTGATAAGGAGGACGGCTCTGAAGGGATATACTGCACAGTATTCCATAAGGAGTTCAGTGGTGCTGGTGACATTCCTGGGTTCGCAAAGTTCGAGTTGCTTAATGGCTACGAGGATTACCCAGTAGTAGTTACTAAGCTATCTGAAGACAGCAAGCGACTGTACGACACGATGACTGTCCCAAGTCTACTCAAAGGAATACAGCAACAAGTCAAGATAGAACGTGATAGCCGTATTGACAGGAATAGCCTTGCCACCGTCCCTCCAATTTTACACCCAGTAGGACAGGCTCCTACGGACTGGGGGCCAGGAAGGTACGTCCCTTATCGTCGTAAAGGCGACATAGACTTTGGGCCTACGCCTCCGTACAATCAGGGTTCACTTGAGATGGAGAAGACAATGGAGCAGCAAGCAGATCGACTTGTTGGTTTAGATGAAGTTTCTCCAATTTCACAGATTAGGAAGCAGTTCTTGGTAGACAAGTTCCTTAGCCATTCCGCTGAGGTTATATCGCAGTGCTACCGTTGCTTCCAAAGGTTCGGGCCTGACCAGATATTCTTTAGGGTTACTGGTGTACCTGATCCGCAGATGTTCAACAAGGGGAACGCTGATGAGAACTTCGATGTTACAATTAGTTACGATGTTCTGAACACAGACCCAGAGAAGCAGGAAAACAAACTAAATCAAATGGTTTCCCTTCTACAGTTAGATCGCAACGGAAGGATAAATGTAGACAACTTGCTAACATTGATAGCAGGTTCAGTTGATCCAGTACTGGCTGACGGGATTCTTGAACCCGTTGAGGTTGCACAGGAAAAACTACTTAAAGATATTACAGATGACTTATCTAAAATTTATGCAGGTATCGAAGTTCCAGCGCGTCCAAGTGGCGCTCAAGCGGCTCTACAAGTTATTCAACAGTACAGCCAACAGCAAGACATTCAGCAGCGTTTGCAAGAAGATGAAGCTTTTGCTGCTCGTCTTCAGAAGTACGCTGGACAATATCAGTTCGCTATACAGCAAGCACAGAACGCGCAAATAGGTAGGATTGGCACACAACCAGCACAGATGGGGCAGACTCAAACCCAGAATATGCAGCAGTGATAGCTCTGATATTTGTTTCTATACTGTTCATTAATATGCCCGACAACAGGATTAACCAGTTAATGCGAGAGAAGTACAACTCTCTTCGCCCAAGGGAGAACCCTCCAGCCAATCAAGACAGTTATGCTTTTGCACGTAAAAGATCAAGGGATAAGTTTAATCAAGAACTGTACGAGCAACTTTCTTTGCACGAAGGAGTAGAGCCTAGCGTGTACACAGACACTAAAGGCAAGCGTACTATAGGTATAGGGTTTAACCTAGATGAGCCTTCTAACCGAAAGAAGGCAGAATCATTAGGGCTTAATGTACAGGATATGCTTTCTGGAAAGAAAACTCTTTCCGATAAAGAAATAAAGCTGCTGTACAACGAGTCCATTAAGCAAGCAGCTAATGACGCTAATGCGTACCTACCCCAAGCTGGTAGGCAACCACCAGTTGTTCAGAAAATCTTAATAGACATGGCGTTTAATTTAGGATTAACTAAGCTTAATAAATTTGAAAATCTGAAAGAAGCACTTTTAGAGGGTGATTACAATAAAGCTGCTGATGAAATGATAGACAGCGAATGGTATCATCAGGTGGGGAATAGATCTAAAAGACTAGTAGATATGATGCGATCCGCAGCACAATGAACATAGAAGAAGACCTAAAGACCCTATCCCACCACGAACATTTTGCAAGATTTATTCAGCTTATTAACTCTCTTCGAGAAGAGTGTATAGCTGATATGCACGAAGCTGACACAGACAAGCTTCAACAACTTTCGGGACGGATAATTACTTACGATCAGATTCTGCAAATGACTGACTGGCAGGGTCTACAAAAGAAATTTTCATCTGTTCTGTAGCACAAAAAAGATGTGCTATAATCAGGCTTCGCCATCGCTCGGCGTTAAGGAGTGGAAACAATCATGTCTAACGAAGTTATCACGGTTGACGCTGAAACCGAACAAAATTCAGTCGGAAATATAACAGCGGAGGATTTTGCCATCCAACGCTTAGGACAGACTCAGGGAGAACCTGCTGAGGATACTCAGGAAGTTCAAGAGGAAGAAGTCCTAGAAGAAGCGGTTGAATCCGAAGAAGAAGTTATTCAGGAAACTGAAAACGAACCTTCTGAAGAAGAGACTGAAGATGTTCTTTCACAGTACAACTTAGATGATTTATCTGAGGATGAGCTTAAAGATCTTGCTGAAAAGCTTGGTAGTAGAGCTGTAGCTCGCTTTGGCGAACTTACGGCTAAACGCAAAGCAGCAGAGGAAGAGCTTGAGAAAGTAAAGCAATCACTACAACAAGATCCTTTAAAACGCGAAACGGAAGAAGTCCAAGACAATCCGTTTGATGACGTTAAGGATATTAAGTCATTACAAGAAAAGGCTAAGGAGATAAGTGATATTATCGAATGGGCTGAAGATGTTTTATTTGAATCAGACGATTACTCCGCTCATGACGAAGTTACTGAGCTAGATGGTAAGAAGATGACTAAAGCAGAGGTAAGATCTGCTTTGAAGAACGCTCGTAAATCTAGGGATCTTTATCTTCCCGATCAACTAAAGAAAGTTCAGAGGAACGAAACTGCTGAGTCTCTTAAAAAAGAGCTTGGTACTAAAGCCCTCCAGGAATTCGAATGGTTGAAGGAAGAGGATAATGAGACCAGGAAGGCATTCCTTGGCATTGCTGCAAACAAAGACTTGCAGAAGGTATATAAACAATACCCAGTGCTAGGAGCAGAACTTCCATATATGCTTGCTCACGCAGTAGATAGTATGTACGCTCGTAAGACTGTACCCAGTACTCCTACTAAGAAAGCAGGTAAGCCCAAGATTAATCCTCCGAAAAGCTCCGTTCCTTCTTCTGCTATGCCAGAACAGGGTCAACGAAAATCGTCTAAAGTACTACAGGACTTATCTTCACGCTTTAAACAAAGTGGCAATAAAGATGACTTCATTTCATTACGAACCAAACAATTAGCTAGAAAATAAAATGGCATTCTCAAATACATACGATACGACTAATCCTGGTTCTGGTGTTTCCAATCGCGAAGACTTGACTGACGTCTTGACCATCCTCGCTCCTGAAGAAACTCCAGTCCTTTCCTCTGCTTCCAAGCAGAAAGCATCCGCAACATTCGTTGAGTGGACGGTAGACGCATTGTCTGCTCCATCATCAACTGGCATCCGAGAGGGTGCTGACGTTAGCACATTTACTGACCAGTTCAGTGGCCGTGCTCGGCTTGGTAACTACATTCAAAAGTTCCGTCGCGACTTTCAGGTTTCCGATCTTCAGGAAGCTGTTGACAGCGTTGGGCCTGCTAAGATTGCTCAAGCTGAAGCTAAGTCAATCCGTGAACTAAAGCGTGATATTGAAAAGACCCTTTGTGGTACTCAAACTCGTGCTGCTGAAAACGGAACAGACACGGCCTATGCTCTTGCTGGTCTTGGTGCTTGGATTGACTCAGCCGCTGCTGATACACTTGTTCCTGTTGGTTTCAAAACACCTACTGACAGCATCCACGCTAGTGGTGCTTTCACGGAAACGGTTTTGAACAACTTGATCACTTCGATCTTCCGCGAAACTGGAACAAGCAACAACCTAACGATGGTTGCTGACACGGCTGTTCGTCGCATTATCTCTGACTTTGCTCGCACTGCTGGCGTAAGCGGAACCGATGCAGACAGCGTTCGTACCGTTAATTACAACGGTGACTCAGCTCAGATCAAGCTTAGTGTTGAGTTCTATCAGTCCGATCACGGCATGATTTCGATTGTTAATGGCAATCCTGATTGTATGCCCGATACGGTTAATAAGGACTTCGCTTACTTGGTTAATCCTGAGTACTACGGCATCCATGAGCTTATCCCAATGGGATCGACTCGCCTCCCAAATCAGGGTGGTGGTGAGCGTGGTTACGTTGATTGCTCCTTGACCCTCGGTGTTTACCACCCACAGGCTCACGGCAAGATTTCTGTAGTTGCGTAAACTTTGTTTCATTGTTAATGTGTGGGGAGGTTGGGCCAATCCTGGCCTCCCCTTTTTAAAATATGGAAATAATTACTAAGCTACCAAGATATTCGGATGGGGAAGTGAACGCTGCATTCTTGAAAGAAATCCAAACAGGATTCAAGATGGAGAAAGCAAAGGAGCAAGATCGAATAAATCAAGCTGCTAAAGAAGCAAAGACTAATGTCGGCAAAACCCATCCTATTCTAGGTAAGTGCGTAGCTAATATGCCTGCTCGTGATTATTTTAGATTAGTAAACAAGTACGGACACGATACTGTAAATAGTAGAGAGTTCTTACGATATTTTAACAAGAAATTCCCTGAGTTAAGTCCTAATAAAGCGTAATGCAAGTTAAGTACAACAGAGACTTATACGATTTAATATCGGCGTTAGCTGGTGTATCTTCGTTTACTACCAACGAAAAGACTCAGCTTCTTAATTTTGCTAAACGCAGAATGTACGAAGCGTATCAGGCTACTCCAATGTGGCCTAGGTACTTGGTTGTTGGTGAAAGTAGAACAGTAGCTAGTTCTGTAATTGCTTTTACTGAAACAGACAAGAACGACATTGCTGAGTTTATACGTGTACACAGAACTCAACCATTTGTCAGAAACTCTGCATTAGAGTTTGAATTTTTCGTTCAGTCAGATGGTGCTCACATTCTTAACCTAACAACAGCAGATGCTGATTCTGCGTTTGTCACGTACAAGAAAGAGCTAACTGACATTCCTAGCACCTGGGATCTTGATGGTGATAAAAGCACACAGGAGATTCCTTTAGAATTTTTTTACTACGTTGCTCACAGTGTTTATGCTGACTTCTTAAGAATGGATGGTCAGCACGACAAGGCATTGGCAGAAGAGCAAGTAGCTAACAAGTACCTAGCTAATGAGCTAGAAAAGACTGACCAAGTAATGAACAACAACACGGTCAAAAAACGATTTAATACATACGTCTCCAACCAATCTAGATAATGAACTCAAGAACCTCCAATCTATACATCGGGAACGTAAACCCGAACGGCACTCCAGAAAACCTATCAGCAATAACTACTGGTGCTGGAGCAGCGTTTGCTGCTTTCCACACCGACACTGATTATGTAGTTATTGATGTCCAAGATAACAATGTACTTGTTACATTTGATGGATCTGCCCCAACTGTATCCAATGGTCATCTTCTTGTAAAAGAACAAGGACTTATTGTACTAAGCAAGAACGCCGCTAAGGGAGCTAAATTCCTTGGTTCTGGTGGAACTTCTATAATTCAAAGCACCGAGTTCGTAGACTAGTCCCGATGAGAAACGTAGGACTTAAAAACATTTTTGAGTTCTTGCGGGTAGGTCGCGTAGGAGCTAGAATCGGTGGGGTAGTAGTTACCGTTTACGAGAGTTTTCTTGTAGACGATGGTGCTGGTGGCACTGAGTCATTTATAGATTCGGCAGGAGAAACATTTAACGTAAGACAGTAATGGCGTACAACAGTTCACATACAGGCACACAAATAGATGATGCTATAGACAAGACTCAGTTGATGCCTGAGCTAAAGGGAGAGAGAACGGCGTATGCTAATCTTCCTGGTAGCCCGACTACTGGCGATGTTTATTTAGTTACCACAGCAACCACAGGATACTCTGCTGGTTTTTACCGTTACAACGGATCGGCGTGGGTATTTATGGGTAGTGCAGTAACTACCGTTAATACTCAAACTGGTGCTGTTGTTTTAGATGCTGATGACGTTGATGATTCATCAACAAGTCATAAGTTTGTTACTGAGAGTGATTTGACAACATTGTCCAATACTAGTGGAACGAACACTGGGGATCAGGATTTGTCTAGTTATCAACTACAGCCCAGCGAAGGTGCTTTTGTTAATGGTGACAAAACTAAGCTTGACGGGATTGCGGCAGGTGCTGAGGTCAATGTAAACGCAGATTGGAATAGCTCTTCTGGGGACTCTCAGATCCTTAACAAGCCCACTTTAGGCACTGCGGCAGCTACGGCCTCAACTGACTACGCAACAGCAGCTCAGGGGGCTACAGCAGATTCTGCTTTGCAATCTGGAGATAATATTTCTGTTCTAACAAACAACTCAGGTTATCTAACAGCCGAATCTGACACACTAGATTCGGTTACGGGCCGAGGAGCAACAACTACGAACGGCGTTACGGTTGGATCTATTACTATTAACGGAGAAATTGTAGAGGATGTTTACATTAACTCTTCGGTAACGGGATCTTTAACCTTAGACCCAGCCAATGGGACAATACAGGTTCTCACTTTAACTGGCAGTGTAACCTCCGTTACAGATTCTTTGGCAAACGGAGAGTCTATAACTGTAGTGTTTAGCACAGGAGGAAGTTCTTACACAATTAGTGGTTGGCCTACTACTAAGTGGGTGGGCGGTTCTACACCAACAATAGACACTACAAACAACAGCATTATAGTTCTTTGGAAAGCTAATAGTGTATTATACGGAATGGAGTCAGGAGTAGCATCATGAATATACTAAAACTTACAGACGGCAATCCCGTTAAGTATTCAGAGTCTCGTTTAAGACGGGATAATCCAGACACATTATTTCCTGATGTTTTAACAGATAAGGTGCTTGTAGACTTTAATTGCTACACTTACACCATCGACCCCAAGCCCACTTATAACAAAGTCCTCCAATACGTTAAAACAAAGTTTGAACTCCGCTATGAAGGTTGGTGGGTACAGGCTTGGGACGTTATAGACTTTGAAGAAGACGCTGCTAAAAGGAGGCTTAAACCTCAGATTACTTCTGATCGCTGGGATAAAGAGCAAGCTGGCGTTGAGTGGCTTGATGAGAATTTTGATTTGTGGCGTATAGCTACAGATAGCAACAGCCAGCAGAAAATGACCTCTGTCCTGACTATGCTAAATGCAGATCCATCTTCAACTGGTTACGCTAGCTGGAAAATGGACAAGCGAGTTACTGTCACGTACCCAGATTTTGACGAAGAAGGTAATGAAACTGAATACACCGAAGAGGTTTGGCAAAAAGAATTTAGGCACAACACACTAGATGACTGGAACGAAATGGTTTCTCTAGTCAGCACCCATATCAAGAATTGTTTTACGGCTGAGGAGAACGCACTGGCAAAAGCTGATGCTGGCGACCTCACTGCTACGTTCCAATCTGAGTACGAGAAGCTGTAATGCTACGCTGGAAATCCAGTTTAAAGCCTGCTGTTTCAGGCGGCGGGGGCGGCACTTCACCTGGCACCACAAACCTTCTCGCATGGTACGAGATGAATGATGCGTCTGGCGGGGCTGTTGATTCGCATTCAGGCTCCTACGATTTGACTGAGAACGGCACTCCGCTTTACGCGCAAACAGGGGTAAACGGGAACGCAATTGATTTCGATGGATCTACTGACTATTTTTCGTTAGCTTCTACATTTGGATGGTCTGAAGCATATCCGTTTTCATTTTCCGCTTTTTTCAAAACAAGCTCTGCTTCAAATCAAACTATATCCCAAATAACTGCTCCTGGCGCTCAGGGA
>Ga0208899_1002514_pt1 | contig 12187 bp, 13 predicted proteins | sample VirMetDEL_Nov_24_FD_184518 | JGI IMG/M metagenome (GOLD analysis project Ga0208899, IMG submission 184518) | Aqueous microbial communities from the Delaware River and Bay under freshwater to marine salinity gradient to study organic matter... | ecosystem: Environmental > Aquatic > Marine >...
CATTAGTTTCTGATGGTTCTTACGATTTTTATGTGGATTGGGGGGATGGAAATAGGGACAATATTACTGGTTACAATCAAAGTGAGGTCACACATCAGTACTCAAGCACAGGTATTTATGAGGTTAGGATTCGTGGCGGGATTACCGGATGGTATTTTGGTAATGCTGGTGACGACGATAAAATCACTGAAATTAGTAAATGGGGTCCATTGAAGTTTGTATCTAATGATACTAATTTATTTGATGGTTGTTCTAATTTAAATGTGGTTGCTACTGATAGTTTGATTTTGGGGAATAGTTCATATCGTATGTTCGCTGAGTGTTCTAATATTGGAAGTCAAGGTAATATGAGTTCTTGGAATACTAGTAATACTACAGATATGAGTGAAATGTTTTTTAAAAATACTGGTGGTATGAATTTTAATCAAAATGTTGGAGGATGGGACGTAAGTAATGTAACAAATATGAGGAGGATGTTTGGTTTAAATAGTGCTCTAAGTGCTAATGCATTCAATAATGGAGGTTCTCCTAGTATTAGTGGTTGGGATACAAGTAATGTTACAGACATGTCTGATATGTTTTTTTATTGTGATGATTTTAATCAACCTATTGGTGCTTGGGATACGAGTAGCGTCACAACCATGTCCCGAACATTATGCTATGCACGTTCATTTAATCAAGATTTATCAAATTGGAATACTAGTCAGGTTACTACTATGTATGGCACATTTTTTGGTGCTTATGTGTTTGATCAAGATATAGGTAGTTGGGATGTGAGTGGTGTTACTGCTATGAATGATATGTTTAATGATGCTAGAGTATTTAATAACGGCGGTTCTTCATCAATTTCCGGTTGGGATACAAGTTCTGTGATAAATATGTCATCTATGTTTAAAGAATGTACTGGATTTAATCAACCTATAGGTATTTGGGACACAAGTTCTGTAACAGATATGAGTTATATGTTTTATATACATAGTTCAAGCACTCGCGGTATGGCTTTTAATCAAGATGTTGGTTCATGGGATGTGAGTAATGTGACAAATATGTATGGTCTATTTGGACAAAATAGCACCTTCAATCCTAACGCTTTCAATAATGGTGGTTCTTCATCAATTTCCGGTTGGAATACGGGTAAAGTTACAAATATGGGTCGCACATTCATGTATTGTAATACATTTAATCAACCTATTGGCTCTTGGAATACTAGTAAAGTTACCAGTATGACACAAATGTTTGCTAAAGCAAATGCTTTTGATCAAGACCTCTCAAACTGGACAGTCACTGGTATTACAAATGCAACTAATTTTATGTTTGATGCAAACGGTCTATCAACAACAAATTACGACAGAACTCTTAGCGGTTGGTCATCGCAAGCAGTTCAAAATGGAGTTAATATTCACTTTGGCGGGTCACAATACTCAACCGCAACAGGAGCAGCATATAGAAGTGCTTTAGTAGCATCAGGATGGACTATCACAGACGGTGGAGCAGTTTAAAGGTGTATAATACTATATATTTACCAATACAATCAAACTGGAGATAATATTAAATGGTTATTAAATATGGTTCTGGTCCTGCCAGACAAAATTCTACTCCAAATATTTGTATTACTAAATGGGATACATCCATAGCTGGTGGAACTCCAACTGGTGTAAAAATACCTTTTGTTAATCAAACCAGTAATGAATATCGTCTTGATATAGATTGGGGAGATGGAACTAAAGAGAACTTGCAAAATAGATCTGGAATACCACTCCAACATACTTATGATGAAACTGGTATCTATACTATCAGAATGGTTGGAACAATATTGGGATGGGATAATTCAAACTTTATTAATCCAGATGATGCAAAACTTATAGATATTGTCAATTGGGGTCCGTTAACACTTAAAAATGATAATTCTTTTTACGGGTCTACTAATCTGACTTATATTAGTGCAGATGATTATCCAAATTTTAGAATTATATCTGCTTTTGAGGGAGCAGGAACTAAAAGTATGTTCGCTAACTGTTCAAATTTAACGGGTATAAAAAATCTAGCAAGTTGGACTCCAAGCGAATGGGATATTAACGGCGATATGCAATTTATGTTTAGTAATTGCACTAATTTTAATGATAGTGGATTGCTTGCATTGGATTATAGTAATATTACATATATGCCCGGATTAGTTGGTACGGCATGGACACATAGTTGGAGTGGGGTAGATTTAAGTTCAGTTACATATCTAGATTTTCCTACTAATTATTGTCAAACATACACCCTAGAAGGACATCTCCTTGGAAGTTTTCGTGCTTTTTTTTCATATCAAACATTAAGTGGTATTGCTGGTATGGGGCATGTTGAGGCATGGAATAATCTACCTAATTTGACAGATGTGAAGGATGGGACTTTATTATTTCGGAATTGTGATTTTAGTAGTAGTGGTGATTGGATAACTGGATTAGATTTATCAAATATTGAGACTGGTGATTATATGTTTTTGGTTGCAGATAACTTAAATTTAGATATGTCTGATTTTAATTTACAAAATTTAAAATCTGCCGATAGTATGTTTTCATACCTAGCGTCTACCTCTCAGCCACAGGTAAATTTAAATTGCACTGGATTAGAAAATATGGGACGTATGTTTCAAAGATCTTATTATTTTACAGGTAGTGTAGATATTGATACTTCTAATGTAACGAATATGGATAGAACATTTTTTAGATGTTTTAAGTTTAATCATCCATCTATTACTGGATGGAATACTAGTAATGTAACGAATATGTCTTCTATGTTTGAAACTGCCGATGAATTTAATCAGGATATTAGTAATTGGAATACAAGTAATGTTACAGATATGCAAAGTATGTTTGATGGATGTTATTATTTTAATCAACCGATTGGTTCTTGGGATGTCGGTAAAGTGCAACGTATGAATTATATGCTTTATGATGTTTTTAATGTTATAAATAGCACTGCTGCTTTTGACCAAGATATTGGTGCGTGGAGAATGTCTGGTCTTGCTCCGGGCAATTTTGATGGATGTTCACATTTACTTGGTTTAAATTATGCTAATGGAATATTTAATAATGGTGGTTCTCCAAGTATTAGTGGATGGGTATTTGGAAATGCTACAACCTTTAGTAGTATGTTCCGAAACCAAGTACTTTTTAATCAACCAATTGGTCCTTGGGATACAAGTAAAATCACAACTATTAGTTATATGCTATATAATTGTGATGCCTTTGATCAAGATTTATCAAATTGGGTAGTAACTGGTATTACGAATGCATATGGTTTTATGCAAAATGCAAATGGTCTATCAACCACAAACTATGACAGAACTTTAAGTGGTTGGTCATCACAATCAGTCCAAAACGGGGTTAATATTCACTTTGGTAATTCTAGATATTCAACCGCAACAGGAGCAGCATATAGAAGTGCTTTGGTTTCTGCTGGATGGACAATTACAGATGGAGGAGCAGTATGACAATAATAACTCATAAAGGAAAAGTAAGAAATGGTGCAGTGGCACCTATATTTATTTCTACTTGGGATACAACTCAGGCAGGAAGTGCTAATGATACAGTTGTGCTTCCATTACAATCTAATGGTTCTTATGACTTTTATGTGGATTGGGGAGATGGTAGTAGAGATAATATAACTGGTTATAATCAAGCAGAAGTTACTCATCAGTATCCTCAAACTGGTATTTATACAATTAAAATACATGGTGATATTTCTGGTTGGAGATTTTTCAATGGTGGAGATGACGATAAGATATTAGATATTAGTAAATGGGGACCATTGACTATTAATAGTAGTTATGCATTTAATGGTTGTAGTAATCTCCAAATATCTGCTATAGATGCACCTAAATTTTCTACTTGTAACAATATGTTTTCAAATTGTACATCATTAGTTAATGCTGACTTTTCTAATTGGGACGTTTCTAACCTGACTGATTTTAGTTCTATGTTTCAGAATTGCACCAATTTCATTAGCGGAAATTTTTCTAATTGGAATACTACGAGTTCTACTACTTTTTCTCGTATGTTTGATGGATGCACATCACTCACAGATGAAGGTGTTTGGAATTTTGATGTTTCAAATACTCCTATTTTAAGTGATATGTTTAGCAACTGTGATCAACTTGGTGGAGAATTTGGTTTTGATTTATCTAATTATTTTCCAACCAATTTTACTAATAACAGTGTGAGGATAATAGGCAACACTCCATACTGGGCTAACTATAGTGCGAGTGGAATAAACTTTTCTAGTGGTATCAATGGACTGTTCTATAATGCGGAGTTTAGCAATTCATTAGATCAGGCACAAGCATTAAACAATAATCCTACTTGGTCTGGTGTTAAAGATACTTATTATTTGTTTGGTGCTAGCTCTATACCTACATGGATTACTGGATTAGATACTAGTAATATAGAAAAGTTTGATACAATGTTTTTGTCTTGTAACACTTTTAGTGGATTTATAAATGATTGGGATTTTACAAGTGCTACTAGTCTGCAAGCTATGTTTAGTAACACTTCAAATGTTCCAGATATTACTTGGGGAACTAAGACTAGTGGAATTTCTGATTTATCATATCTATTTTATAGGAACAATGATAGCACAGCAAATTTTCCAAATTTTGACATAGATACTAGAAGTGCTACTACTTTAGCTGGATTTTTTCAAGATACTAGATATAATGGAACGGACCATACTGGATGGGATACTTCAAATGTTACTAATATGTTTTCTACGTTTAGAGATACTCCAAGTTTTAATCAAGCTGTAGAAATGTGGGATACTTCAAATGTTACTAGTATGAGTGATATGTTTAGAGAGACTCAAGCTTTTAATCAACCTATTCAATATTGGGATGTAAGTAATGTTACTAATATGAATTCCATGTTTTCATTTGCTGAAGTATTTAATCAACCTTTATCTGGATGGAACACTAGTTCTTTAACAGATATATCTTCTATGTTTCTTGGATTGTTTAGTCTTTTTCCTGTATTTGATCAAGACTTATCTACTTGGATTGTAACTGGGGTTACTTATGCTATTAACTTTATGACTCAGGCTCCCGGCCTATCAACAACAAACTACGACAGAACTCTTAGCGGTTGGTCATCGCAAGCAGTCCAAAGTGGTGTCAATATTGATTTTGGCGGGTCGCAATACTCAACTGCAACAGGAGCAGCATATAGAAGTGCTTTAGTTGCATCAGGATGGACAATAACTGACGGTGGTGCAGTATAATAGTGTATAATATAAGTATGTTTCTTTATAAATAGGAGTAAATATAATGGTTCAAGAGATTAGTAAACCAGCACAAACAACATATTGGGTTGCTAAAAATGCAAATGGTGATGTCATTCATGTTGGAGTTGTAGAACCAAATCAAGTGGTTACAACACCTCAAGATGTGCTAGTAGGATTCACTACAAAGATTGGTCAGATAGAATCCATAGAAGAATTTACAGGTCCACAACCTGCTTACAATTATAACTATAATGAAATTGAGCAAATCTGGGAATTCCTAGAAGAAGATTTAATCTATCTACCTGTAGCATCTGGTATGGCATCAGATTTAAATAATGCATTATATCAATGTATCAAACCGGGAGGGACTGGTAATTATGCTGGAGAAATCCCACATGAAACTTGGCCTAATTATGTTTTATTTAAATTACATAGATATGATACAGTTCCAATTGATTTATCAGTAGACCCAACACCACTACAAAATGCACTTGCTATTGCTGTTGCAGATGGTGGTATTACTCAAGCAGAAGCAGGCCAAATTGTTGCAGATGTTCAAGCAAATGCCGGTCAGGAAATAGATTTAATTGACTTTATTCCTGATTCATGGTTGCCTTATGTACTTACAGAGCAAGATGCTATTTCTCTTGGTTATATTGTAGATAATGAAGTTGTGCCCGGAGAAGGTGTATAATATGTTAGGTCACTCAGCAATATCTCAATTACCTATTTCTACTAGTAGCACTGCTATTATTGAGATTGTTGTTGGTGGTAAACCATTAATTTGGGTTTTAACTAAAAAAAATAATAAATGGGAAGCACAACTACTGAGAAACCAATGGGTTATTAACAAGAGAAAATCTTGGACAATTAATAAACAAATGAAAAAGTGGAATGTTTCCAAAACAAATAAATGGTATAAAAACAATTAACTGGAGTAAGTATGGTTACAAGATTATGCAAACAACCCGCAGAAGTAAGAAAATTCCAGATGGAGTTTTATAATGCACTTGGTTCTAGTGAAACTATTTCTGGAATCAGTAGTATTAGTTATGAAACATTAGATGGTGTAGCTTCTGGTTTAACAATCGCTCAAAGTGGGATTGCTACTGGATTAGGTCCAGATAGTCTTGTGGAAATGGTTATTTCTAATGGTAGTGATGGAGAAACATATCGTATTGAAGTTTTAGTCACCACTTCAGATTCTCAAACTTTAGAAGGTGATGGTATTCTATTTGTTTCAGATAAGAGGTAATTAAATGAGTTGGCAAAATACTTCACTGATAATGCTCAGGACACTACTAAATGATGCTAGTTGTAGCACAGAAAAATATACAGACGATAGATTAATGGATTTATTAATGACCTCTGCATATTTGATTAGAGTAGATATTAATTTTAATACTACTTATACAGTCAATATTGCAAGTCAAACTATTAGTCCAAATCCAGAAGCTCAAACAGATGGGGATGAATTTATCTCTTTTATGGTACTAAAATCAGCATGTTTAACAGATGAGTCTAACTTTAGAACTGCTGCCTTATTACAAGGTGTTTCTGCTAGATGTGGTCCTGCTACTATTACTACAAGTAATTATGGTGGATACCTGAAAGAATTACTTACTGCTGGTCCTTGTAAAAGTTATCAAACTCTATCTGATCAATATAATTTCAGTTATGAAGGTAAGCGTATAATCAAGGCAGTGATGAGTCCGTTTGCTGCTAATGATTTTGACCCAGGAACTCAAATGGGTCAACTCGGTATTGGCGATTTACAAAACTCACATAGACAAAGAGGTTATTAATTATGTCAGACGTTGTATGGAAAGTGTATAACACTGAAGATGTTGATAATGGTGGAGCAAGAGTCCAAGCACCTAAAGGTCTAGGACATCTCTCTGTCAGCGGTGCTGGTTCTGCAAATTATGAATTAGATGATTATTCTAGCAATTTGCCAACTACTGGAACAGTTATTACTAAATATGATGCTAGATTTACTGGTTGTCCACCTTGCCCTAACTAATAGGTGAATAATGGATTTTAGTTCAATAGATTATAGTGGTTTACAAACTGTATTTAATAATGCCATAGGTTCCATGATAGATAGTGCTGCTTGCACTGTTCCATGCACTTTAGAATATGGTGTTACTAAATATGAAGATTGCACTAATTGTGTTTATGATCCTATAGGTAGAAAGTCTTCTAATACCTATGAGGCAGGTGGTCCTGTTCCATTTCCATTTGGTGGATTATGCCCCATGTGTAATGGAGAAGGTAAAAGACCAGTTATATCTACAGAAAATATTAATGTTATTATAGTTTATAATCCTAAAGAGTTTATGAATTATGATACTTCTGTAAATAATCCAGAAGGACTTATTCAAACTATGGCAAGGGTATCATTGATGTCTAAGTTTCAAAGGGCTAAAACACTCAAAGCATCTACTGATATTAATAATATATTTACTAGGGCTTATGAAAGAATTGATGAGCCTACTCCATGTGGATTTGGTGATAGCACATTTTGTGTTTGTACATGGAAAAGGATCTAGGAATGGCTAGTAACATTAAAATAAATAATAAAGATTTATTGAAAGATGTAGATAAGGAACTAAAGAAATTAATAAATAAAAATATTCCAAAGATGCAAAGAATATTAAATGAAAAAATAGGAGATATAGTTTTTCAGAGATTAGTTAATGGTTTACCGATTATTCAAGGAAATGATTTAGTAGAAATTGGTATTCCAGATATAAATAGTAGATTAGTATCAATTATGCAAACCATCTCTAGAAATGTAAGAATCAAAATTTCTCCCGGTAAACAACTTAGAATGACTATTAATATTATAGAAGAAGACTATTCAGATATTTTATCATTACCAGAATCTGTATATGCTTATACTAGTTCTAGGGGAAGTGGAGTATTAGAATGGGCTAAATGGATATTACTGGGTGGAAATGGCACTATTATTGGTGGTTTTGATTTTTCTCCTGTTCAAAGTCCATTTTCTAGAACTGGTGGAGGTTTAATGGTTGCCGGTAGCGGTTGGAGTGTGCCTTCTAATTTAGCCGGAACATCACAAAATAATATTTTAACTAGAGCGTTAGATAATATAGAAAAAGATATCAAGGTTATAGTTAGTCAAGAATTACAAAGGATACTTAAATGAGTTGTGGTCTAAATAAAAAATTTGTTAAGGTTGATCATGTAGGGGAAAATCTACTTATCAATCAAATGGAAAGCACACTCAAGACCTATCTTGATTGGGGTCTATTAAGTGTTGGTGGATGGACAAATATTACAACTCCTACTTCTGGTGCTTATGGTGGAACTTTTGATGCGTTAAGGGTAGTATCTGACCCAGCATATACAGATGGACAAGTATGGGAATCTGCAAGAAAAGATTGGGTCTGGGAAACTGGAATGGATTATTCTGGTGTTTTATCTGATGGAACCGCTACAGGAGTAGAACCAATTGATATCACTGGAGTATCTATTAATGGAACTACTTATGGAACTGGAGATGCAACCTATGCACATCATTACAATTATCCGTTAGGAAGAGTTGTTTTTGATACAGCTATTAGTACTACATCTTCTGTTCAACTTGAATATAGCTATAGAAATGTTCAAACCTATATTGCGGATCAAGCACCATGGTGGGACGAGTTTCAGCAAAACTCTTTAAGGGTTGATGATGCTACATTTGATGAGATAGGTTCTGGCAACTGGGGAATATTAGCTAATCATAGGGTACAGCTTCCAGCAATTATTGTAGAGGCGGTTCCTCGTAGAACATTTACCCCATATGAACTGGGTGGTCCGTCTCAGTTTGTTTATCAAGATGTTTTATTTCATATCATTGCGGATACAAGATGGTGGAGAAATAACTTAGTAGATATCATTTCTTTTCAAAAAGATACGAATATCATGATGTATAATAATAATACAGTAGCACAAAGCGGTGCTTATCCTCTTGACTATAGAGGGATGTTGGTGGATAGCTCAAAAACATACCCATGTTTAGCTTCAAATTATGCATATAAGCATATGAGATTTTTTAATTGTATTGTTACAGAAATGAATACAATAAACTCTAGGCTTTATCAGGGCACAGTTAGGGCGACTTTTGAGCTTGTAAACTAATAATGGTGTATATTTTTGTGATACAACCTTTTTTGTTAATAACTAAATTAGGAGAGTTATAGATGGCTAATAATAGAATTTACTATGCTATTCAGCAAGTAGCTATTGATCCTACCAATACTAAAAGTGCTGGTGGTGCTTCAGACTACCAAGTTCTTAATGGTGTTCAATCGGTTTCAATGACTACTAGTTTTTCTCTTGAGCAGGCATTTGAGCTTGGTCAGGTTGAGATTTATGAAAATATTGAGGGTGTGCCTTCTATCGAAATGACGATTAATCGTTTGCTTGATGGTAGCACCTTAGCATATGTTTTATGTGCTGGTAGCTATGCAAATGCCGATGTTCTTACGACTGCTGCTGCCAATCAATGTGCAGTTAGACTTGGTATTTGGGATGAGGCTACAGACTCATATGTTAATGGCGATCCTCAATCTCAGGTTACAGTTGTTGATGCCGTTATGTCCAATGTCTCATACACTATGGGTGTTGATGGTAACTTCACAGAAGAAGTTGGCTTAACATCAAATGAGAAAGCTTGGTATCTTGGCGGTGCTCATGAATGTACCAATGCGAACTGGGCGAGTGGTTTTGTTCAAGGTGCTATTGGTCCAACTGACAGCCCCGATGCCGTAATGGGTGTCCAGAGAAGAGAATACTTTGATAGAACTAACTCAGTTCTACCTGACGAGATTCCTGATAGTGGTTTCAAAATTCAATCTATTTCTGTTTCTGCTGACTTTGGTAGAGAAGACTTGTTCCAACTTGGTGACAAGGGTCCATATGCTAAGGTCGCTACGTTCCCACTTGAAGTTAGTTGCTCTATTGAAGTTATTTCTTCTGGTGGTGATCAGATTAATGCAGTTTCTAGTGGATGCACAGCAGTTGCTACATGTGCTTCACTAAATCAGTTGACTGACCAAACTATTATCATTAAGACTTGTGATGGAACTATTCTTGATCTTGGTGCTAAGAATAAGCTTTCTTCCGTTTCATACGGAGGAGGTGACGCTGGTGGTGGTAATGTAACAACTACATTTGATTATGTTACTTATAACAAGTTGTCAATTTCTGGCTCTGGTTCTATTACAGTTTAATGATTTGATAAGACTAATTATGGGGACTATGATGACGATAGTCCCCTTTTTAGTCAGTAACAAGCGATAGCCCTGACAAGCAATATCACCCAAATTTGCGGGCGAGTAAGTTACTGACGTTTTTATAGGATTTTTTAGGATATGGAACAAATTGAATTAGATAATATACTATATGGTATATTGTATGGCACATACTATGTAAATTACAATAATATTAAATACTCTTGTGTTCCAAATACTCTTCAGGATAAATATGAAGCATCCGTTATTTATAATCAAGTGATGCAAGACATTAGATATGAGGAGATGCTAACTTGGGAAGAAGCTCAAAGGATTTTTGAGCTAACTGGTAAATGGACCAATCAAGATGAAGCCGGTTTAAAAGATTTAGATAAAATGGTTGAAAATACTAAACTTCAAATGTATCTCAACTATACTAATCCAATATCTGTAGAACAATTGAGAAAAAAACTCAAGCAGATACAATCTGGTATTATGAAGTCTAATCAAACCAAATATAAGCTTTACCATGCTACTAAAGAAGCTCATGCGGAAAATACTAGGTCAGAATTTTTAATTGCAATGTCTATTAGAGATAATTGTGGTAATAAACTATATAATATAGATAGTTTTTGGGATGCTAATAACTCATTAATACAAACAGTATTAGAGCAAAGACCAATATTTCATATGGACAAGATTAGGAAAATAGCTCGTTCTGAACCGTGGAGAAGTATGTGGATAGCTCATAAAGGAGATGCTATTGGCAGTCCTTCTGTTGATTGGACTGAATTTCAAAGGATATTATGTTCTTATTCAAAAATGTATGACAATGTTTACGAAAGCACTGAATGTCCTCCAGATGAGGTTATTAATGATGATGATATCCTAGATGGTTGGTTTATTAAGCAAAGAAAGGACAGAGACGAAGCAAAACAGGAGAAATCAACAGACCATCACTTTGGTAGTCACAAAGGTAAAGGTAGGCAAGAATTATTTGTAATGGCTAGAAATCAGGATGAAGTTAATAATATATTAAATCAAAATGATGCATCTGGCAAGGCAGTAATAGAGACTAGAAAACAAGTTATTAGAAATGCTGGAAGTCAAGGTGTTAAGGAACAAGAGATGCCTGATGTAAAGAGAGACTTGCAAATGCAGGCAGTACAAGAAATGAGAGAAAAACTTAGGAGATAATTATGGGACATGAAGATTATAAAGAAAGTTCAAAGAAAAGACTTCTTAATAATATAAAAAAGAAGTTTGATACAACTATAATAGGTAGTCTAGCTGCTTTTGAGGAAGAGTTTGGTTATCTATGGGGACATGGAAAACATTATTCTGAACTAACTGATCAGGAATTAGAGTTTAGGGATATGTGGAACGATGTTAGGTCAAAGATTTTAGATAATGGGAATTTTAATCTGAGGAGTGCTCAGTCAGAAATTTCACAGTATACACTTAGCTGGAATAGGTATGTTACAAAGATTAACTTTAGGAATCAGGGAGAATAAGATATGGCAGATGCATTAAAGAGAGTTTTTAGTATTGAAGTTATTGATACAGATGAAGATGGAACACCAAAGCTAGACAACGCTGGTAATTTTGTATTTGTAGAAAAACAATTTGCTGTTAGACTACCATCATATAAAGTGATGGAAGAAGCTAATAAACTAAAATCAAAA
>Ga0208899_1002520_pt1 | contig 12165 bp, 8 predicted proteins | sample VirMetDEL_Nov_24_FD_184518 | JGI IMG/M metagenome (GOLD analysis project Ga0208899, IMG submission 184518) | Aqueous microbial communities from the Delaware River and Bay under freshwater to marine salinity gradient to study organic matter... | ecosystem: Environmental > Aquatic > Marine >...
CGACACTGACTATATGAAAGCACTTGAGACAAGCGCAGACACAGCCGCAATAGTGTCTGACAAGCAAGCCCTGCGTGATGCGCCTACGGCTGGCAACAGCGCAACCACAATTACTGAACTCAAAGCAGCTTGGCCTAGTTGCTGCGGCGATAGCCCTTACTAGGAGTAAACGATGGCTAACACATACACGTGGTCATATCCACAACTAGACACAGCACCCACGGAAGGTGACTTGTCAGACGTAATCAAGACAATCCACTGGCGCATTACTGCTGTTAGTGACAGTGAGCAAGATGCTGATAATAATTACCTATCAGTTTCTATGTACGGTACTACTGGTGTTGAAGTAGATGACGATGCAGACTTCATTGCATTTGACAGTGTTACAAAAGACTGGTGCAAAGAGAAGGTGCTTGCTTCACTGGATAAGACAGAGGCAGAGATGCAAGCTAATTTGGATGCACAGATTGCTGAAATGGCAACACCATCTATTGTAGGCAAAGTACCATCAAGCTGGTAGTAACTCGTATTGCGACGTTGGAGACGTAATGAAAATTGAGCAGCAACAAACAGTGGAACCTGCATTGAAGGTGCAGATGGAACTGGACGCACATGAAAAAGAGTGCGCTATGTTTCGTGAGTTGGTGCATGGGAAGTTGGATGGTTTGGACAAGCGTATGTGGCGTCTTGAGGCAATGATAATGGGCAGTACGATTATGGTAGTGGCTATGGTAGTCAGTGTATTTATGGGAATGAATTAGTATGTCAAATGATGATCAAGTAGACAACGTCACTCAAAAAGACAAAGATGCTATTAAGGCTATGGAAGATCAGGCAAAAACTGATTCTGAACTTCCAACTGGAACTGAGATTGATCCGGAAGACCAAACAGTTCAAACAAACGAGTTGCTTACCACTGCAGGAAAACAGACTGATGATCCCACAGAAGTTACCCAGCCCACAGCTATAACCAGTACAGATCAAGACACACCAACTACGTTTGATGCTGGCACCTACGCCGCTACAGAAAAAGCAAGCGAAGTTGGCACGGCAACGGCTGCAAAGGGTAAGGTATCCGACGAATCTGTGATGACTGCTGCACAGGGCACTGTTTCTCCCGAAGCGTTAGCTACCGCAGCAACCCAAGAACTTGACCCGAAAGCAACTACTCGCTACCAACTTGCAGAGTTGTTCAAGGGTATTGAAGAGGGTGGCCCTCCCCCTGCGTGGGCTGCACCCGCTGTCCGCAAAGTAACAGCCGTAATGCAGCAGCGCGGTTTGGGTGCGTCTTCTATGGCTGCAGCCGCTACGATGCAAGCGATGATGGAGTCCGGTATTCCTATCGCAGCACAAGATGCACAGAAATACGCTACCATTCAGTTACAAAACCTGAACAATGAACAACAGGCTGCTTTGCAAAACGCTGCCGCTGTCTTGCAGATGGACATGGCTAACCTCAACAACCGACAACAAGCTGCGGTAAACAACGCCAAAGCGTTTCTTTCTATGGACATGCAAAACGTTACAAACGAACAGCAGTCCAACAACTTGACCTATCAGTCCAAGCTACAGGCGTTGCTGTCCGACCAAGCTGCCGACAACGCAGCCAAACAATTCAACGCAAAGTCCGAAAACGAAATCAATACGTTCTTTGCAGAGATGGGTGCGTCTATTGAGGCGTCAAACATCAACCGTGACATAGCCGTTAAAAAGTTTAACTCAAATCAAAAGGTTGCAATTGCACAGTTTAATGCACAAATGAACACATCAGCAGATCAATTTAATGCAAACATGCGCCTAGAGATAGATCAAAGTAATGCTGTGTGGCGGCGTACAGTAAACACTCGTAACACTGCTGCACAAAACGAAGCAAACAGACAAAATGCATTGAACTTGTTGGGTATTCAACAAAACGCACTGAATAACCTGTGGCAGCAGTATCGTGACAAAGCTGCGTGGACAGTAAAAATTTCTGAGAATGCAAAAGATCGCGCACACAACGCTGCGATGCAAGCTGCAGCTATTTCTGCAAATGAAGCGGCGTACGATACTAAGTACGATGATTTTTTAAAGCACGAAATAATTGATAAGATTTGGAGAACTTAATGAGTTGGCTTTCTAAACTTGTAGGCGGTAAGACGCTAAAAATTGCAGCAATTGCTGCGGCAGGATATGCGGGTAAACAGTATCTGTTTGGCAGTTCATCGGGGCATGGATACGATATATCTACAGGGTCATATATTGCCCCTAAATTTACAGGGGATAACTTTGCCGCCAGTACATTCAATCGACTTGGTGTTACTCCTTTCTCTAATACCTCGTTTGGTCAATCCGGTCTGGGACAGGCTATTACAAAAACTGGCAGCTTCTTGGGTTTAGGTGAGTCTGGTGGCGCGGCTACACTTGCTGGGGTTGTAGACTCTCTAACTGCAAGTCAAAGATTTGACAAAATGCCTAGCCCCGGAACAATACAAGCGTCAGGAGTCAATTCTGACACTAATTTTCAACCGGGACAAGTTAGTAGAATACCAATAGGTAACAACGGACAAGTAGGAAATGCTTTAGATAGTGAAGCCATGAAACAATATCTTGCAAAACAAGTTGCTATGATGGCACTGCCCCCTGTTCAAAATCTTCCTTCTGTTGATATGTCTGGTAGCACTTTGGAAGCTACAACATCACAACGTCGTCGTTCTTATAAATCTGTGACAGGAGGCTAGTAATGATTGATAAAATTACAGCCCTAGCTGTTCCCCCCGGCAACTCACTGACAGATGCTCCCGGCAAATGGCAGTGGGAACAACCTGCACAGTTCCCAAATCCGGACGATGCAATTGATCACGCTTTGGAGATGATGTCGAATGGGCCTACCCGCGACGACATGCTCAAGCTAATGTTGGCGGGTATCACTGTGGAAGAACTCGTAGATCAACTTGCTTTTAAAGGATTTATGGCAGGTGCAGTTACTCCTGACGTTGCGGAAATTATGAAACCTGCACTGGGTATTGCGTTGGTTGATATGGCCCTGCAAGAAGGCTTTGAGCCACAGATGTTTGTAGATGCAAAAGTGTCTGAGGGTGAAGTTGAGGATGCGACTTTCTTTAATATTGCGAAGGATCGTAATCCAGAACTGTACAAAGCTATGAATGAAAAGATAAACGAAGATATACGTATGGCTGCAGAAGAAAAAACATCCGTAAAAGTTGCATACCCTCAAGCAGAGACCCCTGCTTCGTTTCTTAACAATTCTAACGGTGAGGTAGAATAATATGAGTGGTTTGTTAGAGTTGGGATTGTTTGTTGCCAGCGGATATAGAAGTAAGAAAGATAAAGAGGCTGCTGATGTGGCTTCTGAGGCAGCGACTGCTGCAGAGCAACAAAAGCAAAAAGACGCGATAGAACAGGAACAGGCAAAACAGGGCTTCATAGCGCAGAAAGAAATAGTAGTAGCCCAAGCAGTGGCAGATCGCGAAGCTATGGATCAAATGCGTGCGCTTAACGTACGTACCTACATGTGGGGTGACGGTAAAGGTAACATTGAGTACACCACATCAGTCGGTCCAGAGATGACAAAATCTCCGGGTCCGGGATGGACACAACTTGGCACTGCTTTGGGATACAATCCGGGATCAGACGGCAACAAGTTTACCTTAAACTCAGAATTTACGCCTGACCCTAACATTCCTTTGTATAATTACAACGGTACCCCTATGACAGCAAAAGACATAAGACAGGCGCAGTCAACACAAAGTAGGGGAGAAGTGCTGGGTAGTTCAGATGATTTAACGAGACAGGCAATAACTCCTCCAACTAATTTGGGGCCAGCCATAGGCCATACAAACCGTAAAAACGGACACACCATCTACAGCCCTGAAGATATTTCTGTTATCCGTGGTCACAAGGTCAGACGGGTGTTCCGCACCGTCGATAACAACAACAACATTGTGCAAGGTTCGCTTACGGAAGTTGCGCCTATTGCACGAGCAACCGGCAACCCAATCCAAACAGTATCTTTCCCTGTAACTGCTTTGGGAGAACCAACTGGTGGCGAAGAGACGGTATCTGCTTTCACTGGCATACGTGAGCGTTCAGATTTTCTGAAGTCTGAGACAATCACCGCGTACTTTCCCACTAAAACAGGTGGAACAGAAACAGTACCAAATCTGACGGACGACACATTTGCATCTGAGTTGGCTAAACGCGGACTAAACAGAGACGACGTTGCCTTTGACAGGTTCTCTATTTCGACGGATAGGTACACTAAAGAAGTAGTAAATAGGTCCCTGAAGAGCAGCCACTCTCCTCCCGGCGTGGAAGTTACAAAAACTGCTGTTGATCTCTTGTTTCCAAATGGTGATGTTTTAACGGATCAAGACCCCAAAGATATTGCTGTCTTTGCGGCAGAGAGAGGCATTCCCCCTTCTGCAATTACGGTTGTAGAAAAAGATGTTACGACGGTAGACGGTGAGATAACAGTCGCGGAAAACAAGAAAATAACGTGGGGAGAAACCCGCGTAGCAGTCGGCTACATAACTGATGCGAATGGTAGCCGTATGGAAGTAACCGGACCTACGCAAGCCGCACTGGAGAATAAGTTCGGGAATGCAGCTGGATTCGAGTTTGCAGGTATGGGCAAACGAGACAGCAGTGGCATTGTCTCTCTTGACGGTGCAGTTGATAGCCGTGAAACACAGGTCATATCCGGTCCCGGCTTTGATAACGTGCCTGTAGGGGATGCGACAGAAGAGCAGATAAACGCTGCAACATCAACCAGAACCGCTACTGTTTCGCCCACAACAGGAAAGGTAACTATTACCGATGCTGCATCCGAAGCTATTGGACAGGCTAAGATAGCTGAGTCTATGAATGTTCCTTTCAAGATTAACGGAACGGATGTGTTTTTGGGTGCGCCTTCGGCTCTCGACAAAGGCAATCAACTGGCACGGATGAATAGCAACCTCAACGCTGACAACCTTAAACAACTCATTGACGAAGGACAAGCAGAAGACTACATCAACGCATTTGGTCCTCTTGTAGTTGGCCATTTGAATGCTCTTAATTCGAACTCAATACAAGATACGGGGCAGAGTCTTTTTCGCACCAAAAGCCTAGCTGCTCATGTGAAGTCTGTGTATCCTCAGATATTTGCCGTTCCCGGTATGAAAGAATATTTGATTGGAATAGAAACCACAAATGTTCAAGATATGGTAAGCCGTATAAGTGATGAGTTAAACAATTCAGGAAATTCAGGTGACGTGCCCGTAGTTGCTGTAACCAGCACGAACGAATCGACTATGGACGATGACAACGATATGGAAAATCCTGTGACATCTGGATCATCCACAGCGGTTGTGGGTGGAAATGTCCCTGCGAAATACGCAGACTTTTTTGATAAGACAATAAACCCAGTCTTAAATGCCGTAAATAATAACGTTCAAAACAGAACTAACCTTAACATACTTGATATTTTGAATAAAAAATACGACCGGGATGGTAACCCTGTAGTTGTTGATGGCATAGTTGCATTCGAAAGAACACAGCCTATCTTAGATGCGTGGATGAGAATGGATGCCTATAAGCTTTCTGACAACAGGACTATGTTTCTGGCGTTTGTTGATGCTGCAAACGGAGCAGCTACCAAGTCTGCTGACTTTCAGTATTTTGCAAAAGAATTTATTGGTTCCGGAGAAAGTTTGTCTGACCTTGTGGCTGCAGTAAGTCCTTTGATTCGTAGCGTTGTTGGTGATCCCTTGAACGGAACTGCATACATTCCGCCAGACATCAGACAGGCAGCAATACGCAACGGTATCGGTGAATTCTCAACGAGAGTTACTGATCAACAGAAGCAATCCCTTGCAGGAAAACAGATGAGTGCCTATCGTGTCATCGACCTGTCCAACAGTCTGATCTACACCCTATACGATCCTGATGCAAATAATGGACAGGGTGGATATAGGGCTTCTATAGCTGTAGCTGATATTGAACTCACCGTAGATGGACTTTTCTACCTGAAGGATGAGGCTCTATCACGGGTAAAATCTGCTCTTAATATGGGAAATGCGACCACGTTTGCTAGTGAAATTAAGAACAATCTAAACGACTACGTAAACGACATCTACCTAAGACATAAGCGAGTAAACCCTAATGCCCTGCCACCTGATGACTCTCCTGCGGCACAAGTTGCTCGAAAAGAAATTGAAGACATCATCGACGATATTGCCAACGAAGCAGCGGGCATAAAAGACGATAAAACTAAACAATTATATGCCTCTCGCCAGCTTTATATTGTATCTCTGGCCTACGAGTTGTCGGCTGCTATGCAGGGAGGCACGGGTGGACGTACGATTTCTGACCAAGACGTTGCAATTATTCTCAAAGCACTGCGGCAGAAGTTTACAGCCACACCTGAGTCTCAAGTAGCGGTTCTTGAGGAAGTCAAACGTATTTCTCAAGACATTGCTACTGACATGGAATATCAGATGTCTCAAAACGCACAAGAGGCTGCGGGATATTACTATGTAAAAGCACTATCCGCAGTCAGTAACGATCCTCGCGGGTATCATCGTGCTGTGACTGCGGCATCGATTGCTGATAGGATTAGCGGTTCAGGCTCAAAAGGTGTTGTGGCGAGTGATAAAGTTCTTCTTGACAGTATTAACATGCGAAGAACCCCTGATAATGTTTTTAACAATATCAGCGAAGTTCCTTCCGAATTACTAGAAGCCGCCCGCAACCGAATTAAGAATATTTAACAAGGAAAACTCATGGCAGAAAACCTACAAGGCGCAAATACTTTTCTACCGCAGCCTCCCGCTGATGAGCCGGAGAATGATACGGCTGTTGATTTGGAAGAGTATGTGGGTGCAAATACCCTTTTACCACAGACCCCTGCCGCCGAATCTGCGCCTCGTCCTGATCTCAAGACTTCAGAGTATAGGCTTCCGGGCCAAATGTCTGACTTGGGATACATTCCTATTACCGCAGATGAAAAGCCACCTATATCTCCCGTATTGACTGGCGAGTCTGTAAAGACAATTGAGCCATTCTTTTTAGGTGCTGGTTTCACAAGTAAGCGTAAGAACATTTTAGACAAATCAAAGTTTAGGGACGAAGACTTTATCGTTACATCTAAGGAAGCATTTGCTGCTGCTGGTGTAAGTGAAGAAGTGTACAAACAGATGATTATGAGTACCACTTCGTTTTTGGCGAAGGACACAGATGCTCCAAGAGGAGAAGATGGAACGTATCCTACTAAACAATTTTCTCTAGCTGCACTTGGTCCGATATCGTTTGAAGAACGGGTTCGATTGATAGAAGAAAACAAAGCGCAAACCCTAGAATTTCAACTCACGACAGATGACGGACGCACTTTAATTGACAGGGAAGAGATTCCGTTTGACAAAATTACAGAGCAGTTTATTAATCAGCCAGATCAAATTAAAAGACATTTGGAAATCAATGTTCCTTTCATAGAAAAAGAGGACGGTAGTGCAGACCTGTTTGTAGCGGGACATGACAAACAAACTATAGACGCATTGTTCGCCAACAAGTTTGTTACCTACTTTCGTAAGCAAGGCATGAGCGAACGAAACATTGCAGGTGTTCTCAAGCATCGTCTTTCTCTCAAACAATTGGTACCGCAATTGGAAGACACTCTTCTGGGGTCGGGCATTGCTTACGGTGACAAGTCGATCCTTGTTTCGGCTCCTACAGAAGCCGTGCGCTTTGGTGTAGATATGGGTACATGGGTGTTGGGTGAGGGCTTCGAGGCACTTACATTGTGGAACGCCCAGCTTAACTTCGAGGGTATTGGTGGCTACAACCTGAGTACACCGCAAGGAAGAGAAGCCTTGCATGACAGATGGTTGCCCCGTCTGCCCGATACAATTCAAGATCACTACGATGCTTTGGGTCTCGACATAACGTACGATCAAGCTGAACAGCTTTCACGTTTTTATTCTAGTCCTACAACTGCGCTGGCAAACATTGTGGTTGAAGCCAAAGTTACTCTGGGTGTTGCACGGGCTGCACAAATTTTTCGCGGTGCAAAAGAAATGCAGCGTTTCAAATTGTTTGCATACGATATGCACAAGAAGTATCCAGATGCTTCCCCAGATGAAATCCTACTCAAATACGAAGCAAGACGTAAACAAGAACTTGATGTCCCATTCACAGATACAACTTTTACAGTCAAGAGTAGTGTTATACACGATAAGCTTCTGTATGTTCCCCTAGTGGGAAGGCCTCTCGCTTCAGCATCAGACCTTGCCGCCAAACCTATTGCATATATTAACAGTATTAGAACCACTAGTGCCCTGAAAGCAGGATTTCAACTTGAAGATGCTGCTCTAGCAGTTGGCAAGAGAGAAGAGGTAGCCAAATTTATAGCCTATCGTAGGAGTAAAATTCAAGAACGAGCCGCAATTAGGCAGCGAGTTAAAGACAGCGGCGAAGACATAACCCTTGCTGATCAAACAAGAATAGACGAACTTACACGGCAGATTGATATAAGCAAAAACGAACTACGCAGAATCGTGGCTATGTCTGAAGTTCCTGCGTTTATGCGTACATCATCAAAAGCATCCATAGTTACAAAGTACGGATTTATAGAAAGTCCCGGACTGGATGCGCTAGTTATACTGGGCGGTGCTGCCGGAAACATCGTAGGCCAACACTACGGCGGCGACATGATGCTCTGGGAATTATTTGGTAGCCTAGCAGGTTTGGGCTTGTATGGTGCAAGCAAAGTGGGAACTGCCGCTGTGTTCGTAAACGATTTGTTACGGGGGGCGGCTGATACACGCAGCACAAGCATGGACTTACTTAACGCCGTTCGTCTGGGCAAAAACATGAAAAACATGGACCCCGACTTTGTTGCAGGTGTCATGGCCCGTGTAAAATACTTCGATGAATTGTCTGCAGAATTGATACGAGCAGGTGTTCCGTCAGAACTTACCAACAAGTCAGCCGCAAACATATTCAAGTTGTCTATTTTGCAAACTCTTGAAGAGGGTATGCGTATGGATTTGAATGCTCCGGGAACTGCGGGCTTTGACCTTGCGTCCCGCGAGTTGCAAAACATTAGACAAGCGCAGGGACAACTCACAGCAGAACTTCGTTCTCTGTTTGAAAGGTTAGGATCGAATCCTCAAGCACGAGAAGAAGGCTCTGGAGTGAAAAAACTGTATGATACCGTACAGGCTGCTCTCGAAAATTCAGAAAACAAGATACGTCAACTAGACGCTGACATGGAGTTTATCAATAATAACGGAGTAGAAATAGCACTCGCTACGATTCGGGGAGATCAGACGGGTCTTGCTAACCACATGTCACCTGACTCGTTTGAGAACATGCCCGCAGTCATAAGCCGACTCAAGGGTGACGGGGTTGAGTTTATTGACCCAGACAAAGCCGTAGAAGTACGACAAGCAATTGAAAAAACCTCTGCTTCCTTCTCGAATGAAATTACGGCTACTCTAAAAACTGTTGTTCGCAAAGCATTGCCCACTGCACAAGACGTTAAAAAAATTACCGCTGGTGTTTTTCCTAAAGCTGCAGAAGACGGTGTGTTGCCTCTCTACAGAAAGCCGTCTGATTTGTTTGCACTGGGTATGGAGAACCTACGTTCTACATCCTATCAAAATGCTTCCCTGCCGTACAAAAGTCTCAATGGACAGATATTCCGTATGCCGGGACCAGATGGTCAACGGGTTATGGGAGTCGCTTCGTCAGATGGCGGTAAACTTGTTGACGACATATTTTCTGTTATGGGCAAAGATGATAACATAGAACTTTTGAAAGCTATGAATCCTGATTCAGTGAACACGGGAAGCATAAACAAGCTTATGGGTACTCTTTCCGGGGCTGCAGACAATGTGCTTGCTACTCTCGCTGCAAAACGAGGCATAGATGTCGAAGATTTCATTGCGTCCGTAGAGGCTAGGGCTGGAGACAAACTAGCAAAAGGCGTACCCAAGAGTCTTGCAGTCGTCAAGTTTATGCGTGACGAAAATGCTGCAAGGGGGATAGACGTAGAAGTGTTCCCCCTAGACTTCCTGCAAATTAAAGAAGCCCGTGAAAGCTTGGGACAACTTGCGTTTCGAGCAGGTAAGGCAAATAATAACGCTGCACAGGCAGACTACTCACGTCTCCGGATGACAGCCGACGAAGCTTTGGGCAACTTCACCGTAACTGATCCTCAGGGCAATCGTGTAAACGCTGGTGACTTAATTGCAAAAGTCACCCTGCCAGACGGTACACAAGTAGATATGCCTGTTCGTGAAGCTTTGCGTGTTGCTGATCAGGGTTGGAGCCAGCATATGAATCGCTGGGAAGGAGGTAACCCTCTTGTATCGACTTGGTTAGGTACAAATACGTTCAAGGGAGAGCCGCGAGTATTTACAGGCAGAACTGCAGATAAACCCGGTGGTATTTCATACGGAAATAATCCGCCCCCTACATGGCTGGACGTGACTACGTGGACAAATAAGGACAAGGCAACAGCCGACAGAGATTTTGCGTTTCTTGTTGAGGCTGCTGGTACTCCGCAGCCAGACGGCACACGAAGAATTGATCTGCGAACACCAGAGGGACGTTTTGTTAAGGAGTCCATAGCTGCTACGTATCGGCAATGGATCATGGATTCTATGAAAGAGGGCAGACTGACTTTCAAACAGTTCAACGAAATGTCTTCGAAGTACGAACAGTTGTTCACTGGCATAGATGCAGACGGCAATACCGTCGCCCTTATGAACACCAACAAAATATTCCGGCACATGATGGAATTTTCCGAATCCTCAGTTGGAGAGATTGAATTTGAAAAAGCCCAATCTTTGGTAAAGAAAGCCGCAAAAGAAAATGCACAAGAGGTAAGCAGACAACTTCGCATAGTCAAAAGTGGCGTACAAACTTCTGTGGATTTTCTACGCAGATACAGTGCAGAAAACCTAGACGCTGTGAAGGCTGCGGATGTGTTGATTGGCGGAGGACCAGAAAGAATAGCCCTTCTCAAGAGTCACTTGAAAACTGTAGGGAAATTGTCTGATGATGAAATATCAGAAGTAATGCGTGCCGTTATCAGCGAAGCCATAACCAACAGGGCTTTTAAAGCAACTGGCACATTCACTGCAAACACTGGCAAGACTATGATAGGTGGCGCAGAACGACTGACTCCCGACTACGACGTAGATATAAATCAGTTAAACTCTCTCTTGGGCATCAACGATCCTGCCGTAGCGAGAGCCGTAGAGGATGCTGTAGGTCCAGAGGCGTATAAAACATACAAGTCAGTCCTTGCTTTCATGGCAGATGAGCAGAGAAAACTTGATAATCGCGTCAGATTTACAGGCATACCTCGTGCTTTCTCTGTAGAAAGTTACATAAGCCGTTTCTACGCACTCCAGCGCAATGTCGTAAGCTTTAGATATGTAGGTACAGAGGCTGTTCTCCAGCAAATGCGTAACAGAAACATGTCCATGCTGACGCAAATCATCCAAAATCCTAAAGTTGGTGAGTTGTTCATGGAGATGGTTCGAACAGGAAAACCCCTGCCGTTTGAGAGGGAAAAGCAGTTGTTTCAAATGCTATCCATAGGACTCGAACGATACAATGCTACGCATCAGCCAGAGCCTACCAGAATACGCACTGGAACTGGATTTGAATTTACATTTGGCAAACCCACAGACACTATGCGTATAGGAAGAAACATTCGATCTAAGGCTCAGATGATAGAAATGAGAACACCAGAAACCGTAAAACAAGCCCAAAAATTATTTGGGCAATCACAAAACTAGGAGAAGAACAATGAAAACCTACACTAACGGTCAACGCAAAGGCATGATGTACGGCGGGGCTGCAAAGCGCAAGCCAATGATGTACGGCGGCATGGCAACCAAAAAACCCCGCAAGAAAGCACAAGCGGGGGGCATGATGACCAATACAATGACACAAAATGAACGTCAGAATAAGCGCATGGGTATGAACATGAATCCTATGATGGCAAAGGGCGGCAAATTAAAGATGGTAAAGAACGATGCCGGAAATATGGTTCCGTTCTACGCTGCAGATGGCAAGGGCAAAAGCTAGATATATCTGGTTGACTTTTCCATAGCCTCATCTGACCAAGACTTCAAGTAACGCAATAGGGATGCTATAGAGTGCGCACCG
>Ga0208899_1002521_pt1 | contig 12164 bp, 5 predicted proteins | sample VirMetDEL_Nov_24_FD_184518 | JGI IMG/M metagenome (GOLD analysis project Ga0208899, IMG submission 184518) | Aqueous microbial communities from the Delaware River and Bay under freshwater to marine salinity gradient to study organic matter... | ecosystem: Environmental > Aquatic > Marine >...
AGCAAGTGAAGAAGGTTATTTGACGCTACCAACTGGAGAAAAGACTGATGTTTGCCTTGATCTTTGGAACGTTAATCCTTATCGAACCTACGACTCTTCTGCTGACACAACTCGGATCTTTTTACCGTATGATGAAGTCAGTAGTGGTACGTTCTCTGTAGTCCTTCTAGGGCGCTACATAGGCGCTTCTGATGCCCTTACTAGTGCATCGGTAGGCGCAGTACTTTACCCCACCGTACAGGGGACTGCAGGTGCCTATTACGTGGATATTGATGGTGATTATCGTGGGCGTGATTTGATCATTGGTTACATCTACACTATGGAGGTAGAGCTTCCTAAGTTCTTCCTTACTCAATCTGATGGTAGAACAGCTCAGTCTGATTTTACTTCTGATCTTATCATTCATCGTATCAAAGTGTCTACCGGCTTAAGCGGTCCTGTTAAGTATCAAATCACTATTACTGGTCGTCCTGAATGGAGCGACACTATTGAGGCTGTTCAGCCTTATGCGTATGATTTGAACAACGTTAACTTGTCTGCTGAAGCTATTCATAACATCCCCATTTATCAACGTAACGAGAATCTTTCAATCAAAATCATCGGTGATTCCCCCATGCCGGTATCGTTGTTGAGTTTGAATTGGGAAGGTCGTTATACTAACGGTTTCTATAGGCGTTCCTGATGACTGCATCCACCCGTGGTTTTACCTTTAAACCAGCTACCATTAACGACGTACACGAACTAACCAGTCAAATGCTGGATAGAGGTTTGTTAGACTTTGAAAGAGTAGGACAACACCCAGTCTTATCTCTTGCTATGTATATCCATGAAGATGACTCCTATCTAATCTACGGACCTGATGGGAGTCTTTATGGAGCTTACGGTGTGTCGGAAGATAACGCCGTTTGGATACAGATGACGAAGCAAGTTAAGAAGAATCCACGCACAACCGTTAGATTCGGTAAAGCGTTAATGGAACATATAAACCGTCCTTATCTATGGACGACTATTGATATTAAAAATACTGAACTAATTAACTTAGCTAGGTATTTAGGTTTTAAGGTACTACGGGTATTTCCGGATGGACCTGACAATGTTTATTCTATTGAGATTGTACGATTATGGCATTTGGAGTAGGTGAAACCCTAGCTCTTGCTAGCTTTGGGATTGATCTAATCGGAAAGGCTGCTGGTGGCGGTAAGGCTTCACAACAAGCTTATCAGGAAGCTTACGGTATGGAGATGGATCGTCTCCAAATGGAAGCTAGGAACCGGCAACGAGATGCGATGTTTAAAGCCCGACTAGAGATGGTCGATAGGCAAATTGATAACAACTGGGAAGCCGCTTATGATGCATGGAATTCAGAACAGATTCGTCTGAATGAAGTCTACGAAAAAGCAGCGTTTACTTCTCAGGAAATGTTGCAAAAACTAGTAACGGCACAAGGAGTGCAAGCTGCTGGTGAACGTTACGGAGTCAGTGCTAGACGAGCAGGATTGGTAGCTACCTTAGGTGCTTATGGTCGATCCCGCTCACAACTAGCCAAACAGCTGACTAGTGAGCGGTTGGCAACAGAACGTAGTATGAAAGTAAGTGCACGTAGTCTTATGGCTGCAAATGATAGAGCTATGGCTTCTATCGCGGCACCTGATATGGAATTTGCTGCTGCTAATAGATACACAGATTTCTCTGAACCAGCTCTTTCTAGTGCTTTGAAAATCGCTCAATCTGGTGTTAGTGCATTTAAAGCTGGTTATGAAATGACCCCAGCTGGTGATAAATACTTTGGTAAAACTAAGAAAATTCCAACTGTTAAAGTTGAGAAAGCATAAACTTTTTAAACAGTACAATGAACGAATTTGCTGCATTTGAAGAGCAGTCGCTGTTTAGTGGTGCTGCACGGGTCCAAGGATTCTCTGCACAAGAAGCACCCGATTTAACAGCTGGCCTACGGGACCGCTCACAGGTAGAAGAAGAAAACCTTCGTCGCGTTGCTGCTGCTGAAAACAAGAAGCAAACCAATGACATTAATCGTACGATTCAAATCTACGATGCTATTGCTCAAATGGGTGTACCTCTTGCTAAAGAAGCAGCACAAAATCTAGCAAAAGGTTATCTTGATTCTCAAGTTATTAAATCTCAAAACGATCTTCGTAAAGCTAAAGAGTTTGGCACTACACCGGCTGGAACTGAAGCTTATAAAAAGCTTTTGGAACAAGCCCAACAAGAAGGACGGATTACTTCTGACGCTGCCAATAAACTTTTGAAAGAAGGTGCTCCTTTGGAAGCTATTAACTACATTAAAGGGCTTCCTAGGTATCGCCAACTTTTTGCTACACAGGCGTATTTGCAAGAAAAAGCTACTACGCAGAAAACTCGTTGGGAACAATTTTTAGCTACTGATAACAGGGAGTACACTGATGTAGATGGTGCTACAAAGTTTCAAGCTAAAGACATTGGTACTAATGTGTACCGTGCAAACATTGTTTATGAAGCGTTCGCTTTAAAAGATCTGACAGATATTGGGTTTAGTCAAGAATTTAATCCTAACCCTGAAGTTGTACGTTCTTTCAATGAAACGGTTGAACAAACTAAAGCTAATTATCTTGCTAAAGTTCGGTTTGATAAAGCCGTTGAAGATTCAGAAACTTTAGTGTCAAGCGGAATTGATCAATTTTTGGCTGATAAAAAGCTGGAATCATTAGTCCGTGCATTTGAAAATTCTTACGATCCAAAACGTAACAGACTTAGAAGTCGTACTGAAGCAATTGATGCTGCATTTGCTGCTTTAGCACAGATGACCGGGGTAGATATTACTAAAGAACAGCTAAACGAGATTCTTTCTCAAAAAGTTTCTTGGGATCCTAAAAAAAGGACTTTTGCACAGTTTTATCGGGAAAGAGTTTACGGTAAAGACGGTCTGTATGCTGAAATAACTGCTGCTGATAAGCAAAAGTTAGCCGCTAAACAGGTTGAGAAAGCGCTAAACTTAGAGAAATTTAAAGAACGGTTTCAAGCTGAAGTCACAGCTTTGAGAAGGGATAGGGATAGGAGATTGAATAATGATGACGTTGAGCGAATCCTTCAATTTGGTGAAAACGAGTTAGGCTTAACTCGGGAAGACATGTCGTTTGCTCTTCAAGAGTATTTGACTGCAGAAGAGTTTGCTGATGAAAGCATTAAACGGAAAGCGGATACAATTTTATCGGCTCAGGGGTATCTCACAGAAAGAGATCTACAAGGTGCAAGTTTTGAGCTTTATCAAACTTATGCTAGAGCTGGCGTTATTCGTTCTGAAAAACTGGAAGAAATTAGTACTAGAAACCTTAATGAAGCTGATCAAATTATTAAAGCTTTTGTTGGAAAAAACTTTCTCCTTGCAAACGGTGAAGTAAATACAAGTGACCCTGACTATGTTATACAATCTCTTAATGCAAAACGTGCTTATGAGCAATATATGCTTGAAAAGCAATTAGCCGGTGTAGACCAAAATCAAGCACAAGAAGATGTTCTTATACGGCTTAGGGAAAACATTGATAAGGGTACTTACAAAGTTAAAAGTTATTTTCCGAGGCCTAGTACTCAAGCAGCAGTTGCACTCAGTAATGCACGGACTAAACTGTTAGATCCTAATTTTAAATTTACTGAAACTTTGTTACCTAATTCTGATGCTTATCTGACTCAACTTGATCAATGGACCAAAGGTGAAGCTGATTTCCCTGATTTTTATAGGCAAGCTACCTTTAGAAACAAAGCTGTTAGCTCTTGGGAACTGGCATCAAATCAGTACAGACTTAAGTATGGACGTGAGTTAAAGAAAACGGCTGGACAACGCGCTTTTGAAAGCCAATCAGCAGCAGTTCAACGGATCCTTAATTTCCATCCAACTCGTGCTCGTTTGTTGGTAGCCCAACCTAATACAAACTTTAATGTCAATGCTTACGATCAACCTTTTGTGAAAGCATCTAGACCTACTGTTACTGTTTCTCGTATTGACAATGCTAATCATCCGTTCTTTGTAGCTATCGGTATTAACGAAGGCACACGTCGGGCTGATGGTGGTTTTAACCCTGCTTACACTAGTCATGTAGATCCAGCTAAAACTGGTCCAGCAGCAGGTGCAATTAATAAAGGCACAGTTAGCTCTAGGGATCCTAAATTTGCCACACCTGAAGCGGTCGATCAACACTGGACAAAACACCTTGCAAGGGTGCAAACAAAGTATGAATCTACTCTTAGCTCTTACGGATTAGTAGCCGGCACTGCTGATTACAATGACATTATGTTTAATATCCTTGATTTGGAGGTACAAGCACCGACAGCAGTAGAAGATTTTGTTAAATTAATTCCAAGTATTATAGCAGAAAATGTGACTCCATCAGTAATTGGTAAATATCGTGCAGAAGCTTTTTATGTTCCTGGTACTCGAACGCTAAATGCTCCAGGTTTTAATAATAACTATAACCTATTGCTACTGGATCAACGACGCCGTGCTGGTACGTTTACCCTTAAACGGAGGGGACTTTAATGACTTATTTAGATGAACAAAGGGCAGCTGCAGAGGCTAGTGCTCGTGCTGCTCAGCAACTGACTGCAGAGGATGCACGTGACCGTCAACTTGAAGAAGAACGTCGTCGTCAAGAGCTAGAAAAACAAAGGGCAGCTGAAGCTGAAAAAGCCAGAATTGAACGTGAAAAACAGGAGATCATAGACTTCAAGAATAACAAAATTGAGTTTGATCAACTGAGTCTATTTAAAAGGGCTCAACAAGGCATTGAACCTAAACAAGAGGAACTGGATCAATTGTCCATGTTCAATAAACGTGAAGGTGATGCACGAGCCGCGATTGGCTCAGCCTGGATAAACAATGCTAATCAAAACCCTAATTTAAAACCAAATCAATTTGGTGTAACCGAAAATAGTGCTGAAATTGTTGGTGCAATTAAAGGTGCTTTAGCTAAGACTACGAGTTCTATTCTTACTTTCCCAGAACGTGCCTGGGACATGACTACAGGTGCTTATGCTGAAGAGCAGAAAAAGTACGGAAAATATACACCTGGATTTGATCCGTTTGGATTGTCAGACTATGATCCTAACCTAAGGACTTGGTGGGGACGTTTACTCACAACAGGTCTTCATTACTATCAACTTGGTAAGCTTGGTCAAAGAGTTCCTGTTGTTGGACCTAAATTAAAAGCGGCTGGTATCAAGGGTGACTTGGCTATTGGTTTTACTTCTGACTTGTTGTCTTCTAATTCTCAAGACAGCAACATGAGTCAACAGATCTATGAAGCCGAAGTTGCTAAAAATGTGCCGTGGGTTGGTGATGCTCTTCAATCTTCTCTTGGCGTCCTTGCAACTAAAGATACTGATCACCCCTGGCTAAAGACGCTAAAAAATGCTGTAGAAGGTATGGGTGCTGATATTATTATCGGTAAGCTTCTACGAGGAAAGGGTTCAAAAGGTGAAGAAGTAGACGTTGCACGTAAAGCAGATGTACAGGAACAGATTGATGAGACGGCTTCTGCAGAAATGGCAGCACGTGCTCGTATTGTCACTGAAGCAGAAAACAAACTAGTAGATCTAGAAGCTAAATTTGCTGATTCTAAGCAAAGACTTGATAGTCTACCAGATGGACCGGAAAAAGAAGCATTACTTATTGAACAACTTCAGATTGAAGATAGCATCAAATCGGTTCGTGAACAACTGACTAACGGACAATTTAGTGCATATGTCAATCGAGACATGGCAGACATGTGGGCAGGTTCTCCAAACTCCCGTGTTAAATCTACGATTGATCTGGCTAATCAAGCTAAGCGTCTTGATGAAATGGTTGAGATGCCTGGAGCAGGATCTACTGATGCTATTTTTACTCCAGCTCAAGCTAATCGAATGGCAACCGAATCCGGTTTGCTGGAAGAACAGCTTAAGAGTATGGCAAAAGATCTTTTGACTGATACTCGTTATCAGGAGATGCTTGCTGACGTTAAAGCTAATCGTGTTTCTTTTAAAAAAGAATATGGTTGGCAGTTTGCACGTATGCAAGAAACACTTGGTCGTCACGCTACTGCTGTAGATGCAGAAGATTTCTGGAAACCGTTCTTCGATGATCCTCAAAATACTTATAAAGGTATTGAGTATTGGACACAAGAAAACGTTGCAGCAGCTGATCTTGTCAATGCTTCTCTGTTTTCACAGCTACGGGATTTGGGTATTGCCAGCCGTGAGCTTGTAGACGTTGCCGATATTATGGATACCGATGGTCCGATGAAGACCATTGCTGACCGTCTTATTGTCGGTTTGACCAATGTTAAACGGTCTCGTCTTGTTTGGTCTGATCAAGGACGTGCTCTGCAAGGTAATAAGAGCCGGACTCCTACTAAAGAGTTTGTTGATCGTGTTGATGAACTTCGTGCTGAATCTGAAGCAGCTGTCAACATGTTCATGGATATTGCTGCTAAATCGGATAACGATGCAGTAGCACGTGCTTTGGCTGAAGCATTCTCCATGAGCAATAAGATTCAAAACTGGAGTGATTTGGACGCTTATATGCGTTCTAGCTTGACTAGTATGGGTATTAACAAGCCCGCTGGTCTTATGGTTAGAGAGCTACAAAGTGTGATGACACACAGCATTCTAAGCGGTCCTAAGACCCCTGTACGGGCAGTAATGGGTACAGCTACCGCATCCTTCCTTCGCCCCGTTAATACAGCATTTGGTGCGGCTATGCGGGCTGATTGGGACACCTTCCACTCTAGCCTTGCTTCAGTTAATGCTTATATGCAGGCTATACCCGAAGCGTTTAAACTGTTTAGGACTAATTTAAACTCTTATTGGGCAGGTGATGTTGCCGATTTGAAGACTCGTTTCCAAGATCCCACAGAACAAGCTAATGATATGTGGGCACTTTATGGGGAATGGGTTCAGACAAGAGGATCTGAAGCTGATCAAGCCGCATACCATATTACTAATTTTGCCCGTGGTTTGAATGATAATAAGTTTTTGACGTACAGTACTTCCATTATGGGAGCTACTGATGATGCGTTTAAACTTCTTATGGCTCGGGCTAGGGCTCGTGAAAAAGCAATGCGGTTAGCGCAGGAGAATCATAAAAACGGGGTTGTTCCTGATGTATCTCCTGAAATGCTACGTACTTATGAGGATAATTTCTACAACGATCTCCTAGATGTTGATGGAAACATTGACATTAATAGTGACTTGTTCCTTAAATCAATGGTAGAAGAAGCTACTTTGACTAAAGATTTGGATAACTTTGGTAAATCCTTGGAGCAGTATTTCTCCTCAATGCCTTTCACTAAACCTTTCTTCTTGTTTGCTAGAACCGGTATTAACGGTTTGATGGTAAGCTACAAGAATCTGCCTGGCATTGGCTTGTTGCATAAAGAATTCTATGATATTCATAATGCGACACCTGCTGATTTAATGAAGGTCGCTAAGTACGGTATTAACACTGCAGAAGACCTAGCTAATGCAAAGGCGATGTATGCTGGACGTCAAACAATGGGTGGTGCAATTACTAGTATGGCAGCCTTCCATTACATGAATGGTGGTTTGACTGGTAATGGTCCTCAAGACCGTCGTCTTCGTCAGCTATGGATGGATACTGGTTGGCAACCACGTAGTATTAAAATTGGCAACACTTGGGTTAGTTACGAGTCGTTTGAACCGTTTAACTTGATGCTTTCTACGATTGCCGATATTGGTGATAATATGAAGCTGATGGGTCCACAGTGGGCAGAACAAAACTTTGCTACAGTAGCATTGGCAACCGCCGGGGCTCTTACCAGTAAGTCCTACCTTAGTGCCTTAACTCAACTAGTTGATCTTCTTTCTGGTGAACAAAAAGGTGGTGAAAAAATTATTGCTAATCTCATGAATAATACTATGCCTTTGGCTGGTCTTCGCAATGAGCTTGGCAAGGTTATTAGCCCTTACATGCGTGAAATTAACAACAGTTTGTCAGAAAGTTTGCGTAACCGTAACCTTCTGTTTGAAGAAGGTCCATGGGGACTTCCCGTTAAATATGACATGCTTAACGGTGAAAAGATTCGTGAATGGAATTTTATTGAACGCATGTGGAATGCTACAAGTCCTGTTAATCTTAAGATGGAGGACACTCCTGGGCGTCAACTGCTTTGGAATAGTGGCTATGACCTGCGTTTGACTGCATACAGTACTCCAGATGGTGCCAGTATTTCGCTGGCTGATCACCCTCATATTCGTTCTTGGTTCCAAGAAGAACTTGGTAAACTGAATCTGGATAAGACTCTTAATGAATTGGCTGCTGATCCTAACATTCAAGCATCAGTTCAAAAATACCAGGATGATGTCCGTTATTTCCGTATAGATCGTAACATTGATCCTATGGAAGCTTATGTCCACAACCGAGTAATTAAACAACGGTTTGAATCGGCTAGAAAGAAAGCTTGGGCTAAGGTACGTGAACTTTATCCTACTGAAACTAATCTTCTGTACGAAGAAGCAAGGCAACTTAAAGTCAAAACTTACCGTTCTCTCGAAGAGACTAAAGGCAGACTGCTGTCTAACATTTAATGTTAATCCACCCATCCCAACTACTTACTAGCGTAAATGGCTGTAACTGAAAACTTTTTTACTGGGGATGGTTCTACCACTTCCTATGTTCTAACATTTGAATACATTGATGAGGATGATGTCAAGGTAAGTCTTGACGGTTCCGTTACAACTGCATACTCCTTTGCCAACGCTACTACGATCCTGTTTAACACTGCACCTGCTTCAGATGTAGCGATCAGAATCTATCGTGACACGGATATTGATGAACTGAAGAGCACGTTCTTTGCAGGTTCATCTATCCGTGCTCAGGATCTTAACCAAAACTTTGAACAGAATAACTTTGCTGTTCAAGAACTTAAGAACTATTCTTGGGATAACGAAACCGATACCATCCATAGCGACGAAACGTGGGTCAGTTCTGATACCCAGATCGCCACTACTGCTGCTATGGATGCGCGGTTCCAAGATGAAGTAGCTGAAACTATTACCTCTGCGGAGACTTGGCCAGATAATGACGATACTATTGCCACAACTGCGGCGATTGATAACCGCATTGATACTGCTATCACTAATGATATTGGTACCGATGGCACTGGTATCACCGTAACGGACGATGGTGACGGGACTATTACTCTTGGTCTCGCCGATAATAGCATTGATTTTAGCAAACTGAAAGATGTAGATATTATTACCTACGCTGAGCAGAATGCTGGTTCTCCCAGTGCTGCGGATACCAACCTGTTTACTGCTTCAGCGGCTGCACGTCGTTTCGATACCCTTGTCCAAACTGCTACCCCTTCGGGTACTGATTGGGAAGTTGGTAAGACCTGGCTGCAGAATGACGCTGACAAAACCCTGAGCATTTGGGATGGTGACAGCTGGGAAGGTATTAGCTCTGGTGGTACCTTTACTAGCCAATCCCGTGTTATCTACGTTGACCCTGTTAACGGTAATGATGACAATGATGGTCACCGTATTAGCCGTCCTAAGGCAACTATTAAAGATGCTATTGCAGACATCAACGCTGATGACACCTTTGGTGATGGTAGCGTAGTTGTTGTTGCTCCTGGCGTCTATCAAGAGGTTGCACCTATTCAGATTCAACGTCGTGATGTCTCGATTGTCGGTACGTCGCTGCGTAGCTGCATTGTGCATCCTACTCAAGCAACTGAAACCAACACGCTGTTTGAGGTTAACAGCGGTACCTACCTGTCTAACCTGACGTTTACTGGCGTTAAGGCTAGCGGTACCCGTGGTGAATCCGGTTCTTTGTATCCTGATTCTACCTTTGGTCTGCCTGCTACCCAAGGTTGGAACGTTGCATTCTTTGCTGGTGCAACGATTGTCAAATCTCCGTACATCCAGAATTGTACTAACTTCTCTGATAGTGAGATTGATAACACTGATCTTAATTTCTTTGCAGGTACTGAAGACAAAGGTCGTGCGGGTGACGAAGATTCTGCAATGACTGGTGGTGGTATCTTGGTTGACGGTTCTGTACCGGCTGCAACTTCTCCACTGCGTTCAATGGTGTGCGATAGCTACACCCACGTTGGTCTAGATGGTCCTGGCATCCTTGTTACTAACAACGGTTACGTCCAGGCTACTAGCAGCTACGCATTCTTCAACCACTTCCACATTGCTTGTATCAATGGTGGTCAAGCAAACCTTGCAGCAAGTACTACTGACTTTGGTAACTATTCACTGATTGCTGACGGTAAGTCTCCTAACCCTGTTCTTACCTCTACTGTTGACGGTGCTACGTCTACTGGAGCTACTAGCTTTAACATTGATGCTGCTACTGGGTCTACTGACCTTTACAACGAAGCTGGTACTGAAAACGACAACGCCTGGTTTGGTTCTGCTACCCGACCTGCACCCAACATGCTTGTTGAGGTTAACAGTGTCATCTATCCGATTGAGTCTGTGACCGCAAACGGTAGTGGCTGGACTATTAACATTCTTCGTCCTGATCCCAACAACCGTAGCAACAACCTTGGTCTTGATGGTGGTATTAGCGATGAAGCTGTCGTTAACTTCTACCTGCGTTCTATGATCGCTTCTAGCGGTCACACAATGGAGTACGTTGGTTCTGGTACTAACTACAGTGCGCTGCCTGAAAACGGTGGTGTGCCGATTGAATCACGTCAAATCACCGAACTTAACGACGGTAAGATCTGGACTGTTATCACTGATCACAACGGTAAACTTCGCATTGGTGGTAACCAAACCGATGACCCGATCTTTGAGGTAGACCAACAGACTGGTTTTATTACCATTCCTGAGGGTTCTATTGCCTTTAACTTGTTGTCGGATGAGACTCCTCAGCTGGGCGGTAATCTTGACCTTAATAGTAGTGATATTACTGGAACAGGTGATATTAACATTACTGGAGATATTAGTCTTACTGGAACCGTTGATGGTCGTGATGTAACCGCTGATGGTACTAAACTTGATGGTATCGAATCAGGTGCTACTGCCGATCAAACTGCTGCTGAGATCCGTACCCTTGTAGACTCCGCAACTGATTCCAACGTCTTTACTGACGCTGATCACACTAAGCTTGACGGCATTGAAACTGGTGCTACCGCTGACCAAACTAAAGCAGATATTGATGCACTGAACATCAATGCTGATCAGGTTGATGGTCTTGAGGCATCACAGTTTATCCGTGCTGATGCTAGCGACAGTTACACTGGTGGTTTGTTTAACGGTGAAGAAACGATTACCGCAGGTGTCGGTAACTTCAACCTACAAAACGGTCACTTCTGGACGTGTGGTGCTATTACAATCCCACTTCCTACTAACGGTGCTGCTGGTTTCTCCGGTCTTATCCGTGTTACCGCTGCTCCGACGTTTGCAACGGGTTGGGACTTCCCAGGTGGTACTTATACTGCTCCTACTGCGTTCCCCGCTGTTGCACCGTTCTACATCGTAGATTCTTCTACGTTCTTGCTGGGTAACTGGACGGAGGGTATTGCTTAATGAATCATGCACAATTTTGGGGTGGCGGAGGCGCTGCCCCTTATGAGATCGAGCAGAGCTTGCGGTTTGATGGGAGTTCTCACCTTGAATGGACACCAAGCACATCAGGCAATGGCAATAGCTGGACAGTCAGCCTTTGGTATAAGTTTCAATATCCATCTTATCGACCTGGCGGCATTCAGTTTTTTCAGTCAGACGGTACAAATCACACCAACGTTTATACCTACGCAGCAAATGTCGCTCCAGATGACGGGAAGATTTACATGCTACTTGGCGGTGGTGGTTCTCCATATAACCGTACTCAGTCAAATATGCGCGATCCAAGTGCTTGGTATCACTTGGTAGTTGTTTATGACGGTGCAGACGGAACTGCGCAACAACGTCAAAGATTTTACATTAACGGAGTACAGCAGCCTACAGATAGTCCTGGAAACCCTCCAGACGGCAGGACTACAACGTGGATGCAAAACGTTAAACATAAAATTTCTACTGATACGACTGAGAAGTTTTATGGATATATGGCGGAGTTCCATGCGGTTGATGGACAGCAATTATTGCCTACTGATTTCGGTGAGTTTGATGACAACGGCGTTTGGCGTCCCATTCGTTACACCGGCTCCTAC
>Ga0208899_1002523_pt1 | contig 12151 bp, 11 predicted proteins | sample VirMetDEL_Nov_24_FD_184518 | JGI IMG/M metagenome (GOLD analysis project Ga0208899, IMG submission 184518) | Aqueous microbial communities from the Delaware River and Bay under freshwater to marine salinity gradient to study organic matter... | ecosystem: Environmental > Aquatic > Marine >...
TGCGCTTGTCGTTATTTACTATAAGTTCTTCGTATACACCTCTGTATCCTAGCTCTGAATCATCCACCTCGGATTCAGGAACTTTCAACATCTGTATAATAGGTTTTGTCAGGACAGAATCTTCAATTAGATCTTGCGTTGTCCTGCATGTGTATATAGGTCCGAAAGCTCCTATAAGCGTCCATCTAGGGATATCATCTTGGGGTACGGTAGCAGTGAACCCGTAACGATAAGATGCGTTAGGGAAGCTCTCAATAGCTGCTACGGTGAACTCACCATTAGCAAACTCATGGACCTCATCTACCATGACCACCTCTGCGTCAGTGACATAGTTATCAATGATACGCTCAATACTCTGGACGGTGCAGAGCATGATGTCTCCATCCTCATAACCCTCACCGAAGCAGACACCGACATTACTGAACCCACACTCATTCACGAAGAAGTCGTAAGTTTGTTTTAAAAGTGATTTGGCATTGAAGAGGATGACCATCTTCTTGGGCATGAGTGATTTCACAATGCCAGCCATGATAAGCGTCTTACCAGCACCAGTAGGAGCTTTGATAATACAACGGTGATTGTTCAGAGCGTGTTCAATCGACTCCTTCTGGTAATCAAAATAAGTGAAAGGAGAAATAGATTTAATAGGATAAGTTTCAGGAGCATCCTCCTTATACTCTAGATCAGGAACACAATCAATCTTCTCTAGGTCAGCCAAGATAGAAGGCAGCATACCTGTGTTGAACTGTCCTCCCCTGGTAAAGAAGCGTTTCTTTCCATCCCATTGTCTACGCTTGTAGGCAGGTGTAAACTCGGCTCCTGGGATCTTGAAGCTATATAAGTTACTGAGGGCCTTAAGGATCTTAGGGTTGTCAGTTTTAAGGCGTGATTTTTGTGTTCCAATCACAATTTTCATACCTTATTATATACTATAATAAAGCGGAGTTTTTCTTGTATGGCAAATAAAGAAGAAATGATTGATGTAGATTCTATTGTAGCGGATCTACTGTCGGAAGCACCTAGCAATGTCGCAATGGAAGTTACACTTCCTTCTGGAAATGTTGCTAAAATTAGACCAATAACCTTTGAGGAAGAAAAGAACATTCTTAGAGCTTCAAAGAACAAGAGCATGGATGTGGCAACTGTTCTTATAGACAGTTGTGTATCCGACATTGATAAATCCGACATCTTGCTAGTGGATAAGGTTTATCTTTTATTTAAACTAAGAGAGCTATCCTTCGGAGCAGTTTATGATTTCGTCGTAGGTTGCCCTGGATGTCAGAGGGAAAACAACATCTCAGTTGACCTTAACAACATGCCTGTAGTCCCCCTTGAAACCGAGGACGGGCATGAGACCGTTACACTTCCCATGTGCAAGAAGGAGGTGGTTGTAAAACTAGCTTCTGTAGCTGATGAGAAATACATCTCTGACTCAGAAGTGATGATGGATAATGTCTGGAGATTTGTTAAGGAGTTCGGAGGACATGATAACGAGATGGTAATCCAGCAGGTTATCAAGAAGTTACCAGCAGGTGACATCAATAAACTAATATCCGTAATTAGCTGCAAAGGGTACGGACTAACCACAGATGTCAGAGTTATCTGCTCTCACTGTGGTCATGATGCAGTTATGGAGCTTCCTCTAAACCAAAATTTTTTCTCCGCGAGCTAACCCAAAATAATATAGACAATCTTCTACGGGAAGCGTATATATTAGTTAGAAGGTGTAAGTTCTCCTATTCAGATGTTAAGGGCATGGATCGAGAAGAACGAGAGATGTTCTTAGCATTCTTGAAAGAAGAAATGATGGCTAGAGAGGAAATGATCAATGAAGCTAAACGGAGTAAAGGTCGTTGAAAGACACAACCATCCTGGGGTCCTGAGTAGAAATGTTCTCAGATTAAGCTTATTTAACAATGGAGCTTATTATGACCCTTATGCAGTAAGCTCTGTGAGCTTATTCTATAAGAATGAGAATGTTTCTCCAAGCACCGTTCTAACCACATCTTCACAGCTTATCTCTGATTCTGCTGCATCATCTGTAAAATATAGATGGTTCTACAGTGGAAACTCTGACGGATGGGAACAGGAGTCCGCATACTCCACTGGGTTAGCCGACGCATCTAGCGTGTATAGAACTGGCGTAGGTCGATTTGCTGTGGTCCTAGACGGAACTCAGTCAGTAAGCAGCCACGACCGTAATGGAGATGTAATAGCAAATACTGCCAGCGCCACAGGTAAGTACATTGATGTATGGACTGTAAAGCTTACAGAGAACTCTGACTGGCAGGTATTTATAAATGATGTCGAGTTATTCCAAGATAACATTATAGCTCTTACAGAACCTCTTATGTTGAGGACTAAAGAGCGTCTAATTCCTCACATAGTCAGATTAGGTGAGGTGGTAGATATAAAAGTTCCTGTTGAAATAACCATCATGAATAGGAACATTGACCAGAGCGTAAAAAACACTCTAAGCACTGGTTATATACAAAATCCTCAAATGCTTATCAAGAAGCACAATGAGGATTCTAATCTACCTTCTTGGGTAACTGTAAGCGGATACGATGATACCGCAGACATTGTAGAGGTCACTTCCGACAACACCCTACTAATGAACTTTAACACCTCCATCCTTACGAACGGAGGTGTCTCTAATCTAGGTAACGGTACAGGAACCTACTCTGTCGAGGTTAAGTATCAGCTATTTGATGAGACAATCATCTCACCAATGATGTACTTCACAGTGCGCTGAGTATAGAGTTAGACCAGTCGTAGGGCTTGTACTCAGAGGCACAAGCTGCTGTAATCTGCTCACCTTTCATCAGCAGTTCATTCCAGTCCTTGTATCCATCAGGAGGGAAGACATGATTGAAGGTGGGCATACAGCAACGCTTGCGTAGACGCTCGAACCTTTCTAGTCCCTCTCTACCTGCGTCATCATTGTCATAGGCAACGACGATTGGACCTCGATAGTCACGCAGATATCGCATCTGGATGAGAGAAGGGGAGCACCCATTGGTACAGGTAGCATTAAGTCCTGATTCCTTAAGGGCGATAGCGTCAAAAGCACCTTCTGTGATGAAGAGTGGATCGGTACTCTCTGTGTCGTAGGGAAGGAGGACATGGGAGGACTTGACACCTGCTTCGGAGGGGGGATTGAGATACTTTGGAGTTCTGTCTCCGAGGGCTCTGGCAGTGAAGTAGAAGAGTCCATGCTCATCTTCAAAGGGGATAATGAGTCGGCCCGCGTATCGCCCAGAGTCAGCGTAATAGAACCGAGCAGGGTTAAGCATCCTACCACGGACATAAATATCTGCTGCGCTGTTCTCTTCGATCTGCTTGAATTCTTCATTCTCTAAACTCTTGATTTCAGGGAGGACAATCTTGGCCTCCTCTTGTTCTGGTAGTTGACCGTTCTCGATGCAGTAGCTGTAGAAGATCTCCTTGCCACGGTGATAAGGTACACCACGAACGATGGACACAAGTTGGTAGAAGTTACCTGTCTCACCACTCTTGAAGCATTGCCACAGACCTGTCTCAAGGTTGACGGACATGTGACGCTTGTAGTCAGAGGTGTCAACGATAGAGTTACAAACCCACTCACGACCACCGCTCTGTAAGCGTCCTTCCTTGATGTTGCTCTGTACCCAGTCCCGTATCATTTCTTGCGTCTCGGTCTTGTCTTACACTCATCGAGCCGTCCCTTGACGACCTCTGGGTCATTATAGAGTGGGCAGATGGATTTGTAAGAACACCAGTTGCAGAAATCGTTCTTCTGGGGATAGAGGTCGTCGGACTTACACTTACGGATAGTCCAGACATCATCTACCACAGCTTTGATGTGTCCCCTAATAGTAGCTTCTGTGTAGGTAGCCGCAACCAGATTGTTTGTAAGAGGGTAATAGTGTGCGAAGGTAATGTTCTTGATCGGTACACCAGTAAGCTTATGGACCGCATAGACATAGGATTTACCTTGCGTATCATTGAAAAGCTCGAACTTAGTTTTCTCTCTTCTTGAGGTCTTGTAATCCACAACCAGAATATCGCCTGTTGGGGCTTTGATAATCCTGTCAATATATCCCTCATGTTTGATTCCATCAGCAATCTCCTCTGCGAAGTGGTGCTCTACGATGGATTCCTTGGGAAGCTGGGCATTGAACCTAAGGAAGTTCTTGAAGCACTTCTCTATGTCTTTGTTATATTTCTCTGGGAAGGTATACTTATCTTTTATTTGATTGGCCTTCTCCCAAAGCTGTTCTATCGTGGTCGCGGCGACACAGTGCTCGAACACTTCGTGGATAAAGGATCCGAAGTGCAGGGCACCCGTATTCCCAGGGTCAGTGTCTTCGTAACGGTTCACATAGTTATATTTATACTTGAGCCGACACTGACGGAAAGTTTCTCGCTTCGAGTTGCTAATGGTATCACAAAACATCACAGTATGATCGGATAGTAGATTTCGATCTCGATAGAATCAAAAAAATCGTCAACCTGTTGTTGGTTGTACTTACACTTCTTAACTAGGTATTGAACTAAGCTTTTTTTCTTGAGCGGCTTTTTGTCAGACATTGCCTTTAATAGCTTGTATTGAAACTTCTTGATGAAGGCAGTGGAATACCTATATCTCCATTTCTCTATAAACCTATCACTAAATGTATAATCTAGTAAATCTATAAACTCTATAATTTCATAATTCTCTATATTCATTACTTGGTAAATATATATTTATACCATGATAGAGCTATGATGGACCGCTTTTCAAAAAAATCTCCAAGATTCCTGAGACAGGAGGAAGCCCAATTTCAAACGGCTCTAGGTTCTTCTAATCAAGAGTTCAAGTTTAACTCTGCCCGTATACCTAGTGTAAACTCCTTGACCCCTGGAGATATATTAAGTTTTTCTTATTCAAAGAATACGGGAGGAGCTAACACATTTATTACACTAGCCGTGTCTAACAAAAGGTCAGGTTCTTCGTCAGCAAGCTTCTCAAGCAATGGTAAACAGTATTATTCCTGCTACCTTATAGACCACCTTAGCGAAGAAACATGGAAAACTATTGTAGCTACCATAAATAAATACAAGGGGGACTATGGTAAGATAGCCAGCTACAGGTATATAAAAAACCTTTTTGGTATGTTCCTTGGCAAATCTTACTACAGGACCTTCATATCAGTAGGAAGCATGATGAGTAATCTTGTTAGAATCGACTTAGAGAGAATCGTTACCCAGAAGGAGGACGAGTGATGCCTGCTTTATTTACAGCACTAGCTGGACTTGGGAAATCTCTGCAAACGATTGGGCCATCTATAAGAAACGCAGCATCAGGGATTAAATCAACTTTTAATCAGGCAGGAGGGGTAGTTGGAGGTTTAGCTCCTATTGCTAATAATTTTGCTTCTGCTGCTTTCGGTATAAATGTAAACTTTCAACAACTACTGCCAGGACTTAATAAGCTTAATATAGCAATGTTTGCACTAGGCGTTTCTATCAGCTTGATGAAGGACGCCTTTGATGAGCTAATAGCGGCGACAAAAGAATTCCAAAAAGTCGATGAGCGTCTTGTAGTTATTAATAGTAACTTAAGAGACAACTCCGTAAGCCAGCTTACAACAAGTAGAGACCTTACGGGAGGTCTATTAACAAACACTGAGGTTCTGACAGAACTTAGAATAGCAGGATTCAATGATCTAAATGTGTCTCTAGTAGAGCTTGGCTCTAGAATGAAGCTCACGGGACAGGATACTAGAGGTCTTATAAAAGCCAGTAAGGATTTGGCTACTTTTGGTGGAGTGAGTTCTGAGTCACTTTCTGAAATAGCAGATAGCATGATAGAAACTAGCTTACGAAACGGAGTAAGTTTAGATAATCTAGTTAACAATCTAACTGCCATCAATAGAAATACTTCATTGGATATGCGGTTACTTTCAGAAAATGCATCGACCAGATTAGCTGAGATAGCCACTGGATTAGGAGGTATGGTAGATCAACAAGGTCAAGAAACTGTAAAGTTATTCATGGACTCCATATCTAAAATGGATCAGTCCACAATCGCTAATCTAAAAAGATTAGGTGTTGCTGACGAAATCTTTTCAAAACTATCCCAAGATCAAAAATTATCCAATGCTGAAATTCTTAGTTTAGTATCAACAATTACTAAGGCATCAAACCAGATGCAACAAGGACTTCAGGGAGAAAAGGGATCACCTGAGGCGGTACTTGCCTTGCAAGCTATTGGAGGTGATACTCTAAAAAGTGCATTAGCTTTAGAAGCTGCCTTAGAAAAAGGAGTTAGAGATACTGGAGGAGTTGACAATACTAACTATCTTCTTGAAAATCTTAAACAGCGTTTCTTAGCTCCTGCCTTGCAGGCGGCTAAAGCCATGGAACCTGCCTTTAAAGAGCTTAAGAAGGGTGTCGCGTTCTTTACATCGTCCATTATTAATTTTCTTTCAAACTTTAGTCCTGCCATCTCCCTTATAATGAATATTATTGCTTTTGGTTTTAAGGCAGTTGGAGTAGTTGTACAAGGTATTTCAACAATATTTGGAGTTGTAAAAGACATAGTAATGTCGATAGTAACTCTTTTCTTAGGAGCTATATCTGACGCAGTTGCTGGAATAGGGGCACTATTTGCTAAAATGACAAGCGGCTTCTTGTATATTCTAGATTACCTCCCAGGCATAGAATACACAGCACAAGAAAGAGCCGATATTGAAGAATCAATTGCCCAAGGTTTCAGAGGTGTAGGTGATTCCTACATGGGGTCTATGGCTGATATAATAGGGGCTGGTGATAGGTTTAGAGAGCAGAGAGATGCCGCAAGGCGGATGGACTTCGGTGCGCTTCTGAAAGCATCGTTTAGAACCACTGCTGCAAATATGGAAACCTGGGGTGCTGCTTTTGATGCTAACACAGAAATGCTTGTTAAAAACTATCAAGCAAGTATGGACTTAACAAACGCCACTAAAAAACTTAGTGAAGACATGAAAGATCAGAAAGATCTAAAGGGAACTAGTTTAGGCGACCTTAATAAAATGAGCTTTGCTGATCTTCTAATTAATGCTGGAGGGCGTCAACTAGGCGAGTTAGAAGGGGCTACTCGAAGAATTGCAGAGGCAGAAGCTGCGGCCAACCAACTACAGCTAAGAGAGGATTTAGCAGGTAAGATAAAGGCGAAGCTTGAAGCAAGTGATGAGTCAGACAATACTTTTGATAGAGATACAATTGACACTTTCTACGATAGAGCGTTGATGATGGATAGTCCTCAACTAGAAGCCCTATATGAAAGATTTTCTGTGTTTGAAGATGGTAACAAAGAAGTAGGTGAGCTTTTAAATCAATTAATAGCCGCGACTAACGGAACTACTGCTGCTGTAAAAAGCACTGCCAATGATTCACAAAATAATGCATCACTAAGAGGAGGTAGATAATGCCTACAAAAGAAATTATATCTAGGAACTTACATGAGTTATCCAAATTAGTATTCAGCTATGCTAACGAGGGTGGAGTAACTGTTGAGAGGAAATTAGGTTTTTTAGAAAACACAACAGTAACAGAATCCAGAAAAAATAAGTTCACACGGTATACCCCCTTAGGTAACAACGGAGATTTCTTTGTTTTCATGGGTTCAGAGTCCAGAGAGTTTAAGTTGCAGTTTAACCTAACTCTTCCTCATATAATGCAATACATTATTGTAAAAGATGCTCCATCCAAGTCGCCAATTGAAATAACAAAAGAGAGTTACTTGCTAGGCGGAAAGCAAAAAACACTCATAAATGATTCACGCACTAATATAAACGCTCTGATAAAATCATTTGATGATTCTTTTTTTCAACGATTAAATGGAGTAGAGGCACTGATAGAAAATAACCCAACAGGTGTAGTGGGTGGTGTAAATAACACAACAATAAATGAATTGTATAGTAACACAGGAGATAGAAGAAGGGCTCTATATCAAGTTATGTATTGTATTAATTTGATAAGAACTAGTGTCATGACTCATTCTAAAAAATCATACTTAGGACCTCCTGTAGTAAGGTTGTCTCATGGTATGTTATATGATAATATTCCTTGTGTGGTTACTAGCTATGGAATATCTCATGATGAAAGCGCGGGGTATGACAGAGACACTCTTTTACCTAATGTTATAAAAGTAAAGATGGATCTATCTGAGGTTAGATTAAGAGGAAGAAACTTCAATCCAAAAACAGATGGGGACTTTGTACCAGGGTGGGACTCAATTATAAATGATTCGTTCTCAACAATAGACCCAACTGCAAGGACGAACTGATATGGAAAAAAATAATTCAAATCTTAGTAGGTACTTCTACGGTGAAACTAATGTTTTGCATAAAGGGGTTTCCGTAAAAACATCACTAGGGACACCTATGGATGATTTTATAGCTAATATAGATTCTAGATTTAATATTATAAACGGAGTAATACCTACCGAACATGAACACAGACCAGATCTAACATCAAATGTATTCTATGATTCACCTAGATTCTGGTGGCTCATACTACAAGTGAACAACATAAACGATCCTTTTGAAAACATGTCCCCAGGGGACGCAATAAAAATACCTGACCTATGATTAATAAGATTAGCGGACCTTTCGTAATTCTAAGTAGAACTCGTCAAACGGTAACCTCTTTTGACGAGTTGGATGATGATATGGTAATCCTGTCTACAGAGGACGGGAAGCTTCTATCTTTTGAAGATAATCAAGGTAGTGAAGGTAATGACATGATCATGAAAATATTTGACCCAACTGGAGAGGTTCTATTAAAATATTTTCAAACATCAAGAAATGTGTTCGCGGATGTGTTAAGAAGGTTTGACGATGTTCAAGGAGCCCCAGACGGGTTAAGTAATAAAACCGAGATAGATACAGACAAGAAATTTCTCTATGAGGGTTTTGAGTATAACGAACTTTCTGATGAACAAAAGAAAGATATAGGTTTTGAAGACCCGTCTGATAACTTTCTATCTAATACATTTTATGTAATGTATGGTGTTGATAACTTTAAGAACGCTGTTCCATTCAAAAAAGTTACTGTATCTAAATTTATTTTGGATCAGGGTACAGATAGTGCTTACACTTTAACTGTTAAATTTATTTCATACCCTCCTTCTGACGAAGTAGTACAGGATGAGTTTAAGAAAAATACTAGAGATTCCGTTGATCAAAGAGATGTAACTCAACAACAATCTAATGCTCAAGAAGGTACATGGAACATTTGGCCTAAAAACGACGACGACTCTAGAAAGTTTTATTTATATAGAGCGAAGTATAAGAAGGCAATGTCCCCAGGACTAGCTTCATACATAAGTATGGTTCCAGATGACATAGAGTTAGATAACTCTTACAATCTAGCGCCCACACTAGAGTTCTTCTTTCAAAATTACCTTACAGATTATAAAAAGGGTAAAACTGTAACTTCCGATGATTTTATACCTATGGTATTTTTACCACCTGCTCTAGAATCAAAAATACTAGAGCACATGGAGGACTATAAAGAATCTAACGGTGATCCTATGGCGAAGCTTCCAATATGGGATGCTAAAATGCAGCAGGGTATAATCAAAAAGTTTTCAAATTGTGGAATAGCATTATTTAAAGAAATAGAAAGTGATAAATCAATAAGCAGATGGAACGAACCCTTTCAAGTAGATATAACAATTAATATTATAAACCCCACTGGCCCAAGCGCAAGTAGGATTAATAAATGTATTGGAATACTCAATAGTTTACTTAAAGAGTTTTCAGTAGATGAAACCTATATGCAAGCGTGCTATATAAACGATCCTGTACATGTAGAGGAGTTTATAAAAACACATTGTACTAACGAAGGCGGAATTTATAAAGATTATTATCTTGTAGATAGAAAAAACGGAACCAAAGAAAGCTTGCTCTCTATAGATTTAGAAGATAATAGCACACAGTTTAGACCATTACTAATAATAGCAGGAGCGGCCTTTATAAGGGGAATTCTTAATGTAAATCCTAATATAGTAGAAAGAAGTGAGCAAGCTAAGATAGTTCAATTCTTTAAGGAAGTATCTAATTTTTCCAGCGCAATCTCAGAAATAAATATGAAGAAGTTTTTCAAAGGAGATGTGCTTGGGTATGTTCATAAACTTGTGAATCATTATAATTATGTTCAGGGAGAAGAGTTACTAGGATCTGAATTTTCCTTAAACTCAGGAATGATAGAAAAACCAATACTAAAGAAAGGGTTGCTATCGTTATTTGAATTTTATACTTTGAACAGGAATAATGATGACATCTTGAATATTAAAGTAAAACAAGCTGACACCTTACCATTACCCTTTGTAGATGATATTTTTGCATTCACCCAAAAACCTACAGTAGATGATTTAGATTTTATGGTTAAGAGTGTTAAGGCAAGTCCTCAGGACCCTCTTACAGACGGAAAAATAGATTATATAGCTAATACTATTGCTAGACAAAGCTTTGAAAATCCAAAAACAAACCTAGCAATAGACGAGCTTTTAAGAGACGGAGCAGGAAGCAAATTTTCAGATGCTCAAGCCACCACTAGAGATCTTCTAAATAGGATAAAATCAAATAAAAATATAAGTAAGAGCAATGTGTCATCTACTTCTTTAATAAACTATCTCACATACTTTACTAGGATGAGAGATGCTAACAGAAGGATATCATTAAAGATTAAACCTAAATTTAGAAAGTATCAAAGCTATTCAAAAGATGATCATCTAATATTTTTAAGAGTTATAAATCCAAATGTTCCACTTATAGACAATCCACTAGCTAGAAAGTCGCTAATAACAAATCTTTATCAGATAGAGCATATAAAACATGTAATGGGTGATGGGGAATGCTATACTCAACTTGAGTTATTTGTATGTCCTCTTGCTAACTATCTTAGCAATGTTCATGATTTAGAGGAGATCTATGCTAGAAAGATATTCGACCTCGCCAATCCAGAGATATAATAAGTTATGAATCTATTCACAGCAGTAGTAGAAACGGAAGCAGATCCTACAGATCCTACCTGCATAGTTTGCAGGTTGATAGGTTCTGAGTTTGATCAAGGTCAAGGTGTTCCTGTAGTATTCACTACACCTTACGCTAGAACCTTAGGTGGAGGAGGTATGACTGCGTATCCTCAAAGGGGAGATATTGTTCTCGTAGCTACTGCTGACAACGATAACTCTTTTTTTTACATGTCTACCATAGTAGGTGTTAGAAGAAGAGACCTTAGAGAGGGTTACTATAACTACCCCTCTGATAAAGAATTGAATGAGTTAGATCCTTTCAAGGCGACTATCTCATTGAAAGATAATAAGCAAGGTATTTTGTCATTTACTGATAAGGCAAATGACAAGATGATGAGATCGTTCGTAAAGCTTAGTAGTGGAATGACGAACTTGACCATGAACAGACAACCTGGGATGGAAGCGTTCCATGTTAGAATGGTTAATGGAGAAACTAGCTTAAAGATGTGTGGCCCTGGAAATCTTAAGGATCTTGAAGGCCCAGGATCGGTAAAGCTTCAAGCAGAGTATAACAATACACTCAACACACAACGAGGCACTGTAAAGATAAAAGCACAGTCCTTAGCTAGAGAGATTAAGATAACAAACTACGCTACCTTCGCTCCATTCAGCCCTCTATTTGGAGCCAAGGTTCCTGATATAAAGAATGGTGACATTGATATAGAATCGTGGCACAACACTATAAACCTAACTACATATGGAGGTTCTCCTCTATCAAACCCCGTTACCACAGGAATATTCCTTAGAGCAGGTATAACTACCGTAGGAACGCCAAATCCACTTGCGGCTCCTACTGCATGTATACAGCTTAATAGTGCTGGAATAGTTCAAATAATAGCTGGTGTTCGAGGTTTAGATATTAACTCTGTAGGACCAATAGCTATGAAATCAACTACGGCCATAACCATGCACGCACCAGCGATTGCTCTGAACCCACCAACACCACCTGTGATTCAACCTGTGATTCCAAATGTAAATGCTCAAGCTGTTGCTGTCCAAGGAGCAGGGGGAGGTAACTAATGGCATACAACCCTAATGAGTTCTTTGGAGAAACCTTTCCTGTAGGAGATGATGCTTCTATCCCTACCTTTGGAATGCCAACCT
>Ga0208899_1002526_pt1 | contig 12145 bp, 14 predicted proteins | sample VirMetDEL_Nov_24_FD_184518 | JGI IMG/M metagenome (GOLD analysis project Ga0208899, IMG submission 184518) | Aqueous microbial communities from the Delaware River and Bay under freshwater to marine salinity gradient to study organic matter... | ecosystem: Environmental > Aquatic > Marine >...
CAGGTACAGGCGTTGGTGGCGGTGGTGGTGGTGGAGGCGGTGGCGGAGGCGGTGGTAACCGTGGCCGTAGTGGAAGAGCACAGGAAAGATAATGGAAGTAAGAAACGCAGAAAGAAAAGATTTTTATGAAATACAAGGTTTGTTCAAAGATTTTGCCAATGCCGCACCAGTTGAATACTATCATAATCCACAATACAATGTCAATCACATTAATAAAACATTTGATTATTTGAGAATAGGTGGAATATTTTTAGTAGCAGAAACAGATGATAAAATAATAGGATTTTTAATGGCAGGTGCAGTAGATGATGTTTGGTTGCCTAATAAAAAAACAATGAGAGAACTTGCATGGTGGGTAGATCCAGAATACAGAACTACAAGTGCAGGTGGTAGATTGTTTTTAGAGTATCAAAACCAATGTGAACAATTATTACAAGTAGATACTATAGTAGGATACACAATGACTATGCTAGAAGAATCACCTAGTATTAACCTTGAGAAAAGAGGCATGAATAAAATAGAAAGCATATACATGAGGACTGCATAATGGGTATCATTACAGCCTTAAAAGCAGTTTTTACATTTTTTGGTGGTACAGTAGGTGCTGGATTTACAGCCGCAAACTTAGTAGCAGGTGTTGTAACTGCGGGTATTGCCGTTGGTACAGCAAGACAATTAGGCACATATCTTAAACCCAGTCTTGGTGCAATGGGTGATCCAGGCACAAGAATACAGTTACCACCAGGCACAGACAACAAAGTACCAGTGATTTACGGTGATGTATATACTTCAGGACCTATTATTGATGTAAATATATCAAATCAAAACAACACTATGCATTATTGTATAGTGTTAAGTGAAAAAACAGACTCAGGTTCATATTCAATTGGTGAAATATGGTGGAATGATGCTAGATTAAACTTCAGTGGACATACTGTAGTAAGTAAATTAGACAAAAATGCTACCACAGACAGCAATTGGAATGGAAAAATTCGTATGAGAGCATACGCAGGTGGTACAGGTAGTGCAAATCAGATATTCCCTACCACAGCAAAAGTAGATGCAACCACAATGATGCCACATTGGACTAATACAGCACAATATACCATGAGTGATTTGGTATTCATCATGGTAGAAGTTGATTATGATGCAGAAAACAGTTTACAAGGACTAGGTGCACTCAGTATAGAAGTACAAAACAGTCTAAATAATCCAGGAGAAGTACTTTTAGACTACATGACTAACAGTAGATATGGTGCAGGCTTACAAACTGCAGACATTGACACAGATAGTCTTACAGGAAGTGGTGCAACTTCAATGAAATCTATATCAAATGAACTAATACCATATACTCCTGCAGGAGGCGGTAGTGCTACTCGTAAAAGATATACAATTGACGGAGTATTAAGCACATTTGACACAGTTAAAACCAACATGGATAAAATCTGTATGGCAAGTAGTGCCTTCTTTATGTTTGATGGCAAACAAGGTAAGTTTAAAATCAAAATGAACCACACAGAAGATACAAGTAGTGCTTTTGAGTTGAATGATGACAATATTATCAGTGGTATAAAAGTGCAAAACACCAGTTTATTTGATCAGTATAATCAAATACAAGTAGAATTTGCAGATCATCAAAGAAAAGATCAAAGTAATACAGTATTCATAGAAACAGCCGCAGGTAATAGAATGGCAAATGAGCCAGACAACAAACTTGATTACAGAATAGACATGATCAACAACAACATACAAGCAAAAACATTAGCAAACATTGATCTAAGTCAAACCAGAAACAATCAAATATTAAGTTTAGGTGGTGATCACAGCACACTACAAATAGATGTAGGTGATGTTGTAAAAGTAACAAATGATGTGTATGGTTTGACTAATGCAGAATATCGTGTTATGCGTATCAAAGAAAAAGAAGATGAATCAAGTGCATTGACAACTGAAATGACAATGATCAAGTATAACAATAACATATATGGTAATGTGAGTGTTACACAAACCACATCTAATGATCCAGGTAATGCAAATGTTGTAATACCTCCAGTTATACCACCAATTATAACACCACCAATAATATTTAAAAACATTATATCAAATGCTCCAAGCAAAAGTGTATCAGGAAGTGGTACTAGTTGTGTAATGACAGTATTTAAACAATTACCAAGCACATATAGTACTGTTTTTGTTACATCAAGTACAGCAGATTTTGTTATAGGTGATACAGTTACAATAAGTGGTGCAAGTCTAGGTGGTGTTGACACAGTACATGATTGCACATTCACAGTTGATAATGTAAGTAGTGGATTAATCACAAACCCAGTAGGAAATATATCAGGTACAGCACTGGTATACGATGGCGACATATGGGGTGGTTATATACCAACTGCACCATTGGCTAACTTGGCTGTTGGTACACAGATTGAAGACCAACCTGCAAGTAATTTAGCATTTAGTAACACAGATGTAGTTAAAGATATATTTACTCCCAGAGAACTAGATTTCAAACTCAGTTTAGATGGATTAGAACCAGGAGATTACAGTTTTATTGCCAGTGCAACACCAGTAGGAGCATTACCACATGCAGGTTTGGCAAACTTTTCCTTTAGAGCAAATGTTGTAACATCAGACATACAAGGCAACTTTAATGCAGAAGAATTTGGTACATCAATTAACTATAGCACTACAATACCAGAGAACATGGTGGCAGTGAGAAAACTAACAATACCTGCAGATTTAAGCACAGGTAATATAGTGTTGCGTGGTAAAAACACACTGGATACAAACAGTGGTGGACAAATAGGTTTCACAAACTTGAAATATGACTGGGTTAGAATTAACAAAGGAGACATATTCTAATGCACAATAAAGTAATCATATACAATAATACAACTGGGCACATTGAACAGAATATCAAAATAGCACCAAGTAGTCTACAAAGAATGCTGAGTAATAGAAGTCATTTGAGTAGCATGGTTTATGATTTAAAAGGTCAAATAGATGATTTCTGTGTAAATGTCAGTGTAGATCCGCATGTAATAGAATCGAAACCAGAACCAACAATAGATGTTGGTAAAGAAATCAGAATGAGAAGACAAGATTTATTACAATTAAGTGACTGGACACAGGCCGCAGATTCACCATTGAGTGACAGCAAAAAAGCAGAATGGCAAACATATAGACAAGCACTAAGAGACATGCCAGATACCTACAGCAGTGAAACACACATTAATAACATAGTTTGGCCCACAAGACCTAACTAAACAGATAAATATACAAGTAAAAATTGCTTATAGTGCCTCAGTGCTATAAGAATACCCTTCAGGAGTAGAATATTATGAGTGGAAGACTTTTAAGTTTTGCAAATTATATAGGTGGTGCAGATAATGTCCAAGTATTGGAAGTATTCAAAGATTCAGCATCAACATTTGCATACAATTTTGGCACAAATATATCAAATTATGATTTTGAACTAAGTGCCCAAACCCTTGTCATAGATTCAATGACATATGACAGAACAACTGGAAATCCCAGTTTCAGTACATCAACAGTAACAGGTTATTTTGCAAACACAGAAATAGGTGCAAGTAATGTAAATGTAATCAATGCCGCAGTAGGCACAGTAAACATTACATTACCAGGCGGTATCTATACAGGCAATGTTTTACCAGATAGTAGAGGAGAAACACCAATTACAGTGGTTGGTGTAAGATGGACTGACACAGGTGTATCACCAAACACAGTTGACGAACATAGATGGGCTCTCATTCACAGATATTCACCAGATGCAACATTAGGTAAGCCAAGTGAAGAACCAGGATTTATAACACTGACTACAACTTAGGAGACCTAAATGGCAGATATCACAGTAACCGCAAATACATCCACAATAAGTGTAGATACTACCCTTAACACAGTAGCAGTAACTTCTACTCCAACAACAGTTACAGTAGGCGCCGCAACAGGTGTATCTAATATAGCAGTAAGAACTGCCTTAAGTGTAACAGATACAGGTGGTGACGGTAGTTTAACATACGCAAATAGCACAGGTATATTCACATACACAGGTCCTGATCAGGCAGAAGCAAATATTAGAATAGCCGCCGCACCATCGCAAGTAAGAGCACACATAAGCAATACAGCACCAATACTGTATGATGCCACTACAGGTGTTATAAGTGCAAACACAGATGCTATATTCTCAAATACACTAGCAAATAATTGGTTTACCAGTCAAACCACAGATGATTTAACAGAAGGCACAACCAATTTATACTTAAATGGTACTGGTACAACAGATGATTTAACAGAAGGCACAACTAACAAATATTATGCAACAAGTCTGTTTAACACAGATTTTGCAACAAAGACCACAACAGATTTAACAGAAGGCAGTAATTTATACTTTACAACAGCAAGGGCAAGACAATCGATTAGTGCAACATCACCATTAAGTTATGACAGTGGTACAGGTGTAATCAGTATATCAGAAATAGGTGATATTGAAAGTGTTACAGCAGGTACAGGTTTAACAGGCGGTGGCAATTCAGGTAATGTCACACTAAATGTAGGTTCAGGATATGGTATTACGGTAAATGCTGACAACATAGAATTAACAAACAGCATTGTACAAGCACAGGCAAACATTGCAATAGGTAACAACACAACTGACAATCTCACTGAAGGATCAACAAATTTATATTTTACAAATGCTCGTACAAATACAGTAATAAGCACAAATACCACAGATAACCTCACTGAAGGATCAACAAATTTATATTTTACAAATGCTCGTACAAATACAGTAATAAGCACAAATACCACAGATAACCTCAGTGAAGGCAGTACAAATTTATATTATACACAGGCTAGATTTGACACAGCATTTGGTAACAAAACAACTTCTGATTTAACAGAAGGCACAAATTTATATTATACCACAGGCAGAGCAAATAGTGCCATAGTAGATTACATTGGCACGGCAAGTAATGCACCTTTTGCCTTTGGTGGTAATGTCACAGTAAATGGTGATGTAATAGTTGCAGGTAATTTAGATTACGAAAATGTAACTGATTTATATGTACAAGATCAAAAGATTACACTAAATGCCAATGCGGCAACAGATGCCACAGTACAAATTATAGCAAACAGACCTGTAGCAGGCACAAATACATATTTACAATGGAATGAAACCAGTGATGAATGGCAGTTTACAAATGATGGTGCTAACATATATCATATACCTGCAGGTGACATTAGTGGTATTACATTAAACGCATATGAAACCGTAGATAATACAGTTGGAATTCATGTAAATACTCCTCAAACGGCTGGTAGCCCATATATGAGATACAATGCTAACTATGATCGATGGGAATTTCAGAACAACACATCCAGTGGAGGAAATTTTGTTTTAAACGGAGGCGATTTTAGGGCAGTTAACCTAGGTCTCGCAGGTAACACTGATGGTGGGTATTTTGCTATTCAAGACAACGGTGCCAATGTAGAATTTATTAATAGATATCCAAATTTTATTGAACATGCTGATAAACTTAATATTGCAACGGATGAACAGGCTAGTTATGCTAATGTTTATTTTCCCTTTTCAAAAAAAGTGGGTGGTTATTCTAATGTAAATGATAGTTTCAATGAATTTGTAACAGCAAGTCAATTAATATCTTTTCAAGCAGGCAGTGGGCATTTATATCTAAAAGGTGAATTACAACTAAAAGAAGGTACTACAGGTGGCCATTATTACGATGGTGGCATTCTTTTACCTAATAAAATTAGAAGTGCTGAAGCAGGAGCAACTAGTTTTATAACTTTAAGAGATCACGAACAAGCAGAAACCAATGTAGATGTAACAGTAAGTGGTATAGCAAACGCACATATCATAATAGACAATAACGCAGATGATTTTTCCAATGTTACATATTTTGCTGTTGAAAAAGGCACTACTACAGACGCAAACACAGCCAATACTGCTGAATTATTTAAAGTAACTAGAGATGGTGCCGCAACATTTAACAATGCATTCACATTGCCAACAGCAGATGGTAGTGTTGATCAAGTATTAACTACAGATGGCAGTGGCACAGTAAGTTTTGCTTCACCAAAACTTAGCCTAATAGATGTTTACAATAACACTGGTAATACACTCACAAAAGGACAAGCAGTATATCTAAATGGTGCAGAAACAGGTGATAATCCACATGTAGACCTAGCAGACAGTGATGACAGTAGCAAAATGCCAGCAATAGGTCTTGTGAAAGAAAACATTGCACATACGGCAGTAGGACAAGTTGTAACAAGTGGTGAAATGAATTATAGTTCACATGGCTTTACACTTGGTGGTGATTTATACATTGACACAACACCTGGTGGTTTAACAACAACTAAACCCACAACAGAAGCAAAAGCAATACAAAAGATTGGTAAAGTTGTAGGCACAAACCATGTTTTAGTTCAAGGTGCATTTAGAACTAACCAAACACCTAACTTGAATCAAGGTAACATATTCTTAGGTGATACAAACAATCAAACAAGAACTGTAACACCAGACAGCAATTTTGATACTACTGGTAACGCATTCAGTTTAAGCAATACACTAACAGATGTAAACAACATAACCAGTGAAAACAACCAAAGTGCAAGTTTAATCACTAAAGGTAGTGATGGCTATGCAGAATTAAATAGAGAAATTGATGGTGTAGAAACTGTTGGATTAGAAGCAGACTCACAAGGTTATGCAATGAAGAGTTTGACAATGTTCAATGCCATGAGTGCAAGTACATCTACACAACCAGTAGCAAATGTAACAGGTTTAATATGTACAGCAGGTGGCACAGTCACCTTTAAAGCAGGCAGTAATGTAGTTCAAATCACAGGTATCTATACTGAAGTAGAAGGCAATGGCGGTAGTGCAATACCTGTAGCAGATGTTTATCAAGATGGCATGGCACTTGTGAATTTTGGTTTAGTAACAGGTGGCGAAGGTAACAAAAACAGACCAGTAACATATCCTTTAAGTATAGATGCTGTAACAACATCACTGGCAAATTCTACCACAAGAACAGCCAATGTTATTATGAGTGAAACAGCACCATTTGATTGGACATGGGATGGTAACTGGACTTGGGATAGAGGATTATTCCATATATTAAAAAACAGTACTACTGGTAGAAAAATGGTAATGGCTGGTACTGCTTCTCTAGATCCACAAGAAGTAACTCATTTAACACCAATTGACAGAAATGATTATTTTGTCAATGACACAGGTACTAACAGTACAGCAGAATTTGATACAAGTAGTGTACCAAACTTCACAGGCGCAAATGTGTCCATGACAGGATTTAGTGATTTCTACTACTCTAGTGCAAGAAGACAATACAAAAAAACAAGTTTAAGAAGCACTAAAGGTTCAACCAGTTTCAGTAACGTGGTACTAATTGGTAATGATGCTGGATATGATGACAGTGGATTTGGATATAACTATTGGCCAACATTTGGTATGACCACATTATGGAATGGTACTGATTCACCAGGTAATGACACAGGTGCCGCACAAAATCCAAGTATAACACCAGGATTGAGATTTATTCAGTTCACAGACAAAACAATCCAAGGCACTGATAGTGCTAACCTAGAAGAAGTCAGTACAGGTGGACCAAGAATACTGTTAAACAGTAGCCAAGGTAATATATCATTAAATCCTGCAGAATACTATCCTAGAGAATATCAAGGCTTAGGTGTATTTGGTGTGTATGGTAGTACACAAACAAATCCATTCCCAAGAACAAGAAGTCAGTTGCCAGGCGGTATATACTTTACAGCCAGTGAAAACTGGACTGCAAACACAGGTACTGATGCATACTTCGTAAGCACACCACAAGGCAAAGTAGGTACTGATACAGATGCCAATGAAGCACATTTATTCTTGGCAAGTAATAATGGTGAAACCACATTATTAGGAACAAACAAAGTCAGTTTCTATCAATCAGCAAACGCCTTTAGTGCTGGTAACATAGTAGGTGGTTATAATGCTATCAAGTCTGGCGTAGAATGGGCAAATATCAGTAGCACAGGTATTCAAACAGGTGGTACTATACAAGGTGACAATACAGTACTCAAGAAGTTTAATGAAACAAAGGTAGACTTAGGTAGTGTTAGTGGAGATCAAAGTATTGCCTTAAATGCTGATAATGGTAGTATATACACACTAACAGCAACAGGCGGTATTACAATTAACAATATAGCAAATGCTGTAGCAGGTACATCAATGACTATTATTATAACACAAGATGGCACAGGTTCACACGCATTAACAAGTAGTATGAAGTTTGCAGGTGGTGATAAAACACTAAGTACAGCACCTAACAGCATAGATGTCATAAGTGTGTTCTATGATGGTACTACATATTACGCAAGTTTAACCAAAGCATACGCATAGGAGTAATTAATGACAACAGAACAACTAATACAATATTTAATTGACGCAGGCGTACCAGAAATAAGAGCAAATGGTATGGTTGGCAATGGTATAATAACAGATAAAGCAAGTGCTGACGAATTCCTTGCATCAATACAAGAATTTCTATAGGAGCCTAAATGCCATTTAGTGCTAGACAAGGATTCTTTCATACTGCGGCAGCACCAGCACCTGCTGGTAATGTGTTGCCTGATTATCCTAATGTGCCTACAGAAGCACAATACATAAATTATCTAGCAAATGCCACAGCCACATCAGCAACAGTATTCAATGATAACATAACACCAGATGTAACTGTACATGGTAGTACCATAGTATCGTTTACTGATCAAGATATGTACATAGTACCACGTGAAAGTGGTAATTTTGTCAAATTAGATACCTCTACTAACACATATTCAGATATGACTGCTACAGCAGGTAGTAATCAGTTCCAAGGTGCTAGTTTAGGATTACATGGTAACATTGTGTGTGCCCCATTTGGTTCAAATAATCCAGGTGAATATGATCCAGCAACAGATACACTAACAACGGTGACCACAACAGGTGGACCAGGTAGTCCTAGTTATTATGAAGCACTAACATTACCAGACGGTGATCATTTATTTTTACCAAAAGACAATCACAAAATGATTAGATACACACCTGGTAACACAACTGTAACACAAGTAGGAGATGCCAGTGGTGGTAGTTTTACTTGGGGAGGCTTTTGTTTAGCACCTAATGGTAATGTTTATATAGTACCAGAAGGTGGCAGTACTGTACACAAATATGATCCTGTAGCAGACTCAATGAGTACAATAGCAACAGGCATAACTGGCAAATATACCAGTGCCGCAGTAGATAACACAGGAAATGTGATAGGTGGTCCACACAATGTGAGTAACTTCTTACACATAGATACCAGCACAGATACTGTTACAACAAAAACATTTGGCTTAACTGTAACCACAGGAAGTACACCAATTACAAATGGTGCCTGTACAGGACCAAATGGCAATGTGTTCTTTGCCGCATTCAACGAAGAATACTTTTATGAAATTGATGGTAGTGCTGAAACAGGAACAAAATATACTAGTTCAGTAAGCCAACCAAAATTGTTTGCCATTAACCCAGGACATAGTGGTAGTGTGTATGCACAAAGTCAATTCTCAGATAAAGCATTTAGATTTGACTGTAATGCTAACACATCTATTAATGATGCTAATGTACAATTTACATACTCATTAACACCAGTAGGATCAATGAGTTCATAATGAGAGTATTTTGGTTAGAAAAAAGCACAAAACGTTACATGGGAGAAGGTAACGATACTGATATAGATTTGTCAGTAGAGACACATCTAGAAAGTTTAACAACAGACTTAGAACCACCATGGGAAATCAGTAACGAAGGTGTTTCTTTAAATATGAATATACCTAAACCTGTTTATTGGACAGGTTCAGAATGGGAAGTAAGAGAAGAATAATGCCAGTAGCACCTAGTTCAGCAAAACAAACAGCCAGAAAAGCATTAGAAACACGCAAAAAGTTGCCTATGAGTAAAAGAGCAGGCACAGGTGTAGGCTTAGCAAGAGCAAATCAAATTGCCAAAGGCGAAAACATGAGCCTAAGCACACTAAAAAGAATAAAAAGTTTTATAGCAAGACACGAACCTAATTATAAAAGGGCCAGACGGCAAGGTAAAACAATTGAAGACGGTGGTGTTATTTTAGCAATGGCACTATGGGGTTATCCAGGAATAAAAAGTTGGGTAGACCAACAAATCAGTAAACTAGAAAAAGGAGAATAACATGCCAGGACAAAGAGGCGGAATGAAGAAAAAGAAAGGACAACGTGGTGGACCTAAAAGGAAAGGTAGCAAAAGAGGATAGTGAATGGGTCAAATACTTTGCGAGAATACGCAATGTATGTCCTTGGAGTTATAGATTAATGGATTCAATACTGGTTTGGGAAAATGATGAAAAGTGTTTAAGCACTATTGCATGTACATTTCCTGCAACCAAATTTGAAGCCTTTGTATTCGTATACAAAAACAAGTCAGCAAAACAATTAGAACAATTAGCAGACACAATGAACAAAAAATACACACATAGTGAATTCTTATGGAGTCACCCTGCAGAAGGTGGTGATTCAACACATGTACCTTGTCTTATACAACAAGACCGGGACAAATTAACAACATTAAGGGAGAACCTAGGTTATGTGGAAGAAAATTAAAGAATGCTGTAAAAAAGTATGGCAAAAGATCAAAGATATGTTAGGAATGTAACATGAGTAAAAGAATTACCACCCAAGAATTACATAAGGAAATTGAGCAGATCAAAAACAATCATCTTGCCCACATGGCTGAGGATATAGATGAACTTAAAGATGCTGTTAAAGACAACAGAGACTTCTTTCAAGGTAGGTTAGATCGCCTAGACAATAGAATATTTTGGATTCTTGGGATGGTACTCAGTACATTAGTCACACTAGTAGCAACAATCATATCCAGCAATATGTAGCCACAATTTTTGGCATACTTAAATAAAAGTATGGACCAAGAAATAAAACAATTAATCAAACAAGCAAAAAAAGAAGTCAATCAAATTAAGACTGCAAAGCATTTAGTATGGCAGGTTAGGACGCACATAGACCGTCTGTGTGCAACGGGAGAAGGCAAAGAGGTATTAGAGCACTTCTTAAAATTTAGACGCAAATACAGGCATGGTAAAAAGACCATTAACAAAGTTTATTATTTTGAAGGAGTCATATGCGATGCTAACAATATCAAAAGTAAATTATACACATATAATAAAAAAGATAAAAAATGGAATCTAATGAAATGGCGTAATAAAAAATCTAAATATGATGAATAAAAAAATGCCCTCCGAAGAGGGCATAATTTTACGATATTTTAGGAGATAATGTCATACCTATGAGCATAGGCATTAGTTATCATGTAATCAAAGAAATTGATTACAATTATATTTATCATTTATCCTCAATATCTACAAAATTTAAAGAAGGCACAATTAATTGTGATGGCCAACCTTGTTTTTTGAGATACAAATGCATAACTTGAAAGCATTTAAGCAATCTTTCACAGTTTCTTATCTGATAAATGGATAAATCTTTAGGCTTGGTCCTGTTGTGTTGTTCTAGTATACCGCACATAACACTCATTATGCTGTTAAACTTTTGTTTTTTGTATCTTTTGCCTTTGCCTAGTTCTTTCAGTGGTTCATATAACCAGTTTCTAATCTGATAGTGTTCGTAACTGGCTTCTCCTAATACATTTAGTGAGTGTGTTAACCATTCTTTTATAATACTGAGGTCAGTTTTGTTTACTCTGACATATATAGTAGTTGCATTAGTAGATAGTTTTTTGTAATATATAGTGTGCATTATATCTCCTTATCGTATATATTTATTTATCATTAATACACTTAATTCCAAAGAAAACATTGGGTAATGCACGGTTTAGACTTTCACAGTATGCAACAGCACACTCATAGTCATTCCAGTATGGTTTTGTAATTATCCATTCTTTAGTTGGTTCTGTGATTATTTGCCACATTACGCCACCCTCTCACGGTCTAATTCAATTAAGATATTGCTTCTACCGTAGTCACCTGTATAGTGAAAAGCATTCATATCATCAATGATG
>Ga0208899_1002533_pt1 | contig 12123 bp, 8 predicted proteins | sample VirMetDEL_Nov_24_FD_184518 | JGI IMG/M metagenome (GOLD analysis project Ga0208899, IMG submission 184518) | Aqueous microbial communities from the Delaware River and Bay under freshwater to marine salinity gradient to study organic matter... | ecosystem: Environmental > Aquatic > Marine >...
ATTTTGATAACTTTCAGTTTGACCCTAATGAAAATGAATTTAGATATCTAAGAACAGATGCCTTATATGAAAATAATCCTACTGATATAAATATATTATTAGCTGCATCTGTTCAAGCAACTCCAATAAACACTACTGGCGCTCCTAATTTATATAGCGCTGATTTTGGTTTACCTGCAGGTGGTAATAAACTATATTTAGTTTATGATTTAAGAAATTCTATTGGGCAAGAATTATGTTATTCATCAACAAGTTTATTTGATGCGTGTTGTAACTGTACGTTTACACCGACACCAACACCAGTTCCTGCGCCAGTACCAACTCCAGTAGTTCCAGTTTATGATTATTTCTTAGGTATTGATTGTGTTAGCTTACAAGCGGTTTATCTAAAATCAAATCAAACATTAGGAATTGTAGTTGGAGATGAAGTGCAATATTCAGCTGGTGGCGCAGTACAAGGTTGTGCTTCTTTATATGCAGTTGGTGGTACAGGTAGTAGTGGAGAAGTAACAGTTCAAGTAGCAGGATGTGGAGATTCAAGATGTTCAGTATAAATGGTTAACTTTGTAAAATTGTAAATGGCAGCAACAGGAACATATTATTATAGCTCAGCAAATTTTGCTTCAGCTACTGCATTGTATTTAGATGCAGCGCTATCAACTTTTGCTCCAGATGGATGGTATTCTGATGAGACTATATACAGGCAGCAAGCGTCAGGTGTTTTGTTTGCTGAAACCACTTGCCCTAACTGTGCATCGCCAGCACCAGTTCCAACTCCAGTAGTTTATGATTATAGAATATACTCTGAATGTACAGGAAGTGGAAGTCAAGTTTTTAGAGTAGTAAGTGGTGGGGTATTTCCAGCTACAGTTTTATATAACAGTATTTGTTATGGAAATCCTCAAGCAACTGGTCTTACTTCAACAGTAAATGTTAATGGATTGTCAAGTTACGCTAATTGTACTGATTGTGGAACAGTACCAACACCTGTACCTGGTCCTACACCAACGCCTGTACCTGGTCCTACACCAACACCTGTACCTGGTCCTACACCAACGCCTGTACCAGTGCCAGTGCCAGTGCCAGTGCCAGTGCCAGTGCCAGTTCCAGTGCCAGTTCCTACAGTTTCGTATGATTATAGAGAATATGCGGATTGTCAAGGCACTGGTAATACACAAATATTTAGAGTTATATCTGGGGGGTCATTTCCTACCGTAGTAAAATATAATACTGTTTGTTGGGAAAACATATCTTCTACTAGCACGCCATCTTTAGTGGATGTTGCAGGTTTAACAAGTTATAATAATTGTTCAGATTGTTTACTTGTACCAACGCCAACACCTGTGCCAGTTCCAGTGCCAGTGCCAACACCTCCTGCAGGAACACAATTGTTTTCAACTAACAATGTTAACCTTGGTCAAAGTTCATCAAGCGCTGCATGTGTATTACAAACTTCAGTTTCTATATACACATCTAGAGGAAATGTTGCATCGGTTCAGGTTGGTGATTTCTTTTACACTAACAACACACTTACAAATATATTTAACGGTGGTTTAAAATGGTATGGTGTAACAAATGTAAACGGTCACTATCCAGATTTAGATAATGGATATGCATTTTTAATTAACTCAAATGGTGAGGTTGATGCAATAGTTGATTGTACGCCTACTCCTACACCAACAGCTCCAACGCCTACGCCTAACTTCCAAGATGTAGAGATTAGAGAATGTGGAACTACAACGCCTACATACAATGTAAGAATACAGGGTGGTATATTAACAGCTCCAACACTTGCTAATGGATTAGCAATTAAAATAACAGGAGCAGCATCAGGACCAAATCCAGAGTTTACAAACACAGATTGTTGGGAAATTATTGATAATGCAGCAACATCTTTTGATTCAACTGCTAGTTTAAATTCAGTTGATTCAAGTTGTGGTGGTTGTGCGCCAGCGCCAGTATATGAATATAATGTATATACTGAGTGTCAAACTAGTACAACACAAATATTTAGAAAATTATCTACGACAGCTACTTGGCCAAGCTTTGTTGAATATAATAATATTTGTTATTCAAACCCACAATCAACAACCGGTACATCAACGATAAATGTTGAGTCTTTAACAACCTTTAATAACTGTTTTGATTGTGAAAGCCCATCTATGTTTATCAATGGTTTACCACAACAAGGTTACACAGAGGCTGCGGCTTGTAATAATAGAACAGATTACTTTGTATTCTCTGATAGAGCAACGGTTGGTCAAATTATAGTTGGAGATACATTATATGCTAACTCTTCAAAAACTACAGTATTTAACGGAGGATTAGAATGGTATAGTATTTCAAACACTTTAGGTCTTTTACCACAACCTTCAAACGATAAATATTTAATTCTATCAACAGGTGTTGTTCAGGCTATAACGACTTGTGCAACAACACCTACACCAACACCAACACCAACACCAGTGCCTGTAGCAACTCAAGACATTAGAGTTCAAGATTGTGCAACAGGTTTAAGTTATGATGTTACAATAAGCGGTAGTAGTGGATTGATAGTGGGATTAGCAGTTAGATTATCAGGAGGTGGAGGAAGTTGTCCTACGTGGGATGGAACTCAATGTTTCGAGGTTACATCAGTTTCAAGTATTTTCCCAGTATGTACAGCAACTTTAACAGCAACTACCACTGGAGGTTGTTTAAACAACAATTTTGTAGGATGTCCTGGTGCACCAACGCCAACGCCAACGCCAGTTCCTGTTCCTGTTCCAGTGCCAGTGCCTGTAGCACCAACGCCAACACCAACGCCAACGCCAGTTCCAACACAATCTGTTTATTACTATTCAGTAACTAGATGTGATGGAGGAGTTAATACGTATACAGAAATATCTTCAAACGTAATATTATTTGTAGGAAGCTCAGTCTTTATGCCTGACAATAATTGTTATTTAATAGAAGATATTCCAGCAGGTATTAATTCAAATTCATATATTTCATCTCATAATGATTGTGACGCTTGTCAGGCTTCAGTACCGACACCGACACCAGTGCCAGTAGCGCCGACACCGACACCGACACCAGTGCCAGTAGCGCCGACACCTACGCCTACGCCTACGCCAGTGCCAAGCTCATCTTGTACTACTGTAGACTTAGAGTATATAGTCCAGAGTGGTCCTTCGCCTGTTCCAAGTTTTACATGTGCTGGGCTTACAACTTTCTATATGAACACATCAAATTTCTGTACAGCTACGTTATTATACAGAGATAGCGCTTGTACAAGAGGAGCTTTTGCAGGATACTATAACACAGGTTCTTTCTATAGATTTTGGAATGGTAGTTCATTTACACTTTCATGTACATCTACAATTTGTCCATAGTTTTTCATTTCAAATAATTATGATTAACTTTATTTGAAATTAAATTAAATCAAATGGAGGAAATACATAATTATATTACACCTGAGGAGTGTCAAGAACTTATCAAAATGATTGACACTAATCATTCACGCTCATCGGTAGTGGTTGGTGGAACAGACAGAAGTGATGTTACAGATTATAGAACATCAAGTACTTCAAATTTAGACATGAACAATCCTATAATGTCTAAAATAAAAAACAAAATAGCTAACACATTGGGGTTAGAACCGCATAAAGGGGAGGCTCTTCAAGGTCAGTTGTATGAACCTGGTCAGTACTTTAAACCTCATAATGATTTTTTTAGTGGTGCTGCTTATGATATGCACTGTAAATCATCTGGAAACAGGACGCATACATTGATGATATATTTAAATGAAGATTTTATTGGTGGTGGCACTCACTTTCCTACATTACAAAAAACTGTAGAACCTGAAACAGGTAAAGCTTTGTGGTGGTATAACATGAAAGATGGTAAGGTACAAGACCAATATCTTCACGAAGGCGTAACGGTTGATGAAGGTAAAAAATACATTGTAACTTCTTGGTGGAGGGAGAAAGGTTGGGATGGAGCTGGTGATGAAAAAATGTATTATGATTCTCAAAAAGAAAAACCTGTGCAAAAAATAGAAGAGACTCAAATAGTAGAAGGAATGCAGAATAAATCTTATATTGTTAAAGCTTCAGAAACTCAAAATTTAAAGCAGATAGTAGAAAAAAAACAGTTTACGGACATAAATAATTTTCCAAAATTTACTGATAATGGGTTTACTTTAATGCAGTGTCCAGAAGAAACTTGGAATTTAATTAGCGAGTCTTATGAACTTCTTAAAGATAAAAAAGAAACAGAAAGCTTTGATGGAAAAAAAGAATTTATAGTTGGTGGTGATTCGGAGATTATGTCATTTGACCACTTACCAAGTGTGAGAACTTTAATTCATCAACAGTTATTAAAAGCGCATGAAGATTGGGTTAAAGAATCTTTAACTCCTTCTTTTATTTATGGTATAAGGTCATATACAAAAGGAGCTACACTAACACCTCACGTAGATAGAATAGCTACACACCATATTTCATCTATAATTATAGTTGACAAAGATTTAAGGTGTGGATGTCAAAATAAAAAATATGCAGATGATTGGCCACTAGACATTCAAGGTCACGATGGAGAGTGGTATAAAGTATATGCTCAACCAGGAGATATGATATTATACGAATCAGCTGTGTGTGAACACGGAAGAAAAGAAACTTTAGGTGGTGCTTTTTACAGAAACTTTTATGTTCATTATCAATTAAAAGACTGGATATATAAATCATGAGTAAATCAATTTTAGTGACAGGTGGAGCAGGTTTTATAGCTCATCACGTTATAGAGTATATATTAGATAACACTGACTGGACAATTGTATCTTTAGACAGACTTGATTTTAGTGGAAATTTAAATAGATTACAAGAAGTAGTAGGCGGTCGTAAAGATAGTAATAGAGTTAAAATTGTACATCACGATTTAAAAGCTCCATTAAATTCACAAATAGTTTCAGCTATAGGCGATATTAATTATATAGCGCATTTGGCTGCCGGTTCACACGTAGATAGAAGTATAGATTATCCTATGGAGTTTGTCATGGATAATGTAGTAGGAACGGCCAATATTCTTGAATACGCTAAATCTATAGACAGTTTAAATAAGTTTGTATATTTCAGTACAGATGAAGTGTTTGGGCCAGCTCCAGGAGACGTAAAGTATAAAGAGAATGATAGATATAATTCAACTAATCCATATAGCGCTTCTAAAGCAGGAGCAGAGGAGTTAGTTGTAGCTTTTGAAAACACATATAAAATGCCAAATATTATAACACATACTATGAATGTGTTTGGTGAGAGACAACATCCTGAGAAATTTATACCAATGTGTATTAATAATATTTTAAACAACAATAAAATATGGATACACGGAAATAAAGAAAAAACAGAAGCAGGGAGTAGACATTATATACACGCTAAAGACGTTGCGAGCGCACTACATTTTTTATTAATTAATTCTACACCATCTTCTCCTGATGACACTGGTATAAAATGTCCTAAATATAATATAGTAGGAGCAGAAGAAATAGATAATTTATCCTTAGCAAAATTTATAGCTAAAGTTTTAGGTAAAGAATTAAAATATGAAATTATTGATTTTCATTCTTCTAGACCTGGGCATGATTTAAGATACGCTCTTGATGGTAATAAAATGGAAAAAGCTGGATGGTCTCCAAACAAGGTTTATGATACATTAGAAAAAACCATTAAGTGGACAGTTGATAACAAAAGTTGGCTAGAGTGTTAAATGAAAAAATTTAATTTTTTAATAACAGCTCACTCAGACAATCCTACACGTTTAGAGTTATTATTAAAATGTATAGAGTCAATAAAAAAATTTGGTTATAAAGCAATTGTTGTTGACCATTACTTTAACTATGAAGCTTTTAAATTATCTGATGGATATGTTTGGATAGAAGATAATGAAATTATAACTCCTAAAGATTGGCATAAATATAATTTATACCACGCCTGTCATAGTCCTTATGAAAAATATGATACTTACACACCATACGGTAGCTTTGCTCCTTATGCTATTTTAAATCAATTTAACAAAGGATATCAACTTGTAGAAGGTGAAGGAGTTTTTAGTATACATTATGATTTTCAATTAAAAACTGATGTTGGTGATTTAATAAAAAAATATCCTAACAGGGATGGTATATTTTTTAAATATCCTGCTGACAATTTTTCTTTGTTTAGTAGTTGTTTTTATTTAAAAAAATCTTTGTGGAAAAAGTTTGAAAGATTTAATTCTATAGACCAGTATATGAAAGAAATAAATAAATATATGGAATGGTACTTTTATGATGATTTTAAAAATGAAAACGTTGAATTACTTGATGCTCATCCACGTGACTACTTTATTCACGATTTATATTACAGGTCTTCTTATTTGAACTTTAATTGTAATCTATATGTTTCAGGACAAGAAGTGTTATTCAATTTTAATAATACATTTGAACTGTTAAATAAACATAATGATTATTATTTAGAAAAAGAAAACAAAAAATTAAACATACATTTAAGTGAAGACCACTTTAAATATCATACGTTTATAAAAAAATGATAAGATTTATTCCAAGTGCAATAGTTGATAACCGATATAAGTGGATGGCTAATTTTTGGGCGTATGCTCAAAAAAAATCATACAAAGATAAAGCTGTGTTCAACAGTTTAGTTACAGTGGTGAAACAAAACACTGGAGATAGCCCTATATATAATTCAATTGATTGGGATTTAAAAGGGTTACCTTATTATATTTGTCCACCTATCTGGAATTTTGTGTCAAGCAGAAATGATAATTGTATTGTTATTAATGTTATTTCTTCTTTAAAAACTTTGTTGCCATATTACAATGATGATGATATATTGGTTATATGTGATATGGATATGGTAAGTTTAAAACCATACACTGGTATTTTGCCTGATGATAATTCTATAGTGTGTTATGATGGATATGAAGACTGGCACATGTTTATAGCTAATTCTGATAAACAAAATTATAATAAAATAAAACCTTATTTAAAGCACGAAGACGGACAGTATATGAATGGAGGGTTTGTTCCTATATTTATTAAAGTTAAAGTTTTGAAAAATATTATAGATGAAATTATATCTGTAGCTGAACAGATTGTAGAATCAAAAGAAGAGCCTACTTGGAAATGGTGGAGCTGTATGACTGCTTTATCTATTGTGTGTCATAACAATAAAATAAAAATGATTGGTAATAACAATACTTACATACCCAACTTTAATACTTATAATGAAGATAAACATTTTTTTGCGCATTATAGTGTTGACCCTCTTTTTGACAAAAGAACTTTTCCAAATCACAATATATGTAAATACCCTAACAATGGGTTTTATAACTTGGTCAAGGAGTGGATGGTAAATTAAATAGGTAACTATTAATTTTGTAAATTTGTAAACAAATAATCTCTTTATGGCTGGTGCTCTTTTTAGTTTTTCATGTCCTATTGACCAAATAGGTGACGAGAATGGTCAATGTACGTGGACAGTGGTTTGTAATGATGGAGAAAAAATAAATATAAAAGTTCCAGCAAACGAAATTAAAAACTATTGTTTACAAAAAGGTTCAACAATTTTACCAACCTCTGTTTATGGTATATATTATGATGTACAACAAAACTGTGAAACTAAATGTGGTGATGCTAATCCTGACCCATTAGAGGGGTATATATATTATGAGTATGAAAATTGTAATGTAGCAACTCAAAAAGAAATATTTAGAGCTCCATCAAGTTTTACTGCATGGCCCAATACTTTGGCTTATCAATCTATTTGTTGGACAAATGGTGTGAGCACAAGTAATATATCTTATTTAGATGTTGCAGATATTCCTGTTTATAGTGATTGTGCTACCTGTGCTACAGCATTAGCGCCTACACCAACACCAACACCCGTGCCTACTCCTCCCGGTGTAGCAGATTTTTGCTTAAGTTTTACTAACAATCTTACAGTCTTTAGTAGAACTGCAACTATAGGAGATTTTGAAGGCATTACAGTTCGATATTATGTAATAAATGGAGTATGGGGTGTTTATGGGGTTAACACTGGGGTGTATCAAATAACAGGTGTACCGGCAGAGTGGCCAATTGCTTTTTTAAACAATGGAAAAGAAAATTTAATTTCTTACACAGGAACTAAGTTAGAATTAAATGCTACAGGACTAGATGGGAACACTTATGATTTTTATTCAGGAACAATAACCTTAAATGTAAATGAAGACTTTGGTGCAATAAGTTATCAAACTTTATATCCAACATCTACAAATGGAGCATACTTTTTGGGAGAAAATAATTTAAGATTTAATACAGATTGTAATCCATCTTCCCCTCCTACTCCAACGCCTCCTACTCCAAGCCCAGTGCCTACGAGTGTTGTTCCTCCTATACCTTCTCCAGTAGATACAGAATGGACAGTAAGTTATAGTGAAAACTCTAAAGGTTGGCCATCATTTTATTCTTATATACCAGAGTATATGATAGGAATGAACAATTTCTTTTACACTTTTAAAGGAGGTAATTTATATCAACATAACGTAAATGATAAAAGAAATAATTATTATGGAGAGCAATTTAACTCACAAATAACAAGTGTGTTTAATCAGAACCCACTAGAAAACAAAGTATTCAAAACTTTGAATTTAGAATCTAATGATGCGTGGGAATCTTATCTTGAAACCGATATACAAATAAATGGCTTTATGGAAGATGGGTGGTTTGAAAAGAAAGAAGGAGCTTGGTTTGCATATCTTAGACAAAGAGGTGAAGTGCCAGCACTTGAAGGGCAATACGCTATGAGGTCTGCTAATGGTATTGGAAAAACATCTAATGTGGAAGTAAGCGCCGGAACAACTGTTCTTAGTTTTTCTACAAATCCACTAGTATCTATAGGAAACTTTATTAGTGTAGGTGATTATGTATACCACTCACTACCACAATACACTGAAATTTCTTACGGTGGTATTGTAACACAGATAAATGTAGATTTACAAAACAATATAAACCAATTAATAGTAAGTACTACTTCAGCTAACACTGTTACTTTTCCGCTAAATGACCCATACATTATGTTTATAAAAAGTTCTGAGGCTGAATCTCATGGTTTACTCGGACATTATTGTATATTTACTATAACTAACTTTAATACTCAAGCTACGGAACTGTTTGCAGTAGAGAGCGATGTAATGAAAAGCTATCCGTAAAAATTAGTATCTTTGTAAGTATAAAAAATTATTATGGCAAACCCTTTATTATTAGCAGCGGCAGGTGTACAAATTGTTGGCTCTATATTTAGTTTCGGTGAAGCAAAGAAACAGAGAGATGCAATGAAGAAAGCTCAGAATGCAGCGGCAGTAGCAGCAGCGGAAGCAAAAAAAGAATTATCAGTAAATTATATGAAAGGTTTATCAATTGCAAAAGAACCTTATGAATTAGAAAGAGAAGCTTTAGCACAGGCTGGAGCTAGCGCATTAGCGGCAGGTGTTGCGGGAGACCCAAGAGGTGCGGCAGCTACAGCAGGTAGAGTTGTACAAGCACAACAAGCCGGTTTAGCTAGACAAAGAGCAGCTATGTCGCAAGAGATGTCACAATTAGACAGGCTTGTAGCTCAAGAAGAATCAAGACTGGGTACAGCAAGAGCGCAAGTAAGCTTAGGTGAAGCAGCAGGAGCTCAAAAAGCAGCACAAGATGCAATGAAAATGCGTGCTTATAATATGCAACAGGGGTTTAGTCAATTAGGGGGAGGTCTTTCAGGACTAGCAACATCAGGTTTATTAGACGGTAAAAAAGGAAGCAGTCAAACACCAACTGGTTTTGAAGGTTTTGCAGAGTTTGAATTTGACACTTCGCCAGGATATGATATCACTCAATTTGGTGATACTCAATTTGGTAATATAGATTTGTCAGGAGTAACATCTAATAATGATACTATAGATTTTAGCAGCATGTCTATATTTGGACAACCACAAACAAGATAAATATGTCATATTACGGATACGAAAGATTAAGACCAGGGGATGCTTTAGGCATAGATATGGCTACTGTTACTAAGAGTCTTAGTGACGATTTAAAAGCATACGAACAAAAGAAGGCAGATGAAACAGCAGGTGTAGCAAACACAAGTCGTGAGTTTGCAGAGCTTCTAGGTAAAATGCCTACAAGTTTTAATCAAGAATACAATAGATTTTTTGGAGACACATCACAAGTAGCAATGCAGGCTGCATCAAAAGTAAACAAGCAGTTTGCTAATGGTGATATAGATAAAAGAAGCTACGACATACTTATGGCTAACTTAAACTCACAAGTTTCTATGACAGTAGATTCTATGACTAAGTATGCTACTTTTATAAATGACATAGAAGAAAAAAAAGCAGCTGGCGAATTAAGTGATGAAGACTTATTTAAACTTAGCCAGCTACAAGAGTTTTCTGATTTAGGTAATGTAAGTATAGCATTTGACCCAGAGTCATACCAGGCCAGCTTGATTAAGATTGGTGAAGGTATAAAAGGTGGTTATGATATCATGTCAATAAATCAATACTTCAATGGTATTAACATGAAGTTTCAAGGTCAGTATGATACTGCTGGTGCAATAACATCGACTCTGAAAAATTTAACAGGAGTGCAAGATATAACTACGGCTACTGGTAAACAAGAGGCCGGAAGATTTATTTCAACAGATAAAGGCAAGGAAGCTTTAGCAAATGCATCAGAAGCAATGTTATCCCAGCCAACAGCATTAAGAGGTTTTGCTATGGCAAATACAATTAAAGATGGCGAAAACACTGTTAACTTTGAGTATGCTTCAGTGCCTATGGAATACTATGAAGTAGGTGGTATACTAACAGAAGAAAAATTAAAAGAGCTACAAGATAAAAACCCATACATATTTTACCAAGACAAGTCTGGTAGATTTTATGAGAGTGATAAAGGTAAAGAGGTCATATTAAAAAATGCTGAGGATATGCTTAAAGGTGCAGCTGACTACACATTAGTTGAACCGAAGCCTGCAAAAGTTATATCAAAAGAACCATCAGTTGACCAATTATTAAGCACTGTTAGAGCTATAACAGGAACTGGTGCAAAGCCACCTGCAGCATTAATAGAATTAGTTTTAGATGAAGCAGGGTTATCGCAAGAAGAAATAAATAAATTTAAAACTGATTATAACGCAGAAGGTACAAGTGATACATCACAGATTATTACTGATGCATATTCATGGCTTCAATCTAACTTAAGGGATAAAAGCTTTGGAGAAAATGTTGACAAAACAGTTGAGGGTATACAGCCAGTTTTATTTGCTTTTGGATATGATGTTGTTAAGAAAGATGATGGTAGTATAGATGTATTAGATGGTGAAGATTTAATATACAATATCAAAGAAAACGATGATAAAGCTTTTATTAATTTATATAACAAAATAGCAGGGCAGCAAAAAAGAACTGGAATTACTTTAGCATATTCTAGTGCAAAACTTGCAAACCCTAGTATAGCTAAAAAGAAATTACCAGGACAATAATGAATGAAGAAGCAGTTAAATTATTATACGATGATTTAAAAAATGAGTATGATGTTGGTTCATACGAAGATTTTACAATCTATTTACTTGATGATAATAAACGTCAGGGATTTTATGATGATGTAATTAGTTCAAAATATGATGTTGCTACCATGGAGGATTTTGAAACTTTCTATGGCTTAAAAAAAAAAGAACAAATCGAACCTACGGTTTTCAAATTGGAAGATGGTTCTTCGGAGCAACCTACAGAGAAGCAGGAGCAAATTAAAGAAACTATTACAACTCCAATAACTTCTACAGATAAAATTCAAAAATATTTAAAAACAACTCCTAAGTTTACAGGAGATATAGACAAGCCAGAAATGGTTGGTAAACCACCCGTAGACCCATATGTTAAAAGTATTACACCTGAGTTAATGACTAGGACAGAGGAATTTGTTGTTCCTCAAATGAATTATCTGTATAACGACCAAGGATTTAAGTTTGAAGAAACAGGTTTATTAAATAAAATGAAAGTCACATCTAAGTCTGGTGAAACTATAAAGATTGATTTAGGAAAATTAGATTTTGCAGATGAAGAAAT
>Ga0208899_1002535_pt1 | contig 12118 bp, 11 predicted proteins | sample VirMetDEL_Nov_24_FD_184518 | JGI IMG/M metagenome (GOLD analysis project Ga0208899, IMG submission 184518) | Aqueous microbial communities from the Delaware River and Bay under freshwater to marine salinity gradient to study organic matter... | ecosystem: Environmental > Aquatic > Marine >...
GAGATAATGATAGAAAAAAGATTATTGCTCAATTAAGATACAATAATGCAATCACTCAGCTTGAACTTGATAGGCGCAAAAAAGAAAAGTCTGAATTAGAAGCAAGGCAAAAAGCAGAACAAGAAAGTTTAAGAATCAGACAAGAGCAAATGAAAGCTTTCATGTTTGATACTGAAGAGTTTAATGCTCAACAGATTAAAGACCAAACACAACGAGAGATTGCTTTACTTGATTTAAAATATAAAAGAGAGATTGAGCTTAATAAGCATACTCAAGAAGAGATTACAGAGCTTCAACGTAGACAAACAATAGAGCGTCAAAAAATAGTTAATCAATCAATCAATGCTCAAATTGAAAAAGTGGGAGAGTTCGCTAGTCAATATGGCGCTGGTCTTGTAGAAGCTGCTTATGCTTCACTTTTATTTGGTGAGAACTTCAAAGAATCCGTTGGAAATATATTGATCTCACTTGGTCAACAAGCAGCGGTTCAAAGTCTAATGGAGACAGCAAAAGGAACAGCAGCTTTAATTCTCAATCCTGCAACAGCTTCAAATCACTTTGTTGCGGCTGGTTTATTCGCAGGTGCAGCAGCTTCGGCTGGTATAGCAGGTAAAGCAATGGGCGGTGGTGGCGGTGGTTCAATGGCCACAGCTTCAGCCGGTGCAACTTCTCCAACAGGCACACCACAGACAGCGACCACACCACAGCGAGAGCAAGCGGAAACATCAAGCATGGTGTTTAACATCAACTTTGGTGGCGCTGTCATCTATGATACTCAAAGAGCAGCAGAGCAAGCTCTTGCAGATCGAATCACTAACCTTCAGAATACTCGAAGACGTGGAGCGCCAAGAAGGGGGGCCATGTAATGCCATTAAATAATCCAGCGCCAAACTTTGGTCTTTTAACTTCCATTGATATGACCGGCCAAAGTGGAGAGACTGTCTTCACTCGCTCCGGTGGTAGTGATGTCGACCTTCCAAACTATGCAAGCGGTCAAGGCTATTATGAGGATATGCTTTTCTTCTTGAATGGTCGGGGAGTTGATGCAAGCTTCAAAGCTGATTATCAGCTTGGCCTTGCCACCTTTGGAACATCTTGGGCGATGACTATCAACGAAGACGACAAGGTGACGATCACTTCGGATGTTCAATTCAAAGTGACATCAACCGGAAGTGATGATCCTCTTGGATTTGGTACTTCAACACTTGTGGCAAGCTTGATCGGTTCTGACTATGTGTTGAGCGCTCCCAATGATTGGACCAGGGGCTTGATTGATCTTGATGATGTCAGCTATCGAATTGACGAGTCAGGCGGATCGAACACTTTCAATATCCCAAGTATCAAGAGTGATGTTCAAGATGTCACTTGCTTTATTCGTGGGTATGATGAAAGCGACTCAGACAGCTTTGGATTAAGCTCACTTCAAGCGCTTGATAATACTGCTCAAAGCTCAACTGACATCACTTGGACTTTAACCGATCAAGGTTATGTTCAATGTCATTATAGGACTAGCTTAGGTGATATAACATGGAGCAACACAACGATCAGAAACTTGCTAGGATTCACAGGGGAAGAATCACCGGTCACCGATGGTACACACTCCCGAATCACATCAACCCACAAGAGTCATGGGGTATTACTTCCCTCAAGACCTTATCAGAATCATCACCTAAAAGCGGAGAACATGAGCCAAAGCCGAAGGAAGATCGGTGGCGGTTATGTCTCAAACTTTATCGGCTCTTATGTGACATCTATCCTAAGATTCGATCTTGATGCTTTGCTTGATCAAGTTGACGATTATAAACACTTTATAAATAACTTCTTGCCATTGGTGGGAAGTGGAGAGCGTATCAACTTCTATCAATCTTGGGGAGACTCCAGAAGAGCCTTGACATCTAGCCAAGTCAATTCGAGTCAACCAAGCTATGATCTTTTATACACTTCAGAAGATAATGGCGCTCTTGGTCGAGTGAGAGGAAGCTTGACAACTTCCGACTTCGATTTGGCCTATCCAACTAGATTAAAAAGAAGAGTACCGGTGAATATGGAGATTGAACACCTATGAGCAACTCATATACAACACCACCAACTTTGGTTGACCCAAGCCGAGTGACAGCTGGATTGACATTGAGGACCACAGAAATCTCCAAACTTGGAGAGCTTCAAAATTATGCTTTTGCTCATGGTGGTTGTGTGGATGCAGTGGCTCAAGCTTGGGGGCCTGCTGTCTTTAGAGTAGATGCAACAAGTCCAACAGATGTCTGTGAGTGGTATATCCCAAGACCAAGCAATCATCACAATGTGTTCAAGCTTAGAATAGCTTGTCACCGAACAGCTTCAGGAAACAAGATAGGCGGAAGAATTACCTTTCCTTTATCTGCCAATAGTTATGATGCAGATATAGCCATAACGGATTCAACAAGATACAGTTCAGCCTTTGAAGAATTAAGTATCTCAGTGACAGCTTCAGAGAATGAGCTTTTTTGTAAGCTGACTTTGTTTGTCGAATGTGTCAGTGGGTATGTTGAAATATCCAATATCAATGGCAGTTGGACTTATATCAGTTCACCTTTATCAACCGGAGTTCTTCAGCAAGGTTCGAACACATTTATACCACAGGGAATCAACCGACTTGGCGCTGATCGACCATTGAGCGCTCGCTTTGGTGTAGAGACATTGAGCAATATCACCACACTAAGGAAGCGAGGAAGAACGCTTTTAAATTGGTCGGGAGCTTTTGACTTTGTGTCTGGAAGCACCGGACCGGCTAAAGGTTTAGGAACGTTTGAATCTGACTTGATGTTTTCTATTGTCTCCTTGTTTGGCGGAATGAACCAACAAGAGGATCTTGATGTGGATGTCTTCATCAATGTGGAGAATTATGTCAGCGGCACTTTTGAGGTTGAAATCTTTGGGTATAGATTAGCTATTGTTCAGAATGGTTGGAATAGCTATGGCCTAAACTTGAGACTAAGTGAATTAGAGAGATATAGTCGAGACTTTAGACTCTCCATGTATCAAGTCGGCTTGATGCCAACAGCAAGAAATCAAGAGATCTTACTTGGTGATGATAACCGAATCACTTCAAGTCCGGTTTATATCAAGGGCCTGTCGATCATAGGAGTTTAAAGTGTTAATTCCAACAGGATATAAAAGCCTTCCAAATGAGCAAGGATGCTACAATAACCAAGTGCTTTTTGGTTCAACTGTTAGTCAAATGGCTAGCGCTTTAGCTCAACTCACTCACTGCAAGTTCTTAGCTCAAGCTCATTATCACATTGGTCAGCCTTGCTTCACTGCTATTGGTGGAAGACAAGGAGCAAGCACACTATATAAAGATGTTAGTCAATATAATCTCCTGTATCAGACAACACCTTTAAGCAGTCACTTAGCCTTGATTGTTCAATGTAGATCTTGGGGTGATCCAAATGTGAGCAGCTACTTTGATGTTGAATTGAGGAACACGACAAGCAACAGCTATTCAGGAACTGTTTTAGACTATGGAATCAGATTCCAACAAGGATCCGATTTGACCGGTGGATCCTTTGAAACCTTTACAGCTTTTACAGGTAGCGAGTTGATTGAAGCGCCAACGAATACAACACCAGACTTTCCAAGACCTTTGTTTGTGCCAAGCGCTAATCGTGGCCAACTGTTAAATCTGAGATTTGACTTTAATTATGTTGAAGCCTTTACTATTCATATATATGACTTGTTAATTCCAGAGGTGACTCCATGACAATAACAAAAGAACATGGTCGGAGAATCTTTGCTCTTCAAGTCAGTGGCCTTGAATATCGTTATCACAGCACCACACCACCAAACACAACGAGCCTTGATGCTAATATAGCCACAAGTATTCCATATATAGATCAAGAAGGTATCTCGACAGTTGGGGCCTTTAGCGCTTCGGTTGATCCAAGTGGTGGAATAGGTCAATACTCTCCGGTTTCTGTCACTCTCCAAATAGATCGTAAAGGTGGACTTGGAGATCCCGGAGTAATCTTTGGAAGGTGTGGCGCTCGAAGCGCTTCCAAAAGAGCTCAAATCATAGACGATATAACAAGACAAGATACATTGATCAAAGTTGGTACTGATCTGACCGGCTTGACCTATCCTAGACTTTTGCATATTGGTTCTGAGACTATCCGAGCTAGTAGCGCCACAAGTTCAACAATCACAGCAACTAGAGCACAAGGCAACACTACACCACAGTTCCATACTGTGAGTCTTGAGGGCTCTTTTGTTCCAGAAGTTACGACAGAGCTCACGACTTTTAGAGGGAGAAGAGCCAAGCTTTTTATGGCTCATCAATATCCTGATGGAACAGTGAGTGATTATGTGGAGATCATTAATGGCTTTATTGAGCAAAGTCCGATCATTGAAGCCGGTGATTCAATAGCCTTGTCAATTGTTCCGTTGACAGCTTTGATTGATACTGAACTCGCTGACAAGATCAATCAGACTCGACTCCTTCAAGGTTATCATTATTATGATGGTAATTATGGAAGCGCTATAGAGTACGCGCTTGGACTCAGTTATGATCCTATTAATCAAGAGCCTGTTCTTTATCCAGATACAAGCTCAACAATCACAGCAAATACTTTCAATGCTGTCATACTTTCAAACTATGGCTCCGAAGATTATCTTGCTGACTTTGACACTTCCCTTCCAAGTGGCCCTGATCGTGATGAATATATTGGAAGCCATCCGCGCTACCCTAAATTAAAAAAGTTTGTCACTGCAAACTTGGCGACAGATGGAGTCTACCCAACAGCAACATCTTATTCATTAAGCTTGAATGGTTATGTGATCAATGCTGACAGCTCTCCAAGCTCAGCCTTCACAGCTGGAGAAATCACAAATGCAGGCTTCTTCAAAATCACTGTAAACAGATATGAACTAAAGCAGCATGAACTTGGAAACCAAGAAGTCAAGCAATGGCCAAAGGTGATCAATGATGTTTTAGCTAGTGATGGACCAAGCTCAACTCAAGGCTTTAGTGGTGGCTTTGCTCAATGGAGATTAAATTCTGATAATATCATCCGAGCAAGTAAATTAAGCAACTCACCTTTTGCTGGAAAGGTCGTTCTTTGGAATGGCTACAATGGTTTTGTAAAGTTCAAAGAGCATATTGAAAACCAATATGGCTCAGCTACTCCAAGAGCTTTCACAGCCAATGGAACAAATATCAATTATCCACCAGGTATTGGTTTATATTATCCTCTTGATCTTGGAGAACAAGAAGATCCATTTTATCCCGATCAAGGTGACAAGTTTATTGAAGTGACAGCATCAACACAACCAAGAACCGGTTTCTTTGGTCTTCGTGATCTTGCTAAAGCTTATTATCAAAACTATGAATCAAAGATCTTAGTTGAAGGCTCTCTTGGACTCCCAACGACAGCCACAGCCGGTGAAACTTATGATGTCACTGTCTTATATTATGATCGACAAAGCGAAAGCACAAAGCGCCAAACTTTCCAAGTGACCCATGAATCTACTGTTTCCTTTGGTGGTTCGACAGTTGGCCGAATCTTACACATTGCTGATTCAAACAGCTTCTCCAATAATGTCAGCTTTGCAGATTGGCAAGACTCAGAAAGAGTTCTGATCTTTAGAGGTAGCCAAGTCATTGAAGACAACGCTGGCCAAATCATGCTTAAGCTCTTAGAGAGTGGCGGCGGAAATGAAATCAATGGAGACTATGATCTTCTTGGGCTTGGTTTAAATATATCAAGCACTGACATTGATGAAGACAGCTTCTTGGCTGTCGGTGCTTCTTGTCCTTTTGTTTTCACTGATCAGTTTGCCGGTGATGGCTCAAGCTTAAGAGACATCTTTGACAGCTTGCTAAAGCTCATGGGCGCTTGTCTTGTTATGAAGCGAGATGAAGCCACAGGGAAAAGCAGATTAAGCCTTCAGCCTTTGGGAGCAGAGAGAACAGCCGATTCTTCATTGACCATTGAAGCCGGTGATTGGCTAGCTGATCAGCCTCCACATTGGGACATCTATGAAGATATAGTCACTCAAATCAAATATGAGTTTGATTATTCAGCGGAGGAAGACAGCTACCTAAGCGAAGTCATCTTCAACAATCAAGAAGCAATCAATCGATATGGCGGAGAGCGCAGTAAGATCACTCTTAGTCTTCCGGGAGTAAGCTCAAGAGACTTTGGGCGCAATGCTGGCGATAACTTTAATTTCTTTCTTCCAAGCTCATCAAGAATCTTCAATATACTCTCTAATCCATTAAGAGTTTGGAGAGGGTCCATCGGTACAGGTTCAAGCGCTTTCTTAGATGTTGGCTCTTATGTGACAGTTAGCTCTCCACACTTGCGAGGATATAGCGACTCATATGGAGTGACCAATGGTGTTGGTATGGTTCGCTCGATCAATCAAGAGCTTATGAGTGAAGGTTGTGAGATTGAACTTTTAACAACCGGCCTTGCTCCTGTTGCTTGGAACGCTACAGCACAAGTCAGCTTTATCCCAACAACTACAAGTGTTCTTGTTGAAACAGATTCTTTTAGTAGAAGTGATGTCGATGATGTCAGCTTCTTCAAAGTTGGTGATGTTGTTGACTACCTTCCACAAGGAGATCATGACAACGCAATCACAGGACTTGAGATTCAAAGTATATCTTCAAACACTATCACTTTTACAAGCTCTCATGGTATTTCTACAGTTAAAGGAACTTTAGAGCCAACAACATATGCGAACGCTAGCGCAGATCATCAAGCAGATGCTTACTTGGCAAATGCTAGCAACGTGATCAACACAACGACCGAAGCACAGGAGTTTTCTTAATGCCTACTAAAGCAGAACTTGAGCAAAAACTTGACGATCTAAAGCATGATCTTAGACGTAGTGAGCGAGCATTGAATCAAGCTAGACTCGATTTAGAGCAACTTGATACAAATGCTTATACTCAGAATCATACAACTCCGGCTTTGTCTCCACAGACAAGACAAGCTCTTGATCGTGCCTATGCTGAATGGGAGCGAGTTGTCGTGGATCCTGATGCAAGAGTTGACACATATTGCAAGAGCAGAGAGGGCGCAGGATGGTCTTGGCAAGCTGACTATACAAAGAACGGGCAGTATGCGTGGTGTGGATTCTTTGCTGCTTTCTGTCATACAGCTGTCAAGTTCCCAATTCGCCAAAAAGTTATGCCTAGCTGTTATCGACTTTATAAAAATTGGTCTAAGACATCGCGATCAATAGAGCATGGTAAGGTTGCTCCCGGTGATATTGTCGTTGTGTATAGTAGTAAGCGAGCGCTTCAAGGCGATCACATTACTCTTTGCATTGACAACTCAACTGTTAATGAAGGGTACATCACGACCATTGAAGGAAATGCTCATGGGACTCTTGGGAATGGTGAATATGGCGAAGGTGTAATCAAGCGCCAGCGTAAGTTCTCTGAGTTCGCTCATGTCTATAGACTTCTAGGTGAGGACTTCGATGAATAATCAAACGATGACCGATAAAGCCGGCGGTCGAAAAGCTTTAGCTTTTTATGCTGCTCTTGCCTGTTGCTTCACTCTCGCTTTGCTAGACAAAGCACATACTGAAGTTCTAGGATTGATTGATACGTTATTCTTTATCTATGCCGGCGCGAATGTCATGGCCAAGCGTCAACCACAAACCACAGAAACAAAGGGGAAAACAGATGAGTAAACTTGGAGTTCAGAATCCTATTTCAGCCGGTCAATACATGGGCGGTTATTCAGCAACAGCAGTGGCAGACACAAATTGGCACACATTAACATCAAGCGACTTTGTTTGTCCGATTACTCAAACAGCTTTTGCTGATGGTCTTAAGTTTGCCTTTTTAGAAATCCGCAACGGAAGCACAACACTCGAAGCACATTATAAGCTTAGAGCTGCCGATGCTCCAACGGATGGAAAGACCAATACTGATGGAGTTATTCCGATTCAAGGTGGCGGTTCGGCTGATATTCAAGGCCTTGCTGATGGGAACTTGGTCACATCAATCGCTTATGCTAAAGCGGCCGCTGGTGATACCTTCACAATCACAGCTGGCTTCAATAAATAAGGAGTGAATCATGGCAATTAAATCTTTTGGATTCGCAAGCGCAGGCGGTGGCGCAGGAACTGACAATCTTGATGATGTCACTTCAAGAGGAGCCACAACCACAAACGCCATCACAGTTGGTGGAGTCACTATTGGAACCGAGTACAGTCTTCCAACTCTCGATGGTTCAGAAAATCAAGTTCTCCAAACTAACGGAACCGGGACTCTAAGCTTTGCAACTTTAGACTTCACAGGTGGCCTTGAATACAAAGGCGCTTTCAATGCAACAGCAGGAACTCCAAGCCTTCTCAATGCCGAAAAAGGTGACTTCTATATCATCGACACAGCAGGCACAATTTATGGGCAGACTTGGGCTGTCGGTGATCACTTGCTCATCAATGAAGACATGGGTGGCACAATCACCAATAGCAAGATCGACAAGATTGATAATACAGATACACCGGCAAGCGAGACAGTGGCTGGAGTCATTGAGATCGCGACCAATGCCGAAGCGACAGCAGGCACAGCGACCGACAAAGCTTTGGTTCCAAGCAATATCAGTTCACTTGACTTGTCAGCGATGGACAATACAACAAGCGCTTTTATTTCAGACATCACAGGTGAGAGCCTTAATGATCTGAGTGATGTAAGCTTCACAGCCGGAGCAGGTATTGACAACTATGTTCTGACCTATGACAACGGAACATCAACTTGGGGAGCTGAAGCAGTACCAAGCGCAACACCGGCAAGTGAAACAGTGGCTGGAGTGATTGAGATTGCTACGAACGCAGAAGCCGGAGCAGGTACAGCGACCGATAAAGCTTTGGTTCCTAGCAATATCAGTTCTCTCGATTTGTCAGCAATGGACAACACAACAAGCGCTTTCATCACTGTCGGTGACATCCCAACAGCAAGCCACAGCACAGCAGGTATTTTAGAGACTGCTACAAATGCAGAAGCAACAAGCGCGACTGCTAATGATAAGATTCTGACTCCTGCCAATCTTAGCCATATTGATCTAAGCACCTTTGACAATGATTCAGGATTCATTTCAAACATCACAAACGAGAGCCTTAATGATCTGAGTGATGTGAGCTTCACAGCAGGCGCAGGAATTGACAACTATGTTCTGACTTATGATAACGCAACGACAAGTTGGGGAGCTGAAGCAGCACCAACAGCAAGCGCAGCAAGCGAGACAGTGGCCGGAGTCATTGAGATCGCAACGAACGCAGAAGCCGGAGCAGGTACAGCGACCGACAAAGCGCTCGTTCCTAGCAATATCTCATCACTCGATTTGTCAGCGATGGACAATACAACAAGCGCTTTCATTAGTGACATTACAAGCGAGAGCTTGAACGACTTGTCAGATGTAAGCTTCACAGCAGGCGCAGGGATTGACAACTATGTTCTGACTTATGACAACGGAACTAGCTCTTGGGGCGCGGAAGCGGTTCCCGGTGGAAGTCCAGCAAGCGAGACAACAGCAGGCATCATCGAGATTGCTACGAACGCGGAAGCGACAGCAGGAACAGCAACAGATAAGGCGCTAGTTCCAAGCAACGTTTCATCACTCGATTTGTCAGCAATGGACAACACCACAAGCGCTTTCATTAGTGACATCACAAGCGAAAGCCTTAATGATCTAAGTGATGTATCATTCACAGCCGGAGCCGGAATTGACAACTATGTTCTGACCTATGACAACGGAACATCAACTTGGGGAGCTGAAGCCGCACCAACAGCAAGCTCAGCAAGCGAGACAGTGGCCGGAGTCATTGAGATTGCGACCAATGCCGAAGCGACAGCCGGCACAGCGACAGATAAGGCGCTTGTTCCGAGCAATATCAGCTCACTCGACTTGTCAGCGATGGACAATACAACAAGCGCTTTCATTAGTGGAATCACTAGCGAGAGCCTTAATGACTTGAGTGATGTGAGCTTCACAGCAGGCGCAGGAATTGATAACTATGTTCTGACGTATGATCATGCAACGACATCTTGGGGCGCGGAATCAGCACCTGGCGTTTATACGTACAGCGCAATCACTGCGGATCCTTCAAGTGCTCAGTATAGCTATCATTATTCATGCACAGGAACATTTACTTTGACTCTACCAGCTAGCGCTTCGGGTGATGCTGGAAAAGAGATTAGAATCAAGAACATGGGTACAGGAACTATCACTGTTGATGGAAATGCAAGCGAGACCATTGATGGCCAAACAACCATTGATCTTGATACTCAATATAGCTCAATAACATTAATTGCCACCGGGAACACTCCGGCAGCTTGGGAGATTGTCTAATGAGTCACAATAAGATTAAAGTTGCAGGCCAAAGTCCAAACTCAGCTGGAGAAATCACTGTTAATGTTGAACATCTTAATGATGTAAACATTACAAGCGTGTCTAATAATCAAGTTCTTCAATATGATACGGCATCTAGCAAATGGATAAATAATGATACTAATTTGTTGAGCATCGGAACTGTTTTATTTGTGGGTGATGGAAGCTCGACAGCATATCCAACGGGTGGGAGTGCTTTAGCGAATAATGTCGATATACATTTTTATAATGTTGTTTACAATGGAGTAAGCGCAACGGTAGGGAGTGGGTGGATAGATAGTATAACTTTACCAGCAGGCACTTATTTATGTAATGCTGTTGCAGGTATTACATTTAGTTCATCAACAGGGGAAGCGACCTATCGTTGGCATGATGGAACTAGCTTTTTTGGCACACAAGGCAATGTAAAAGATGGTACTGAAACAATTGGGTCAAGTAGCTCTGGTTATATATCAAGCGCTTCATCAATAACTCTTTCGGTTCGTTTAAACTCAGCACCGACAAACATAAACGCGCTTTCAGCTCAGGGAAATAGGCAAGCTCAATACGGATTTATTGAAATAAGAAAGTTGGGCGCGTAATGAGTCATAACTATATAAATGTTTCATCAAAGGTACCTAATAATTTAGGTGAAATTGTTTTAAATGTTGATGACATAAGTAGTGTTACAACACCAACTAATAAACAGTTGCTTGCGTACGATGGTGCAAATTGGACTGCTAGAACTGCTGAGGGAATCGAATATGAAGAGACTTTACATACAGAGCCTGTAACTTCTGCTACAACTAATTCAACTACAATTTTACTAAATTATCCGACATCTCCAGCAAGATTTTATAGATTTTCGAATTACTCAACTCAAGGAGATGTATTCATTAATGCTATACATAATTCAGATATTGACATGCTAGAGGAGAATTTCGGGGGTGGCACGATTTGGTTTTACGGTTTTAGATTTTTGACAGCTGGAGTCTATCGAATTACAGCAAAATTAGTTGTCGGTCCGAACAGCTCCGATAGTTCATTTGTAGAGCTACAACTGAGTAATGCTGACAACTCAGTTACTTACGGCCCTAGATTTCAAATTGGAAATGCAAATGTAAAACAAAAAAATATTCTTGGTGTCGTTAATGCGAGCGTTAATGATGAAGTTGGGTTTTATAAACATTCAATCATTAACGCGCCTAAATACTATGTGGGCGATTCAAACATTTTAGTAATTATAGAAAGGTTAAGTTAGATGAAAATTAACATTAAAAGAACAGATACAGTTACAAATCATACTCTAGTAGAGTTTTCAGAAGCAGGAAAAGTTCAACCGTACTCCAGCGGCGCTTTTGCTGGAGTTGCTGAAAATTGCAGACAAATAACAGTGTTGGAAAATGGTGTTGAGGTTACTTATGATATTTGTACGCTTGTCATTTTTGGAAGTTGTGTGGCTCGCTTAAGTGGGACAGCACCGCAAAATGGCAGTGATGCATTTATTAATGGCTCATCAGTATCAAGCACAGGGGTAACAAAAATAGGTTTGATTGTTGCTAAAGCGTGGCCTGACAGTGGAGATTTTGCAAATGATGACTTGATTAATGTAGTGCTAAAATGATTGAACAACTATTAACAAACCGGGATTCAATCCCTTATGTCATCGCTTGCGCTTGTATCGTTTTAGCTTTGGTCGTCGGGTATATGTTCGGCCATCAAGATCCGGCGGTTGTCTGTGCTGACTATATAGT
>Ga0208899_1002537_pt1 | contig 12115 bp, 20 predicted proteins | sample VirMetDEL_Nov_24_FD_184518 | JGI IMG/M metagenome (GOLD analysis project Ga0208899, IMG submission 184518) | Aqueous microbial communities from the Delaware River and Bay under freshwater to marine salinity gradient to study organic matter... | ecosystem: Environmental > Aquatic > Marine >...
AATGGCAACAACATACATCGTAGACAAGGACGGGAATCAGATTGATGCCTCATCGGCTACCGTTCCTTCTGACCGTCACTTTCGTGGTGCATGGTCATTGAGTGGCAGCGTCATCTCTGAGGACATGGATGCAGCCAAAGCAATCTTCAAGGACAAAATCCGTGAAGTACGTGCGCCACTGCTTGAGGCAGAGGACGTAACCTACATGAAGGCACTTGAAGCTGGCGACAGTGATGCACAGGCTGCATCTGTAACAGCTAAGAATGCCCTGCGTAATGCACCAGCGGCATCTGCAATCACCAACGCTGCTGACATTGCAGCACTCAAGGCAGCTTGGGATACAAGCGTACTTGGCGACTCGCCTTACGCATAAGGAGATAAGTCGTGGCACTTACACAAGTCATAAATAAAGGCATTGGTGCTGGTAACACTGTTACTGGTGAAGGCAGTGCCACGACATCCTTGCAGCAGGGGTTAGTTAAAGTTTGGACATCTTTTGAGATGCAAGGAACAGCAGCAACCTTTGACAGCTTTGCTCACAGCAGTTTGACAGACAATGGCACTGGCGATGTTACGCTTACAAGCAGTGCTGTGATGGCAAATGTTTTGTATGCACACATTGGCATGGCTGGTCTTGATGGCAACAGTCTAGATTCAATTTCTCAATGTTACGGCCAGACGGTGCCTACAACTACAGCAGCAAGGTACGTTATTGCTTACGCTAATACGTCATTGAGTGACACTAAAAACTCTGGTGTTGCAAGACTGGGAGACCTCGCATAATGCCATACATAGGTAAATCCCCATCAGCCGGTGTTCGTAACCGCTACCAGTATCAGGCCACTGCCGGTCAGACATCATTCAGTGGCAGTGATGCCAGCAGTGGTGTCCTGAACTACTCAGACAGCCTGTACATGGACGTATACCAGAACGGTGTGCTTCTTGTACCCGGCACTGACTACACCGCTACGACAGGCACGACGGTTGTGTTGGTAACTGGGGCCAGCCTGAATGATACAGTTGAGATGGTTGTGTACGATGTGTTCTCTGTGAACAATGCCTACACAAAGACTGAGGCTGACACACGCTACCCATTCAAGGGCAACAACAGCATCATCCGCTTGAACGGTCAGACCATCAGCGCAGACATCACGATTGACAGCGATGAGAACGGTGTGTCGGCAGGTCCGATTACGCAGAGTGCCACCGTCACTGTTAACGGATATTGGAGCATCGTATGACCAGCGTATTGAATGTAGACACGATTGCTGACAAGGCGGGTAGTGGTCCGGTAGGGCTGACGAAGCAACATGCTGCGAAGGCGTGGATGCAAGCTGTTGGTGCAGGTACGAGTTACAACGATAGCTTTAACACAAGTTCTTTGACTGATATAGGCACTGGAAATATTAGAGTAACTTATACGAATAACATGTCTAACGATGACTCATCTCTAACTATAGGTCATCAATACACTGGCACAGGCGGTACAGGTGCTTATTTTGCGAATGCTGGTGCCATGACTACTTCAACACATGAACATGCACACTATGAAAATGCGGCGTTGAAAGACCCAGTAAAATATGATGGCACAATCCACGGAGACCTCGCATAATGGCAAGCATACTCAAAGTCGATGAAATGCAGGGTGTAACCGCAGCAGACCAGATTACAATTACTGCTGACGCTTCTGTGACAATGACGCTTCAGGAAGGTGTGCTGAAGCATTGGACTAATATCAATGGTACAGGCACTATCTCTACACGAGACAGCTTGAACCAAAGTTCTATCGTTGACCAAGCTACTGGCGTTTATCAGTCGCATTTCACTAGCGGTCTGTTATCAACAGATAATATCTGTGCATGTACAAACGGACACAGAGCCGAAGACCAAGCTATTGGTACAAGACAGGGCAACGTGACAACGGCACGAACAAGCTATCAGTCGCATGAACACACAAGCACGACAGATGAAGACACTGACAGTGTATTTGGCATGACCGTGGGGGTATTGGCATAATGGCTAGTGAACTGAGAGTAAACACCCTGAAGGATGCCAGCGGGAACAACAGCGTGGGGATGGCTTATGTTGCAGAGGGTAGCGCAAAGGCTTGGTTGTCTTACAAAGGCACTGATACTGTTTCCATACGAGACAGCTTCAATATAAGCGGTGTCGTAGACAATGGCACGGGAAATTACACACCTAGTTTTAGCAATGCTTTTAACAGTATAAGTTACAGTGCATCTGGTGGTGCTGGCTCAAGTAATTCTAATGGATTTGTTCGTTTAAATACGCCAGCAGCAGGTAGTCAGGACTTGGAAACAAGAGCAAGTAATGCTGGAACCAATTATGATGAAGCAGTTACACGCTTCACCGCACACGGAGACCTTGCATGAGCAAGCCCACCGTCACATCCGTGAAAGCTGAACTGGACACGCTTTCAGCCGTTAGCCAAGAGCGTTTCATTGAACTACTGAGCCGGGTCAAGCGCCTTGAAACCATCATGGTCGGGTCTGCTGGCACCACCATCGTCTTACTGATCGGCATCATTGTAAGTCAGTGATTACCGTCTTTGTCCTGATGGTGTTCATCGGGCTAGGCGAAAACGAAAAACTACATTCAGACAAAATGATTTTCCGCAGCCTAGTGGACTGCCAGTGGTATGCCGCACGCATCGTCAAGGTGTTTGGCAACTACGGCTACACGCGACCTGGGACTGAGAAAATCACGGCATATTGTTTGCCCAAAGAACTGCGGGAGGGTTCTGGCGAAAGGCTGTATTGATGGACCCTATTAGTGCGATGGCAACCGCCACGGCTGCCTTTAACGCTGTTAAAAAGGGCATCAGCATAGGGCGCGACATCGAAAGCATGGCATCCGATTTAGGGCGCTGGATGGGCGCACTGAGTGACCTTGACATGCTGGAAAAGGAAGCGAAGAACCCGCCGATATTTAAGAAATTGTTTGCTGGCCAGTCTGTCGAACAGGAAGCGATGACTGCTTTCGCAAACAAGCAGAAGGCGCAGCAAATGCGTTACGAATTGCAGCAGTGGATATCGCTGACAATGGGCAAATCCAAGTGGGACGAGCTGGTCGCAATGGAGGTTTCCATCAGAAAGCGCCGCAAAGAAACGCTGTATCGCCAGCGGCAGCGCCGTCGCAAGTTTGTGGAAATCGTGGCTTGGATACTCGTTGCCGGTGCAGGGCTGGCAGCATTGACAGCCTTCATTCTGCTGCTTAAGGCGCATACGGCACAGGCCCAAGCCGCTAATGACTTGACGGTCTGCCGCCTCACTAAGTGCATGAAGATAGAAAAGGATGGCACCGTGGCCTGCGTATATAAAGGCGCTTACAACACACAAGAGTTGCTTGTTTTTGCGCCGCGTGAGTTTCGGCCCAAGGAATTTTTGTGCCAGTGGCAAATTGACCAGCCACCACCGCCGAATATTTATGACGCACTTGAGGCAATAAAGGATAGCCGCAAGTGAACCGCATCATTTTTGGTGCAGACGATTATCTAAAATCATGGGCGGCAAAGCGCATTGGCATTGATCAGTTTGGGCCAAGCGTGGCCATAGGCGTGCAGCGTGATGATCAGATCATCTGCGCCGCGATTTACCATGATCTCAGAGAAGGGCAGATCGAGGCGTCAATAGCTGCATCCTCCCGGCGCTGGGCGTCCCGATCTGTCCTGCACACGCTGTTTGCCTACCCCTTCAAGCAAGTAGGGGCGCACCGGCTACTGGTGCAGTGCAGTGAGGCCAACGACAAGGCAATGAAAATGAACAAGCAGCTTGGCTTCGTGCAAGAGGGCAGGCTGCGGCATCTGCATGGGCCAGATGATGGCATCTTGTGGGGCATGTTGAAGGACGAATGTAAATGGATAAAGGGTCAAAGTAATGGGCAAGTCAGCGCCTTCACCACCACCAGTTCCTGATCCTACTGAACTGATCAACGCGCAAGCCAATGCGAACCGTATCACGCAGTTTACGCCTTATGGCAATCTGCTGTTCGGCTCCGTAGGCGACCAAGGCCAGTTTGTTCAGGGCGCAGTACCAGAAGACGGGCAGGCTGCCACGTTCACGCAAGAAACACCATTTCAGGCGCAGATGCGTGCGGCTACCGAAGGCACTGGGCTGGGGCTGGGCAACCTGGCATTCAATCGTGTCACAGGCCGACAAGTCATAGGCCAGAACGCTGACGGCTCACCGATCTTTGCTGATGATCCTGATTTCCAAAACCCGTTCAGAACAGCCCCGACACTGGCTGGCGTTCAGCAGTCACAGGACATTGACCCGACCACCGGCCTGCCTGCATTCCAGAGCCAGATCAGCACCACCACGCCTATGCCCACCAGCATCAGCACAGAGGGTCTGACGGCCTTACAGAGCGACCCAGAGGCGTTCCGCAGTAACATTGAGCAAACACTGTTCAACCGGCAGCTAGGGCTGTTACAGCCAGAGTTTACGCAGCAGCGTGAGGCGCTTGAACAGAACCTAGCTGACCGTGGCATCCCCATCACATCACAGGGCTATAACGACGCTGTGAACCGTCTGGAGACACAGCAAGGCGAACAGCTAGGACGGCTGGCACAGCAGGCCACACTGACGGCAGGACAGGAATCTGACCGGCTGGTCAACCAAGCACGCAACATCAGGGCGCAGCAGTTTGGTGAGCGTGCGGCTGGCGGTGAGTTCGGACTGGCGGCACAAGGCCAGGGATTTAGCCAGGCCGCGGCAAATGCACAGCTTGCCAACGCTGCACGCCAAGACACTGTGGCTAATCAACTGCTGTCTAACCAGATCGCCAATCAGGCACGCCAGCGCCAGATCGCAGAGCGTACAGCGTTGCGCGGTCAGAACTTTAACGAACTGGCAGCACTGCTGGGTGGCCCACAAATACAGCAGGGCAGTTTCTTTGCACCTGGCGGCATTGATACGCAGGGCGCGTTTGGCGCACAGATGGCGGCACAGCAAAACGCCTACAATCAGGCGATGCAAAACCGTTCAGCAAATCTTGGCGGCTTGTTTGGACTGGCTGGCAATCTTGGTTCAGCCTATCTGCTTTCATAGGGGTGATTGATGGTAAATCCTAGACAAATGCTTGGGCTGGGCAACGCACGCCCATCAATGCGTTACCAGCAGCTAAATCAGTCATTCCAGTCCGATCCACGCCGCATACTGGGCCAAGCGCTGATGCAGCAGGGTGCAAGCACTGCGCCGGTCAGGACGCCCCTGCAAGGGCTTGGCAGGCTGTCTAGCCAACTGATTGGCGCGTATCTACAGCGTCGGGCTGGTGATACACAAGTCGAGCGTGAAACCGCTATGACAGACCAGATTATGGGTATGTTGCCAGAAGACGCGACGGCTGGTCAGCGTGCTTTTGCAGCAGCCAACCCGGTGGCGTTTGCACAACTGGTTGGACAAGCACAGTTTGCGCCAACCACCTCATCTGAATTGGCTACTCTTGGCGACTTTACTGGTGTGAGAACCACACAGACCAATCCGATTACTCGCGCAACATCCAGTAGCATCGGCAACTTGGTACAGCCTCGTGCGGCTGTTGATAGGAGAACATCTGCACAGAAAAACGCAGAGGCTTTGGGTCTTGTCAAAGGGACGCCCGAATATAATGAATTTATTACAAAATCCGCAGCCCCTGACCGCACCACAAATATAAACATGACTAACGCGCCAGGCTCAAAGGCGACTGTTGATCTTGTTGGTAAAATCAGTGAGTCGGCAAGTTCGGCACAACAAACTTTGGGCCGTGTTGATCAAATGCTGGACTTGCTTGATGCCGGTGTTGAAACTGGTTTTGGTGAGGAGTTTTTGACCGGAATGCGCCGTGTTGGGCAATTGTTCAACCCAGATTATCAAGTCAAAGAAATTGCAGGCGCTGAAGCGTTCACGGCTAACGCCAATGCGTTAATCGGGCCTTTGGTGAAACAACTTGGCTCTAACCCGACAGACAAAGACTTGGCATTTTTTGTCACAGCATCACCAACTTTATCAAAAAGTATTGAAGGTAACCGGTTGCTGTTAAAGGCGCTGAAGCTGTCACAACGTCGTGAAATCATTCTGAATGAAGCTGCAAGTGACTTCATCAGCAAAAACCCAACGCTAGACCAAGAGGGGTTATCTGGCTACTCGCGGCTACAGAAATTTTTAACAGAAGTCAGAAATACTCATCCCGTATTCACGCAGGGTGGGCAAGCATTAGTAGCAGAATATCAAAGCATCACAGGCGAAGACCCGCCAGACCCATCGGCTGGAGATAGCGCTTTCGATGCCTTGATTAATCAGGGTTTCATTACTGAATAACGCGGGGCATCATCATGGCCGAAAGAAAAAGTGCTTTTGAGAGTTTGCAAGATACTAGGCAGGCGCTGAAAGATGCTGAGTTTGACAAAAAGTTGTCTCCAAAAGGCAAAGAACTGCTTCAAGCTATTGAGGCAGGCGCTTGGACTAGCCCAACGGTCAGCAACTTTTTGCAGGGGCTGACCTTCAACACCAGTGATGAAATTGTCGGGTGGATGCGTGGCAAAATTACTGGCATCCCCACTGACGTGGGCATCGACATAGAACGCGCCCAGCTTGAGGAATCCAACCCAGAACGACCTGTCATGTCTACGGTGGAGCAATTAGCAGGCACCGCTGGCAACGTCTACCTAACACGCGGTGGCGCTGCAAGAGGTGTGACAGGACAAATCTTGCCTGGCATGGCATATGGCGGCGCTTTTGGATTTGGCGGCAGTGAAGGCTCTGTTGCAGAAAGGTTGCCCGACACTGGCGTCGGCATGGCCGTTGGCGGCGTTACAGCGCCAGCGGTAGAATTGGCATCACGCCCTGTTGCAAATTTGGCTGGCAGCGTAGGGCGTATGCTGCGAGGGCCAAAGACACTTGCCAATCAGCAAGCGCGTGAACTTTTAAAAGAAGCACTCGAAAATGACGCGCAGTCGGTTGAGGAAGCTGTGCTGTATGTGCTGAACAAAAACACGACTGGCAAGCCTTACACGCTGGCTGACCTGGGGCCAAACAGTCAGGCACTGCTTGATGCTGTCAACGTCCTGCCGGGGCCAGGCAAGGGCGCAGCACAGCGGTTTTTACGCTTGCGTGACCAAGGCGTTTTGGGCCGTTTATCAACTGATTTGCAAGATGCTTTTGGCAGTCGCGCATCATTTTTTGATGAGTTCAAAGCGCTACAAACAGCACGCAAAACAACGGGCGACAAACTCTATGCGCGTGCTTACCGCAAAAATGTCCGTATTAGTGGTGATCTTGAACAGATATTCAGCCGTCCTGCGGTGCGCTCTGCTTTAGATCGTGCTTATCAAATTGCCGCAGAAGAAGGTGTTAATCTGCCCAAATTCAATGTCGCTACAAACGGTAAATTGATTGGGCCACAAGGCAGTGTTGTTCGCACGCTGCCAACCAGGTTTTTGCACTATGTGAAACGCGGCTTAGACGATGAGGCTTTTAACGCACGCGCCATTACCAGCAATGCTGGTAAAGATTATGCTGGTGCTGTAGCTGGCACGCGCAGAGCGTTTCTTGAACTGCTTGATGATGCCAACCCCACTTATCGAATTGCCAGAAATTACTGGTCAGGCAAGTCGGCGGTGATGGATGCCATGACTGAAGGTCAGAACTTTCTGCGTGCAAACCCAGAGGAACTGGCTGATATGGTTGGAGACTATTCGCAATCACAACTTGAGGGCTTTCGCCTGGGTGCCATGCAGGGCATCTTAAACGAGATTGACAGCGGCGCTGAACGCACAGCAGCGCAGCGTTTGGTGCGTAGTCCGATGCGACAGAGATTATTGCGCTTGACCTTTCCACAGACTGAAGAAGGCAAGGTTGCTGCCGACAAGTTTCTGAATCGGCTAAATGATGAAATCATTATGCGTGACACATCACGCGGCATTCTGGGTGGCAGTCAAACAGCACAGCGTGGCGAGTTTGTCAGCCGATTGAAAGAAGGCGCGGCACGCGATCCAGCGACGGGCCTGACAGATTTGGTCCGTCGTTCAATCAGTGCAGATTTCAAAGGGCTGGAAGACGCACAACTGCGTCAGGTGGCAAATGAGTTGTCTTCAATGTTAACAGCAACAGGCGAAGCAGACTTGCAGGCCATTCAGCGTGATCTGCAAGGCAAGGGCATCAAAGCCGTGCTGAAAAAGCACGCGCCGACAGTTTTGCCTCGTTTGACTAGGTTAATCGTCAACCCACAAGTGGCAGCGGGTGGTGCTGGGTCAATGTCATCAAGCATCGGTGCTGGTGATGCAGCAATGGAACTGATGGGTCGAGACGCACGTTAGTGGCCCAGAAAAGGCTGGAGAGGTCGAGCGAGTTTGAGCGCTACGATCTTGATAATGATGGCGTGGTTACTGACGCAGAAATAGAACGCGCCCGTGAAATCCGTGAGACAGAAGACAAGAGCCGCAAGCACTTGGCGCAGCTACGGCTAGCCAGATTCGCACTGATGGGCATGGGCGTTTACACGATCCTGCTGTTCATGCCGTTCATACCAGACACGCGCATCAAACTACTAAGTGAGGTCAGCCCACTGCTCTACATCAGCTTGTCTGGTGTGGTGGGTGCCTACATGGGCTTCACACAAATGGGAGACAAAAAATAATGCTTGGAGTTTTGGCAAGCATCCTTGGCAACGGGGATGTCATTAAAAAGGGCATGGACTTAATTGATGATGTCCACAGTTCTGATGAAGAAATGGAGCGCGTGAAGGCGCAAGCCAAGATAGACACGATGGCCGCATATGCACCCTTCAAGGTGGCCCAGAGATACCTCGCCTTAATGTTCACAGCTACGTTCTTGGCATCGTTTGCGCTCGTGCTGGTGATGACGCTGATGGGCGAAACAAACATCCCCGACATCAAACAAGTCATTGATGATTTCTATTTGGGCGAGGCCATGCTGACCATCCTCGCGTTTTACTTTGGCGGCGGGATGCTTGAAGGCGTTGTTGGCAAGGTGAAGGCAAAGAAATGAAACTGACCAAAAACTTTTCGCTTGGCGAGATGACCAAAAGCCAGACGGCTTTGCGACGGGGCATCGACAACACGCCGACGCCGGACAAACTCGATCCTCTGATTTTGCTTTGTCAAAAAGTCCTACAGCCTGTGCGCGATCACTTTGATCGTCCGGTGACAATTACCAGCGGCTACCGCAGCCCAGAGTTGTGCGCGGCCATTGGCAGCAAGATCACAAGCCAGCACACCAAGGGCCAAGCCGCAGACTTTGAGGTGCCGGGTGTGAGCAACATGGAGGTCGCACAGTGGATCGCTGACAACTGCGAATTTGATCAGTTGATCCTTGAGTGTTTTACCGGCGGCAACACCGGCTGGATACATTGCAGCTATGTGCATGAGCCGCGCAAAGAGTTGCTGACCTATGACCGCGAGAACGGTTATCGCAAGGGGCTGTTGGATGGCTAGAAGAGCGCCAGCCAAGGGCAAGGCCAAGGTCAAGGTCACTGCCACAGGTAAGCGCGTCAGTTACGGCCAAGCTGGTAAGGCAAAAGGTGGCGGCCCACGGGTGCGCCCTGGCACTAGCAAGGGTGACAGTTATTGCGCCCGGTCAGCCGGTCAGATGAAGAAGCACCCAAAGGCCGCACGCAATCCAAACAGCCCGTTGCGCCTGTCACGCAAGCGCTGGAAATGCGTTGGCAAAAAATCACGTCGATAAGGAGCAAAGCGATGCCAAACGTGCGAGGCAAAAAATACCCTTACACAAAGAAAGGGGTGGCAGCGGCCAAGAAAGCAGCCGCTAAAAACAAGCGCAGAGTGCGGCCTAAAATGCGGAGAGCATAGTCATGCCGCCGCGCAAAAAATCAGGGGAGCCGAAGCCCACAAACCCCAAACTGTATGCAACCGTGAAAGCAGCAGCCCGGCGCAAGTTTGATGTCTACCCATCTGCCTATGCCAACGCTTGGTTGGTCCGCGAGTATAAAAAGCGCGGCGGCAAATACAGGGGCAAGAAACCGACATGAGCCTGACCAAATGGTTCAAAGAAGACTGGGTTGATATCAGCGCACCAAAAAAAGGTGGCGGCTATAAAAAGTGTGGCCGCACATCTTCAGAGCGTGGCAAGCGTGGCTATCCCAAGTGCGTGCCAGCCGCAAAAGCAGGGCGCATGAGCAAGTCGCAGATCAAGTCTGCGGTGCAGCGAAAGCGGTCTAAAAAGCAGGGCGTAGGTGGCAAGCCGACTAACGTGGCGACGTTTGCAAACAGGCGTAAAGCTAGGGCTTAAATTCAGTCCAGTTTCAGTCCAGTTTCAGTCCAGTTTTCTGGCTACCAACCCCTGCCAACATTTCCCAAAATGCCCCAGAAACAGCCAATTTTGTTGGTCAAAAACCAGTAAAATCGGGCCTGTCACGCCGGAGGCCGCGGGTTCGAGTCCCGTCACTCCCGCCACCCCCAAGTCCAAGCATAGCTTCAAAAACAAGCCCTCGGCCTAAACCGGCTGGGGGCTGTTTTTTTGTGTCAGTCCAGTTTCAGTCCAGTTTTATTTGCAGGGTTTGACTTTTTATGTCAATATGCTCTTGTTGATACATCAAATGGGAGCAAAGCAATGAAGGACTTACCAGTAAGATTTCGTGCCGACAACAACTGCTATTGCATCAATGCAAGCCGCGTAGGTCGAAGTGATAAGTATGGTAGTTTTGCGACAAGGGATGAGGCGTTAGCAGAAGCAGAAATGCTCAAGGCCAAGTTCCTTACAGGCATGATTGCCCAGCCCGTGAAAATTAAAAGTTGCGCCAACGCTGCTGCCGCATTTTTAGAATCACAAATGCGCCGTGTTGATGATAAGGAAATCGCACTGTCGCATTTCAAAGAAACAAAACGCGGTTTGGATTTCGCATTGGCCATTCGAATTGATGGTAAGATGTTCAGTAAGCACGCGCTGGACAAGCTGATCACAAAAGCGAACAAAGATGATTTGGCTGCTGCTTTCAAACGGGCGATCAAAAGCGAAAACAAAAGCAAAGCAACAGCCGAAAAACGCATTAAGGCGTTAAAAGCGTTTTTGAATTATTGCCAGGCAAAAGGGTGGATTGACATCAACCCGCTAGACAAAGTGTCTTTTGGTTTATCAACAGAGATTGCTGATCGTGCGCCAAAGATACAGCCCAGCACTGTCCAGCAACTTGTGACAAAGGGCTTGACCGGCGAGACATTGACAAGCCGTGCGATGGTGCTGACAGCGTTGTCGTCTGGAATCCGTCAAGGTGAACTGCGTGCATTGCCGTGGCGCTGTGTTGACTTCAAGGAAAGCACGGTGCGAATCGAGCAAGCTATCAAGACAGAAACCAGTGAACTTGGTGAGCCAAAAACAAAGCGCGGTTTTCGCACCATCCCCGTGCCAAGTGAGACAATGCAATTACTGCGTGAACTAAAAATGCAAAGTCGCCATACAAGCGATGACGATCTGGTGTTCGCCACAGCCGCTGGATTGCCAAAGCAGAAAAAAACACTGCGTGAACTGATTGAACGTGCATCAAAGCGTGCCGGTATTGAGCGCATGGTCTGGGGTGACATGAGACACTTTTTTGCAAGTGTCCAACTGTCTGCCTTGGGTGAGGATTGGGCAGAGGTTGCAGCGTTGATGGGTCACAGCAACCCATCATTCACATATCGCCAGTATGGTCACTATTCCAAGAATGAGGCGAAGCAAGAAAAGGCGCGGTCAGCCGCTGCCAATGCAATATTTGGATAAAAGAAAGGGGCGCTAGTGCGCCCCTCTCACAATGTCCCAGATTCTTTGCAGCCAGTTTTTAGTTGGCGGCTTCACATTTAAGGGCTGGCGTTTAGCTGCCCATATGCGTTTCATTTTTTTGCTATGTGCGGCACGCTTTTCAGGCGTCCATGCTGCTTTGTGTTTGTTCATCAATCCCACCTAATTTCACAATTTCGGCACGCGGTATGAACCACCGTGAACCATCTTGAATGGCCGCTATCTGGCCATCCTTAATCCAGCGCCTGACGCGCTTGCGGCTGGCCTCGCTGTAGCCTTCACCGAATAGTGCATCACACGCCTCTCTGACCGTCAGTAGAGCGCTAGTAGCCATTCTTAGTTGCCTCGTAGCCTGCCGGTGG
>Ga0208899_1002542_pt1 | contig 12102 bp, 7 predicted proteins | sample VirMetDEL_Nov_24_FD_184518 | JGI IMG/M metagenome (GOLD analysis project Ga0208899, IMG submission 184518) | Aqueous microbial communities from the Delaware River and Bay under freshwater to marine salinity gradient to study organic matter... | ecosystem: Environmental > Aquatic > Marine >...
TTTTCTTTTCAAGGCAATCTTTAACACCATCAGTTATAGTATGTTCAATCATATTACCACCAGAAAATAATAATAATGCTATAATTACTTTAGTGATCATATCCGTTTGCTCTTACTTTATCTTTTAATTCTTCTATATTTTCTAATGCTTTCTCCATATCAGCTTGTAATCTCATAATATTTACTTTGTTATGTGCCATGTTTTCTAAATCTTCTGACATACCTTCTACTTGTTCTGATACAAATTCTAGAAGCATAAACTGTTCCTGATCTATAGGAGTTTGATCTGCGTTCTTTACAAGATCAGCTTCAAATAGAGTAGCTCTAGTTTCTATATTGTTTAGTCTTTCAATAATACCAAAGTACGCCCAGACTGCTGTAGCAGTTACACCTAATAAACTTAATAAGTTTTTAAGAGGTAAACCTATTTCTGTTTTATCAGATAAACTAGGCATTACTTACAAATACAATCGTAATCTTCGCAACACTCACACATTACTCTTCCTCTGAAACTTCTGGCTCTGGGGGTGCAACATAAGCACCAATAGTTCCAAACTCACCATCAACACATCTTTGATATAAATCTCTACCATGTGCCTCTGGATCATTAGGATTAGCACCAAAGCCAAGATAACCTTCGCTTTCTAAATGCTCCCATTTAGCTTCTACGCTAATTAAAGTTTGTTCTGCATTAGCCCAACGAGGGTTTCTTGCGTCTATTAATTTACATGTAAAGTCTGTCACTGTTTTTTACTCCTTTTATTTTTATGAAATCCTTAGCCATACACTTGTTCTTTGACTAGTTAAACCACCTTGATTATTACTGTAACCCATACATCTCCAAGTACCAGAGGGGTAGCTATTACTTACATGTGCACCGCCTGTTGATGCAAATCTGTAATCATTTGAACCATTGATACCTTGAGTTTGACCTTGTGTGTGTGAACTAAAACTACTGTGGTTATACAAAGAAGCGTAACTACCAACTACATTAGCACCAGCACTAGCGACACCAGTTAAAATCTGAGAGTTAGTAGGAGCAGAACTAGGTAATGAGGTTAATGATGAACCATTGACTGAACCAAAAGTACCACCAGATATTCTAGAACCATCCATTGTTCCACTAGTTATTTTAGCAGCAGATAAATTTGGAACATCACTCTCAGCTAAAGACAATCTAGCTGAAGGAACTGTACCTGAAGTTAGATTAGAAGCTGATAAAGATGTTAAATCTACATGAGCATTTACAGAACTAGCAGATATTCTAGCGTCTGCAAAAGTACCTGAAGTAATTTTAGATGTCGCTAAGTCTGGTATTCTATCTGCACCTAGTGTGCCAGATGTAATTTTAGAAGCTGCTAAGTTAGGTATAACATTAGCATTTAATGTTCCACTACCTGATATGATGTTTGCTAAATCTCTTGCTTTACTCATTTATATTAACTCCCATTCTTGGTCTGTTTCATTCCATGTATATGCTTGTCCGTCATCAGGATAAGCAACAGGTGCTTCCCAACGACAAGTATCTTCATCTAATGTCCAACTGTTAAAAGGTTTGGGTGGGATAAAAGCATCTCTTGTTTGGTCATAACTATAACCAATACCAGCAAAGTTTTTTCTTATATTACCATTGTAAGAAGTTTGTTTCCAAACATCTCTAGTACCATATAAGTTATTTAAAAAATCTACTCCAGTTTGCTCGTCTGTAGCAACATCATTTGATACGACTTCAACTCTTTCAATTATATTTCCAACTCCTAATTTTGCAAAATGTGCCATTACGCTGTGTAACTCCCTGAACCTGTGTATGTTAATATTGTATCTGAACCACTTGTGGTAACAGAAGGTGAACCTGTTGTTGTACCTGAGTAATCAGAAGTTGCCATACGAAGAATAACGATACCTGAGCCTCCAGCACCACCTACTCCGCCACCAGCACGACCACCGCCACCGCCACCGCCAGTATTAGCTGTGCCTGAAGAAGCTTGATTGCTACCTAAACCAGAATCTCCATTTGCACCACCACCAGAACCGCCAGAACCTCCAGAAGTAGCGTAGCCACCTCCGCCTCCACCGCCACCTCTTGTTACTGCTGAACCTGTGATAGATGAAGATAATCCATTTCCACCATTTCCACCACCAGATGTAGTTCCATTTGCACCAACAGCAGAAGCACCTCCGCCACCACCAGCACTATCATTAACGCTTGTGTTACCAGAACCAGTACCTCCAGCAAAACCTTGATTAGAAGTACCACTTCCACCGCTAGGACCATTTCTACCTCCGCCACCACCAGAACCTCCATTAGCTCCAGAAGTATCATGTCTTCCACTGCCACCACCACCAACAGATGTTATTGTAGCTACAACAGAATTATTACCACTATTTCCAGTAGTACCACCACCAGATGCTCCACCAGCACCTACAGTAACAGTATATTGTGTTCCTTCAGTTAAACTTAATACTGATTCCGAAGAACCTCCACCACCAGAAGATTCTGAACTGTAAGAATTTCTATATCCTCCAGCTCCACCACCACCAGAAAGGTCAGTTCCAGCACCACCCCCACCAGCTATGACTAAAAAATCAACATTGTAGATTGGCTCTACAGGATTATCTTCAGACACTTCGTCTGATGTTGGTATCCAACCTTTAGTTGTTCCTGAATAAACTACTCTTAATCCTTGACCACTTGTATCGTATTCAACAAGAAATGTATCTGGATCACCTTGATAGTTTTTACCATTACTATCTATTATAATTTTATTTGAACCCCAATTTCTTGCATAGTCTACTAATTCAATAGTATCTCCTACACTTGGACTTGAGGGAAATGTTATAGTTACTGTGTTTGATGATGTATCAACCCAATAGCCTTCATTAGAAGAAGCTGTGAAACTAGATGTTTTAATTGATGATTGCCAAGCAATTCCTGATTCTATACCTGTGAGAGCAGAACCATCAATAGCTGGTAAAGCACCAGTTAAGTTACCAGAAGTTAAATTTGTTAAAGCAGAACCATTTAAAGCTGGAAGTGTTGCTGGAAATCTTGCATCAGGAATTGTACCTGAAGCTAAATCAGAAGCATCTAGGTTTGTTAAGTTAGCACCAGATATAGCTGGTAAAGTCGCAGGAAATCTTGCATCAGGAACTATTCCATCATTAAGATTATTGGCATTAAGTTCTGAAACTGTAAAAGATTTAAAAGCATAAACATTTAATAAGTCACCAGTAGCAGCACCACTACCTAATACAATAGATGTACCTGAAGTAGCTGTGTAATCTGAAGGATCTAAAATCACACCATTTAAAACTACTTGAAGATTATCAACACTATAAGAAAGTGTAGCTGAGTTATCATCACTACCACTAAAAGTTGTTTGACCAGAAGTAGCAGTGTATTCATATAAAATTAAAGAAGCAGTACCTGCACTTGATGCAGCAATCCAGTTACCACCATCAAATACACGCATTTCATTAGCACTTGAATTAAAATATAAAGCTCCTGTAACTAAGGCATTTCCATCATTATCTACAGATGGGTTAGAAGTTTTACTTCCTAAATATCTATCATCAAATGTGTCATAAGAAGCAGCAGCACTAGCAGCAGATGTAGCTGCGGCTGATGCCGAGTTAGAAGCATTTGTTGCTTGAGTACTTGCAGTACTAGCAGAACTGGCAGCATTAGTCGCTGATGTAGCAGCTTCACTTGCCTTTGTAGTAGCTGTCGTTGCCTGTGTAGTAGCTGTGGTGGCTGATGTAGCAGCCTCAGTAGCTTTGGTTGTAGCAGTTGTAGCTTGAGTTGTAGCTGTAGTTGCAGAAGTAGCAGCATTACTTGCAGAGGTTGATGCTTCACTTGCTTTGGTCGTTGCTGTCGTAGCAGAACTTGCAGCAGATGTTGCAGATGATGCTGCGTTAGTTGCACTGGTACTTGCCTCACTAGCCTTAGTAGTTGCAGTTGTAGCAGAACCACTAGCACTAGTAGCCGAACTAGCAGCTGCTGTTTCAGAACTGGCTGCATTAGTAGCAGAAGTTGCAGCTTCTCCAGCTTTGGTAGTTGCTGTAGTTGCGTGTCCAGATGCAGTAGTTGCACTTGATGCGGCAGCTGTAGCTGAACTAGCAGCATTTGTAGCTGACGTAGTAGCTGATGCCGCATCTACTATTAAATCATATTTCGCACTGTTAGCATTGGTAGTTAAAGGTTGGCTACCTGATGATGTATGTGCAGAATTAACAAAGAATATATTACCTGTAGATGTATCTTTAACTAAATCTCTTATCTGATAACTAGTAGAAGTTGCCCAATTACCCTGGAACGTACCTAGTTCTTGTTCAGCTAATAAAGCAGTTGCGTCTGAATTAACGGATAATACTCTATTAGCTACTAGATCTGGTAGGTCTACATTAAATCCTGTAGTTGTAGTAACAGGATATTGTAGTGTTCTAGCAAACTGTTCTTCTAATTGTTGCAACATAGCAACATTTTTATCTAATTCTGTATTAAGTGTTTGTATAGGAAAGTTACCAGATACAGGAAAGTCTGATGTTCTTTCAATAGCTAGATCTCTAACTATAGTAATTTTATCATTCAGGGTAGCACCTGATCCTCCTAATGTAATAGATCCCCCACCTGTAACACCTGCACCAATAACACTGTATTGTGATGCAGATGAAGGTGAGTTGTTATATGTAAGGAGTGTCGTACCGTTGTAAACTTTTAAGTCAGATACATCAAAGAACTCAAATGGTACAGCAAATGTAGTCTGTCCAGACGTAGCTGTATATTGTATTCTAGGTGTAATATCACTTATTTGTAATGCCATTATCTAATAACCTTTTCAAATTTATCAAAGATACTATCCAAATACCATATATTGTTAAATGGTACAAGTTTTCTTATACGTCTAGCTGTATGATGTGTATGTTTACCTCTACCCCAATCATACATTATTTGTGTAACAGTAGCCATTTGACTTGCTGCTGGTCCTAATACTCCTGTTTTCCAAGCTAAAGAAGTTCCGTATGGTTTACCAACACCTATTAGTGGTCTAACTCCTACATTATTATCTGTTAATGTTTCTACCATTCTATTAACTTCTAAGAACAATCCACCAGCACCAGATCTTTCAAATCCATCATAAATCTTATCTCTTATATCTTTTTTACTATAATCTTTATTTAATTGACCAGTTCTTATTCCATCTACAATCATACCAAAGAATAATAAAGCAGCTATCTGACCTAAGAATCCAGCATCTCTTTCTTGTAATCCTCTTTGTAATACCTTTCTATCAAAAGCAAACATAAACTTTTTGTATTGTGAAATAACAGCACCTAGTTCTGTACTAGTCCATAGTGGAGTATCTCCTAATGTTGGTGTAGTTACTATATAATCTACAGTTTCATTTAATGCTCTATTAAATCTAAATGCAGCATTAACTTCTTCATTTGTTTCAATCCATTTATCTGTATTAGCAAACTTTAACAATTCATAATTACCATTTACTTCTATACCACCTTCTCCAAATCCATATTTTTTGTATGCTTTAACTATTTCTTTTGCATCATTAGGTGCAATACCAGCATGATTAAATCTTAATTTATCTAAGTCTGTAGCTGTACCATTTACAAACCTTATTGATGCTTCTATGATTTCTGTACCTACATCTATTGATGCAGCTATCTTTGCTTCTTGTGTCCAAGTTGCCATTTGATTGATAAACTTAAAATTAAAAGAAGATATAGATTGTACCGCTCTATCAAAATTATTGAATGTAGCAAAGGTATCGTGATGTGATCCATATATTTGATTTGCTCTACCACTATCTAACATAAATTCTATTGCTTGACCTGCTCTATTAGCTTGTTGTTTACCCATTTCTCTGACACTAGTATTAATGCTGTTTGATAAATATTGCATTAACCTAGGCATAGCTCTTTTAAAACCATTGTATGTAATTATTCTAGCCATATCTGGTATTCCTGCTAAAGCACCAGTTAGTAATTGTGTAGATACTCCTGGTTTAATTATTCTATATGCTCTAGATAAAGCTCTTTGTGGATTCTTAGATAAACCATATCTTCCTTTAAATAAATCTCTCATAGCTTCTGTATCTTTTAAAACTTTATTTCTTTTTAATCTTAATTCTTCATTAATAATTTGACCTTTATCATTATAGATTTTTTTATCAAATGATTCTGCTATTTGTCTTAATCCAGGTGCAAACATATTTGGTACAACATCATTCATATATCCAAAACCAAAAGGATCTCCATATTTTTCTGTAAGAATAATATCTGGAACAATGTTCTTAAAATATTGTGTAGCAATAAATTCAATATCTTTTGCTATATATCCTTTTTCCATAAGAAATTCATAGTCTAAATCTTTTAAAGGAATTGTTCTTGATCTAAGGTATTTAGAATAGCCAGACTTTTTAAATATAAACTCATCACCAGGTAATACACCTTCCATAAATTGTTCAGCTTCTTCATAAGGTTTATAATTTTTAAAGTTTTCCATAATGTTATCTGTTTGTTTCTTATCTTTAATATTTCTGTAAACTAACGGATAAACATCTCTATAAAATATATCAAAGTTTTTTTCTATCATTTCAAAATTCCACATAACTGTGAAATAGTTTTTTCTTTTAGCACTTGATTTCATATTTTTAATAAGATCTTCTATTGATTTAACTTTTTCTTCTAACTCTTTATAAGTATAAGTTACCTTTGCACCTGTTCTAGGATATGTATAAGTGTATACTTTATTTGGATTGTACATTTGACTTTTAGGATTTCTAAATGCTTCCATACTATCTAAAGCACTTTTAAAAAACTCATACTCTTTATCTGGTTTAATTAAAAACAACTGATACTGGTCTATCTTATTTCCTATAGGATCAGTAAATGCTCTAGTATAAAATCTAGCAGCTGCTTCTACTTCAGGTATAGAATGATTATAGTTTCTTAATATAGCTAATGTTACTTGTTCTCTAAATTGACTAAACTTAATTATTTCATCATTTTTACCTAATGCTAATTCTGCTTTCTTAGTAAAGTCATATTTGTTTATTCCATTTCTTTTAAGATACTCTGTGTATTTACTTCTTAATTCTGTTGTAAAATTAAATAACAATGGTTGATAGTCTATTGCTTTAATAACTTCTGCACTGTCAGGCATTTGTCCAGTAGCTAGTTTATTCATATCTAGGTATAGAGAGTTCTTTAATAGATTAAGTGTAAACTCTTTAGCTACTCTATTGTCTTGATTCATAACTCTGTCTATAGGGTTATAACCTAACTTTTCTACATAATATCCTGTAGGTATAGTCTTTAACTGCTCATCAGTTATATTAGGATCTATTTTATTTCTGTATTTTCTTTGTGCTAATCTTAATGCATTTGTTATTTTTTGCTGATCTACTAATATAGATCCTTGTCTAATTACTTTTCCTTCTCTGTTTTCTAATATTTGATTGTAAGCTATTTCATTTATTCTATTTTCATATGCAGCTTTACTTTCTCCTTTATCTTTAGGTATTCTTACATGAGCTAATTCATGTCTAACTACAAACTCTAACCATTCACCTTCATTTTCAAAATCACCTTTTTTAAAAGGCTTGACTCCAGGTACAGTGCTTTTTAAATGTCTACCTTCTCTAAACATTTGTAAAATACCTTCATCATCTAAATTTAACTCAGCTACACTTAAGTCTGGATTTCTTCTAACAAATGCAGGAACATATTTACCATTAACAGTTTTACCAATACCCCTACCTCTATTAATAGTAATATCAGGATATTCCGATTTAATTTGAATTATAGCATCATCAACATTCTTTGGTTGTTTTACTGGTCTTGGATCTTTTGTACCTATAGCTATTGGTGGTATTTCTGTATCTGAAGCATTTTCATAAAACTTCATTTCTTCAAATATCTTTCCACCATCTTCGTAAGCAATAAACTTTTTACCTAATTTATTTATATACCAAGCAAAACCACCTACTACCAATGCATCTTCAATAGGTCTATTTTCATTAAGTGCTTGTTTAGTAAGTTCTTCTGCTGTCATTAACTTAGCAAACTTATTCATTTCTCTACCTGCTTCACCAAATGTCTGTGCTGTTTTAGCTCCTTTAATTAAAGCAGTACCAAATACCCAGTTACTAGGATCAGAAAACTCACCAAGTAAATGTCCAATATGATACATAGGATTTTTTACATCAGTTAAATATTGTTTAAAATCTACTAATCTATCTGTAGTTTCTTTTGCACTAACTGAATTGCCAAAGTATTCTGGTATAAATTTTCTGTAATTAAATAATCGTGGATCTTGATATACATCATAATCTTCTTCTGGTTCATATGACTTACCACTAAGATAATCAATAGTAGTTCCAATAACACTACCATATGTAATTCCACGTGTAATAATTCCTGGATCATCTAAGACATTACCTACATGTGTAGAAAAAGGAGTAGATTGTTTTTCTTCTATTGTTGGAAGATTAGGATCTTTTTGTAATAATGTTTTCATTAGTTATTACTAGGACTATACAACATTCCTTGAATTAACTCTCCTTGTTGTTGTCCAACTAACTTAATAATTTTTTTATAATTTCTCTTTTTAATAGCTTTGAACAAATCATTTTTATCTATATCATTTGAATATAACAATTCACTAATAATTGTTTTAGTAAATCCATCTAACTGTTCAAATGTAGAATCTACTTCATTAATAATTGTTTGTGCTTTATCTACATCAAATGGTATAGGTGGAACAAATCCATCTTTAGCTATATTCATATTTCTATAATGATCGTTAAATAATTTCATTTTATCTGTATCTGTTTCATAAGCAAATGAACTTAATTTATTTCTTATATCTTTACCTATTTTAAAATTATAATTACTTTCTAGTTCAGCAATTTCATCAACCATTTTTTTATCAAATATATTTTTTCTATCACCAGGTTTTATCTTAGTAGCAAAATCATATATCAATCCTAAAGCTGCTGTACTTTTTTCTGTAACAAATTTTCCAATAACAGAATCTTCAGATACTAATTTACCAGCATCATTAATAAATTCTGACTTTATTGAATTAATATCAACGTCATTATTGTAATAGTTTGGATCAAAGTAATCATTCTTATTAAATTGAAATTGTGGTGTACTATTAATGTTTGCTGCTCTACCTTTTAAATCTTCATAGTTATTATAAAATAAATCAAATCTAACATTAGATGATTTAGGTTCACCATCTATAGATACAGGTTCTTCATCATTCCATGTAAAATAAAACTTACCATCTTCTAACATTTCAAGAATTTCTTTACTAGTAGGTCTTAAATACTCTCCATCAAAATCAACAAACCCATAATTAATAAGTGTATCTGTATCACCAGCATTTTCATAATTCATAATCTGACCTAGTATATAACCTGCTGCTGTGTTTCTTAAGTTTCTTTCATCCATACTTGCAACACTTTCTAATGCATACTTTTGAAATGAACCTTCTCCATCTGGTGACATAAAACTACTATATCCATATCCATCAGCTGACATTTTTTTCATAGCTTCTAAACCTGCTGCAAAAGATTTTTTTTCTAATGCTTCATCAGTATCTCCAAATGAAACACTATTTCTAAATTGTAAATCATGATATCTTCTAAATACATCTTCAAACTCATCACCATATTGTGCAGCTGCTAATTTGTTTAATCCTTTATTAACAAGTGTTAATGGATCAACTCCTACACCAACTCCAGGATAATCTCCTAAAGGTGTAGCTAACCATGTTTGAAACCAACTATTAGGTAGCATAGGTGCATATCCATCTACTGTACTATCTTCATTACCTATTATTTCTCTGTCACCTAATATTACTTTTTTATAATTATCTGATTGTGATTGATATACTTGATAAATCATATTACCAACATCAATAGGATTTTTTTCTAAATAACTATTTGTTCTTCTAGTTAAACTAGATTTTTCTGATCCAGTTAAATCAAAGTTCTTTTTTATATTCAAAGATATTTCATTAAAACTGTTTCCAAGTTTTTGTTGTAGATTAATATCTTTCATAATTTTAGACACATTTGCTGGTAAGTTTTTTATATCTACAGTTCCCCCATCTGTAGCTACATTCCAAGTTCTATATGCATTAAACAATGACTCTGATACATCATTAATATTACTTTCTTTAATAAATGGTTCGTTTGTACTTGTGTTTAAAAAAGCAATAAATCCAGGAGGTGCTACTTGATTCTTATAAACTTCTGTTAACATAGTCTGTAAATTTATATCATTAATATCTGTTTGATATGATTCAATGTCGTCTGATAAACCTAAGTCTACTTCATAATACTGTCTAATAATTTCATCTTGACCACCTAAATCTGATACAGCATCAGCATAACTAGAGTTTTCAAGAAGTTGATATAAAGGTTTATCTGTTGTCTTTGCTTCTCTAAGCATATCAATTACTTTTATTTTAGAATTATTTAATGTTTCTAATTTAATAGCTTGTGTTGCACTAACTCCATACACATCTAAGATTTCATCAGCGTTCATTAAACCACCATCTTCATTAATTAAACTAAATCCATTTGTTAAATTTTTAATATTTTTTGATGTTTCATTATAAAGTTTAGATTGTGCAATCTTATTACTAGCTTTACTATTTGCACTTGCATCTAAGTTTAAAGATTTAGCTGTATTTAATTCTCCAATACCACTCTTAACTATCTGATCTATTATTTCTTGACCAATAGTATTTCCTGTTTCATCTGCAAATATTTCATAATTAACTCCTCTTACTCCACCTTGATCTAGAGAGTAATTTCTTAAAAATAATTGAGCTTCAGTTTCAGCTTTAACTATTTGATCTGTATCATTAGGATCTATATTTTGGAAAAAACTTTTAACAATACCATTAACTCTTTTTTGTTCTACAGAAAGCATTAAGCCTTCATCTGATTTTCTTTTATCACTATCATTTAATTTAAAATTACTACCAATTATTAATGCATTAAATTTTTCACCATTAGTTCCTAAAAATTTAGTTACTTCTGTTGCATAATATTGATCTAATGAATCAATAAATTCTTGTGGAGATTGTGTAGTTGTAGATAAATTTTGTATAAAATTGTCTATATCTGATAAACTAGTTTGTAGATTATTTTCATAAGATTCAGTTAATTCTTTATATTCAATAATGTTTGCTTGTTTTCTAAGTGTTTCAAATGCACTTATATTTTTTTGATTGTAATACGATTCAGCATTAATACTTAATCTTTCTGGTACTCCTGTTAATACACCATTAATATATCCATCTGCTTCTTCTTGGAACTTTTCTAAATCAGGTTTTTCACCTGACTTTAATATTCCATCAAGTTTGTTGTTTAAATATTTTGTAGTTTCTGTTTCAAAATTATTTTGCCATTTTGCATCTAATACTTTTACTTGGTTTTCAGCTAGTGTATTTATTGTATCTGAAACCGCACCAAACATTTGACTAACATTAGGTGAGTATACATCAACAACTCCCATTCTTGCTGCTGTACTAGAAGGTGTTACCATTGATTGCCTTCTTGTTCTTTTAATCTCTCTAACCATTTACTGGGTAATTCCTTCCTGGTGGTCCAGAAGCACCTGTTCCTTTTTTTACACCACTAGTAGGTTGTTTATAATAGTTATAGTAATTCCATCCATTAACTATGCTTGTTCCTGCATTTATAATAGAACCCATGTTAGAATAATAAGCCTGTTGTTTAGTATTAAAGATAGCTCTATCGTAGTTATTATTTATTTTAGCTGCATTTAATCTTATAGAAGATAAATCTTTATTAGTTATATCAACAATATCTTGTTGTATTGCATCAAAACTTCCACTTTCACCTACACCTGATGCTCCTCTTACTGCTCTATTATTACTAAGAACAATATTCATATCTCTTGTTCTATTGTTTTCTGCTTGTAATCCTTCTAAGTATGATACTTTCTTTTCTTGCTCGTATCTTCTAGCCATTTCTTTAGTTTGAAGATTTGTTTGCTGTATCTGTACTGCTGAACCAGCAGCAGATATACCTGCAC
>Ga0208899_1002546_pt1 | contig 12094 bp, 20 predicted proteins | sample VirMetDEL_Nov_24_FD_184518 | JGI IMG/M metagenome (GOLD analysis project Ga0208899, IMG submission 184518) | Aqueous microbial communities from the Delaware River and Bay under freshwater to marine salinity gradient to study organic matter... | ecosystem: Environmental > Aquatic > Marine >...
AAACAGTTACGCCGTCCTTTGTGATGATAGGATCTTTTCCTTTTTGATGTAGGATAACATTGCGACCCTTCGGTCCTAAAGTTGCCGCAACATTGTCGGCAAGCTTATTAACACCGTCCAGAACCTTTTGGTTGAGGCTCTGTCGGTCTTCAAATACACACTTGGGCATTGAGAAACCTCTCTTTCTATCTTGGTATTATAGCATACCATTTGTGTGTGTCAAGTATTATTTTTCGCTTTGTAGTTCTTTGGTGCGTTCCCCAATAGACTTGGATGCTTCAATTGCTGTTTGAGCTTCTTTATCGTTCTGCAGTCCATTACCAAAGTAGCTTTGAATGTTTGTAGTTAGAACCTTTAGATCCTCAAAAATTGCAAAGACTGATGCGTCGATAATTTCGGAGATCTTCTGCATAAGATTGACAACCTGTTCTTGACCTACTTCAATAGAGCCTAGTTTTACTTCATCCTGTCCCGGTGGGAATACCTCATAAGGATCCGCTAGTCTATCGATGTTTAGAACGCGAGGCTGTGTTAATTCAAACTGGTCTGTGTTGACATAGCCGTGGCTAAGAAGCAAAGCCTTCTTCTTAAGGGTGGGTGAGGGTAACTGGTTATAGACCTCGACAGAGCGTTCATAATCAAGATAATCACCGCCGGCGCGCGCGATTAATTCTTGGCGAGCCTTGATAGAGCGACCTGCTGCGGCAACCACCTCAGCATAAGCCGGGACCAAAACATCGTTATAAATATCCGAAACCAGATTCAGCTGTTTCTTGTAGTTTTCAACCGCCTCTCTTCCATCGGCACGCACCTTGGGCGGAACCTCATCCTCCAATAACCCTAGTGTAACCGCAAATCGGGCGGCGACTTTACCAGTAGGACTCATCTTCTTTAGCCTACTCTTGGGGTGTCCAAACTTGGCGGGAGAGCCCGTAAGGTACGCTGTACCTTCAGGAAGGTTAACAAGCTGGATCACAGATTCTAGAATATCCTCTGGGTATTTACCCTGGCCTCTCTCTACGACTCTATCTTCGTAGATTTTTACCAACTCTTCCACCTTTGGAGGCGGTGGAATTTCAATATCTTCAAATCCGGACGGGTTTTCTACAAACCCTGTGGGCAGCTTCATAAGCTCCGGGTTTTCTAGTCCACCATTAAGCATTATGTTGGCAACGTTGTCTAGAGTAAAATCAAATCGATAAAAATCCAATCGTCCAGCTGTATTCTCGTCATTCAAAGTCTTCGTCACAGCGACATACTGCATCTTCTCAAACTTACGAAGATCGTTTACCAAATCGGTAAAACTACCTCCGACCTTCAAAGATCCTTCGGTATAAAGTTTAAGACTGACCGGAGTTCCATCTCCAGTTACCAAGTCAGCAATCGTTCCCTCACCAGTCGGAACCTGTTTGCCTCCGAGCAAGACTCCCAAGAAAGCTTCAAAAGAGAAACCAGCCGATGAAGCGTTAAAGTGAGCAATAATCTTTGTTAGGGTCTTATAAAAAGTTAGATAACCTAAAGCTTTTGAAATACGCTCTTTATTAGAGTCGCCAAAGAAGCCCTGCTCAAGAAGTTGTACTGGATCTGTCTCGTAGAATTTTGCTAGACCCTCAACTTTATCTTTTAGATCATCTCCCGCGATGTCATCCAAGAACTGCTCAAGTTGCTTTCTCTGCGGGCTTGGGATCTCTGCGCCGCCCTCAACTGTTTTAACAGAAGACCAGGGAATTTCCGAGATTGGAATATCAGGCACACCGTCAAAGCTTAAAGTGATTGGCTCTCTTTGTTCTCTGATTAGGGCTTCAGCTTGTACTTTACCCACCAAGATACTCAAAACCTCATTGATGATGCTTTCGGTCTCATCTTTTTTGGAGTAGAAACTCTCCACTAGTGTATCAATATTCATTGTAAATCCTCGGGAACTAATACTAATTAGATGATTTCGTCAGCAAGACCCATTTCAATTGCTTCCTGCGCAGAGAAATATTCATCTGTGTTCTTTGAGAACATGTTGTGGATCTCACCCACAGATAACTTTGAGTTCTCAGCGATAACCTGAACCATCTGATCCTCCATTACTCGCATTTCATCATGAGTTACCTTAATATCAGCAGTAGAGCCCATATTGCCTGCGGAGCAACGATGCATCATAATGCGAGCATTGCGCGTCACGAAACGCTTACCCTTTGTTCCAGAAGCCAATAAAGGAACTCCTGCCGAGAAGACCTTGCCAGTGCCTAGTGTTGCGATATCACGACGTCTCTTTACAATGTCCATAATATCAATGATACCGAACATATCGTAAACAGCACCACCGCCAGTTGAAATAAGAAAATGAACGTCCTCTGGTCTTTCTTCTCCTTCCCCAACAGGGTTTGGAAACACCTTGCCTCCATTTAACTGCATAAGACCGTGATAGATCTCCTGGGCTGATTCTTCGTTTAGGTCCCCGACCAAACCAAGAGTGTTTGGTTCAGGACCTTCCTGGGCGCCAGCGATTGCCGCCATAACCATAGCAGCCTGATGATCGCTGATCTCTTCCTGTTCCTCCTCGGTCTGAGTGTCGTTGTTGAAAATAACCATTGTTTTTCCTATTCTCCCTTTAGGGTGTTGTTTAAGAACCTCATAGCACTGTTCCAGTCGTGGAACGGTAACATTGATTTGAAGTGTCGGGGGGATCTGTTCACTATGGAGATGATAGCATTGTCCTTCCAGTTTGTCAAGAACTGGTCGTCAACTTTTTGAAACTGACGAATCTGTTCTGTTGTAAAGCCCGACTCACGCATCTGCTTTAACTTTAACTCCTGTAGGAAGGATATGTCTTCTACCATCTTTGTCAGCATCCAAATGATTGAGATAACTGACTCTTGTACTATCCTCCAAGTATGCACAATCTCCAGAAACCGAGACAAGAACATACTTGCAAATACCCCGGCAAAGAAAGCCATCACGCAGAAGGCGGTTAAATCGTTCGTTGTTAATTCTAGCATTGTTTATCCAAATAAAAAAGACTGTGAGGGTTGCTCACAGTCTTTAATATACGTTAGGAGTTAGAGTTTGTCAACCTACTTCTTTGCGCTTAGAGCCTCCATAAGAATTCTCTTTGCGACTCGCTTTGTGATGGACTCCATTAGAGCGTCGTCATCACCCATCTCATCAGCATCCTCTGGCTCGTCAGCCATATCATCCATAGCATCTGCTGGCTCATCAGCATCAATCTCAACTTCCTCACCCATTGCGTCCTCAAGGGCACGCTCAAGGGCAGAAAGGAAATCATCAACAGAAACCATCTTGCCTGCGTCTGCGGCTGGGGCTTCTACTGGTGCCTCTACCTCGGCATCCATCTCCATCTCGTCTCCGGCAGCATCTTCCATTTCAGCTGCATCTACTTCCATCTCTTCCTCTTCCTCAAGGCGATCGGCTGGTCCGCGACCTCTGCCGTGACCTCTTCGTGCGTCCTGCAAACCACCGCCGGCGTCGTCGGCACGAACCTCGTCCATCTCATCTTCATCACGCATGCGCATCTCATCCATCTCGTCCTCTGCGCGCATACGCATACCACGACCTTCTTCAAGATCATCGGTGCTCTCTGTGAGACCCTCAACAAAGCCTGGGGTCAAAGGCTCTAGCTTAGCTAGCTTCATAAAAGAACGAATCTGTGACTCGTTTAAAAGTGTTTTCTTGGACATTCTGCAAAACTCCTAACAATTATTCGCGAATATGCTGTTTTAAATAGTATTTTCTTCTGCTAATGTCTTTTTTAATTTGAGCAGCGCCTCATCAACTATCTGCTTTGCTCTCACAATGCTTATACCGTGGCGTTCTCCGATCTGTTGTAAGGTCATTTCGCCGTGCTTATAAACTGCAATGTCGGTGCAGTTCAAATCATCTTCATAATCTAAATGAAGTCTGCACTCACTTTGAGTGCAAGGTATTTGATGCATGTAACATCTTTTAGAACATTCTCTCATAACTCTGGTAAATCCTCTTCTAATATATCAAATATGTTCTCGATATCTTCTTCTGTTAGCGCAAGTTCTTGTAACATTTTCTCGCCGTCCTCACGCAGTTTGCGAGATTTCGTAACACGCTTCTTAGACTGAACCTTCTTGTTTATTTTGTAATCGTCAAGAAACTCCATAAAAAGCTTGTCTTGTGATAGATAAGATTCAACACAATACCGAAAGAACTCGCTTTGTGTTTTGATCTCATCGTAGAACAATCTAATCTTTAGGTTCTCGTGAAGTTTTGAGTCCAATGAGAACGATAGAATAGAGTGTCCCTTTGGGTATGTCCTTTTCATCTTAGGATGTGTGTCCCACTTTCGGTTTGTCCGCTCGCAGTCTGGCGGATAAATCGAGCCTTTGATTGTAGTTCTGTAATGGTTCGCGCTCCTGAGTAGGATAGTCCAGAACGAATACCTCTTTCTAGATCATCTAGAATATCCACTACTGTTCCCTTATACGGAATAGTTGTAGCGATACCTTCCAAAGATGCGGTCTTGCCTCTCCAAGACATTTGAGCGTCCTTTGAAGCCATTCCTCTGTAAGCCTTTTGTTTGCTTCCGTCGCGGCCAACTAAAACATCGCCCGGGGCTTCTGTTGTTCCCGCGAGCAAAGAACCCAACATTACAAAGTCAGCGCCGGCAGCAAGAGCCTTTACAATATCACCGGAGTTGCGAATGCCTCCGTCAGCAATGATAGGAACAGTTCCGGCGAAATGAGATCTACTACAATCGAATATTGTTTGTAGTCCAGGGACACCGTGTCCTGTTTGGATGCGTGTTGAGCAGATTGAGTTATGAACTACTACTCCCTGGATATTGTATGAATGATCCGTCTCTACGGTTAGGTCATACACCTCACCCTTGTAATGTTGTCTCTCAATACTCTCAATCTTGCGTAGTTTGAAACTCATCTCTAATCCTTTCTATACCTTCTTCAAGGTTAGCATATCTATCTTCATCTTCTTCTATTCTAACAAAACTGAAACCATTGGTCAATGCGAGTTCTTCTTTTATCGCATCATTATTATTCTTCAAAACCTTATGATAATAGTATCCATCATATTCAACTAAAATCTCTCCATTTACCAAAAAGTCATAAAAGTATCCAAACTGATAATGCTGATGTTTTACATTCTCCGGACCAAAAGCCTCTTCCAACATAGCAAGTAGTTTTATCTCCGGGGCACTTATAGAGGTTCCACTCTGAAAAAACTTCTTATGTAATCCAACTTGTTTGATACCTTCTTTTGTTTCTATTCCCAAATCAATGAGAAACTTCTGAGCGGTTCTATAATCAATACCCAACTTTTCAGTTAGATGGTCTCTATTGTAAGGTCCTGAAACATATTCATTCCAAACCTCTTCTATTTGAGTTTTAGTTAGACCTTTTCTGTCCAGTCTCTTTTGAAGAAGAAGGGCTTTGTTATTCTCACGGTAAGTGCGGTTCTTCTCTCTAATAAGTTCTTTTGTTTCCTCGCTATGTGTTTTACCATAAAAAGGATTGCTCTCGCCGGGATGAGAAAGTCTTGGATCGTTCCTCAACTTCTCTTTTGTTTCCTCGCTATGTGTTTTACCATAGAAATGATTACCTTCACCCTCTTTGGACTTATAGTAGCATTCGCGAGAACAATACTTTTCAGCGTTTCGGTTCAGTTTGTTATTACAGATTAGACATTGATGTTTCATTGGTAGAGGGTCTCCTTGTTATAGCCTATAACATAAATAGTCTCTACCAATGAAAAAAGCCTAATCTTCTAACTCAATAAGTAAATGTTTATTCATATCCAAATGCTCGGCTTCAAGCCAATAAGCAAAGGTGTGAAAATTACTATCATTGACCTTATCGGCATTCTCTATATCAACAACATAATACTCGTGGTTCTTTGTTGATTGAATACCATTGATTACCATTATCTCTTCATCCCGAGAGAAGGTTAGAGTATCAATAACTTCTCTTACCTCACCAGTATGAGAAAATACTTTATCTCCAATCCTAATCTCTTCAATCGGTGTATCTCCCTCCGGTCCTCTTACTAAGGTTCCAGGGGTGAAGCAGCCGCCTCCAATGTTACAGCGGACACTGTCCGCACCCCAAGAAGCCAAATCCTCATAGCCCTCAAAGGTTGCGACATTTCCAGCCATTATGTGAACATCATCGCTAACCATCTGCCTTAGCAGTTTTAGAGCCTGCTTCATTAGAGAATGATGACCGTGCGCCACATCAACACAGATTACATCTGCGCCGGCTTCGTAACAAGCATATGCTCTTTCAAGAAAGTCGCCAGATGTTCCGACTGCTGCGCCAACCAATGAGTTTCCATCACTAGCCTCCGCAACCATTCTTGCTTGATCTTCAACATCATTGTATCTGTGAATAATCGCAATGGCGCCTTTTGCGTCCATTGCTTTCGCCATAGCCACCTCTGAAACCGTGTCCATTGGAGACGCTATGATGGGCAGATCACAATCAATAAACCCAAGTTTAGAGTTTAGACTAACTTCTTTTCTTGACTCAATATCCGAATACTGCGGGACAAGCAATACATCGTTATAAGCTAAACCTTCTCTCATTCTATGTTCTCCAATACTTCGTTTATTTTACCCCAGCAATCGGGACAAGTCAAGCGCACCCTATCTTCTACTACGGATACTTGCCAAGTTTTGACTGTCTCGTGCGTTCTTTCAAACTCAGTTTTACAAACGCAACATTCTTTGGGATGATCAAGGAAAGCAGCAGCTTGCTTTTCAAGCCTTTCATTTGCTTCCTTCTTTTCTCGTTTTCTTTTACCCGGAATATGTTTTCTGATTTTCTTCACTTTTACTTTATCCTCAAAAACTCTCTGTATTGTTCATTTAGATTATCATAGTATTTCGTTTTTCGCAAGGACTTGTGCGCATCATTTAGGACTTTTCTGTGCGCAATATTTATCAAAAAGTAAGGCGCTTTTGCTCTCGGATTGAAGCCATCTATATCCACCTCATCATTGGGATTGAAACAGATATTCTTGTAATCTTCAAGACCAAGTCTCTTCAAAATCTTATTGATAAAGATTTGAAAAGGCTTTGTGTCCTCGGGGCCCAAATGATGCGGCAAAGCAATGATCGCACTATCATAATCAGATGCAGCGAACTCTTCTAACAGATCTCTTATGCCTTTGTCGTCTTCCCCAAGCATAGCAATCATCAACTTATTGTTCGCCAACTCTGGCGCAGCAAAAGGACACACTGCCATACCACTGAACTCTGTTCTCTTTTCATTCAGAACATTATTGATGTAATCAGTTATTTGTTTTTTGTATGAACTGGACATATCGACTCAAATACCACTCTGCTTTCTTTAGATCCTCAATACTGTTCTCTGACTTCTTTCCGGCTCTTGAAATGTATTTGACGACATTACCAAGATGAAAATTAAGATCCCAAGCCTCAATAACTTTGATTGCTTCGTATTTTGATGTTCCATCTTCTTCAACCTCGCCACTTTGATAGTGTGAGGGGTGATTTACTTTTTCACTCATTCGTTCCCCCAATCACAATCGCAGGGATCGCATTCACAATAAGGGCATTGCTCACTCATTCTTCGTTCTCCTTAAAATATTCTTTCGGGATCTTAATTGCTTCAAAAAGATTTTTTACAAGATAAGCAATATCTTTATCTTCTTGCTCTTGCGAAAACTCGCGGGGCTCAACTTCTCTTGGGGTAATATAGTAGTCTTCGTCAATAGAAAGTGGATTATAATCTACATTCTTTTTATTACTCATTTTCGCCAACTCATAAATCATCTTGAATAGTTCTTTTGCTTCTTCTGGATTTCTATCAACCTGTTCCCAAGCATACTTGGAAAGGTTCTCAATCTTTTTGAGCGCACTCATTCTTCGTTCTCCACGATTACTTTCTCCAAGTCCTTTTCTTTCACGACCACTTGTTCGCCATCAATAAGAACCAAAACACCCTCAAGGGTTACTGAAATCGGGAAGGTGTAACCTGCTAGGTTTGTGTGTTCTCTAATCTCTTGCTTGTAATAGTTTGGGTTTATTACAACTGCCTCATCACCATTCTCGTAGTAAAATCCTTTGGTTGGATGATCCTCGCTTCTACTATAGCGATAAGCAGGTTCGCCTCGATAGTTTATTTTTACTTTATCACCGACTTTCATTCTTCGTTCTCCTCAAATGTGCCATCCATATCGACAGCAAGGTAACTACCATCATCTTGAAGAGTCCATTCAAACTCGCACAAGTTATCTCCCAAATGTGTCGCTAAATCATGGCGTCCACGAATATGAAGCCAATTGCAGATTGCGGCTTTTAGTTCCTTTTCAGAAAGATAGATTGATTTAATAGATTTGACTTTCATTCTTCGCCTTTAATCTTACGATAAGCACCTACCGTTTCTGGAAACAGGTCGGTGGCGATTTCTAGACAGGCTTCAGCGACTTTTACAATCTCCCATTGTGCTCCTTCGTGCGTGCGAAGGTCAATGAACTTTAGCAGATTATTTAAGTTCGTCGTGCCCCAATAGGTAGAGTAAAGGTTCTGTGGTAGAACTCCACGGGCTTGCTCTCGGCAAACGCCTGCCGACATCATTCTATCGTAAAGATCAAGAGACATTTGATGGTGTCGCATAACCATCTCATCGCAATCGCTTCCACAAGACAGAACAGGATTGATTAGATCTTCGGCGTTTGATGCTTGTCGGTTTGTTTTATGTTGTGTTCTGAAAACCTTCGGCTCATAGAACTGAATATCCACATCTGTGTATCTTCTTGAAATCTCGTTATAAGACCAAGTACGATGACGATGATGTTGCGAACGAACATAAAGCGGGACGACAAACTTAAATGTAATGCCGCAATGTTCCAGAGTTGAAGTATGGCGATGCTTGATAAGATAGTTGATTAACTTTTTATCTCGTTCGTCAAGTTCTTCTTTATGCTTCCCGAAGGACACTCGGGCACTATTCACGACGGATTTATCTGATCCATAACTCTCAATAAGTTGGACCTTTCCAATACCGTCGCCATATAAATAAATCGTTTTGTTTTCGTCTTCGTGGTTCATTTATAATCCTTTATAAGATTGCGTCAATAACGCCCAACTTTAGTGCCTCTTCGGCAGACATATACCAATCAACCTTGTTTTTGAGAACATCGGCCAACTTCTTTTTTGAGATGTTGGTTCTCTCCAAAGTAATATCCTCAATCACCTTTTGAAGACGCTTTGTTTCCTGTAGTCTCTCTTCCATATCCTGAACCTTGCCGTAGAAACCAGTAGAAACCTGATGGTAAAGCGGCGTGGATAGTTTATATCCGAAACGCTTGTGTCCCGAGATCAAAATCATAAATCCGCAAGACATAGCAGCACCAGTTACAATCGTATGGATTGGCGTCTCAGACTTCTCCATAACTCCAAGCAAACCAAAGCATTGGTATACTGCGCCACCATAAGAATCAATGTAAATCTTAATCGGCTGCGGCGTGTAGTCCAAACCATGGACAGCATATAACTTCTTTAAATGAGCATCGTCGGCATTGATATCGATGATGCTCTTTGTCAACTTGTTCATTGACTCCTGATCAACTTGTTCCGGCAGATAAAGGAACCGATCCTGTGGTAGCGGTAGTACTTTTGCCATTTCTATCTATTCTCCCTTTTATTAAATCTCTAGCGTAGCAATTAACACACAAAGCCATATCCGCCTCTTTGTCAAGACAGTCAAAGACACGCCCACAACAAGAACATCTTATGTGAGCGTCATTCATATGAGAAATTAATTGCTCCCTTGTGTGTGACATTTCTTGACAATACGGACACTCTATCATTTACTTACCCGTGCTTCCTAGGGCACCATCGCCCCGGTTAGAAATGGTAATCGGATGCCAATCGTAAATGTTGGGATCCTCGGACGCCACAAAGCGAGCGTGAACAACCGGAACAATAACAGCCTGCGCCACCTTGTCACCGGGCTCAATAGTCTGCCAATGCTGACCAATGTTGTGAAGATTAACAAAAACCTCACCATCATAGCCGGAATCAACAACACAGGCACCAACCAGAAGCTGGCGCTTTGCAGCCATACTAGATCGGTTCTTGATCTCCATCATATAACCGTGAGGAATAGCAAACCGCAAACCAGTCGGAACAAGTATGCTCTCTCCCGGCTCAATGCGTAGAGCCGTAACAGAAGAATCTGCTGGCGACCAACGCAAATCCAAACCCGCATCTGACGGATTAGATCGCGTCGGAGGGTGAACATTATCGTGAATCATGTGGTACTGTAAAATCATCTTAAATCCTTTCTGGTGATTCTGAAAAGACAACATTAATATTTGTGTTGTCGTTGAGTAGTCGTCTGATGTATTGCTTCCAAGCTACCTCTGAACCCAACTTGAGCATAATAGCATTGTTATCAGAAGAACGCAAGTTCCACTCTCCAACTTCTCGAAGAATATCTACCTTGTTGATAATCACATCTGTGACGCCGTTGATATCTACTGCTTTCTTTAGGTCCCGAACATTAAGCCAGTTACACTGACGAGGACGGCCAGTGGTCGCACCAAACTCCTTTCCTAGGCTTTGTAGCAAATCAAATACTCTTCCTTCGCCGTGAAAGTTCTTTGCTCCCACATAAGTGTCATAAGCCTTCGTAATACCGTAAACTTTCCGGACAGCCTGCGGCGGGATGCCGTTTAGGAGCGCCCCAGCGGTCGTGCAGTGGCTTGAAGTAACGAAAGGGTAATCTCCCCAGTCAATATCCAATCCAAAGCCTTGTGCGCCCTCACAGAGGATTGCAACTTCCTCGTCTGTCTCGTGGAGTTCCCGATACATATCAATAAGATAAGGAGTTCCGACAAGAGCCTTTGAGGCCAAGGTTCCCCTACGATCATACTTGTCACGGTAAGCTGGTCCATTACCTCGCTTTGTAGTTCCAATGGTTGTGTCCTTGCCATCCTCTTCTAGATGCGCATCAGTAATGATGTGAGCATTGTTTGCGATAAAGATTAGCCCATCTGTATTGATTCCGCCTTCATGAAGCATTTGAATCTCACGATTGAACTGGTCGATATTCACAACGCACCCATTACCAATAATGGACCTTACACCGAAGAATACTCCAGCAGGAATGTGATGGGTTATAAACTTTACCCCTTCGTGATAAATGGTGTGACCTGCGTTGCAGCCGCCGTTAAAGCGAATACAGTGAGTGTAGTCTCCATTCTTTAAAAGGTGATGTGTTACTTTTCCTTTGCCTTCATCACCAAAAGACAATCCCACTATTATATCTGCTATCATTTTCTACTCCCAACATTTTCTTAGCTATCCTGATATACTCAGGGTTTATTTCATCCCAAAAGGCGCAGCTGCTTTTTAATTGATCGAACTGAGAATCCCCAAGTGGGGTCATATTGTGGGCGACACATATAAGGACGATTCAAGTGAATCCTATCCTTACCTTCAACTATACCCCAACAACGGAATCGTGTCAAGACAGAATTAGAATCAATTACTTGAACAATCCAATAAGGCTTGCCGTTCTTTGTTTTCTTGCGAATGATCTCTCGTGGGATAAACCACACAAGGCCCAACTCTGGATCGTAATCCGAAATCGCCGGAATGAAATATTCATCCAACTTTTGTTGCACCTCTGGTGTCACCACTAGAGACATAGGGAAGATTCCAGTGATTGTCGTTAGATTCTCGATTTCTTCCTCTGGAGTGAAGTCACCTTCGTCCTTGTACTTCTCAATGTTCTCATTGAACTTCTTGCGATTGTAAACTCTATCTACTGCGACAGCAGACCAGAAATGCTTGCGACCAGTGAAGCGATCATCCATCAGACTATTCATCGCTCCCGAACGAACCAAAACATCAAGAGCTTTCTTGTTTAGCTTGCTGTAAACAATATCATCGTGGAATAGAAACTCTTCGATATTCGCAAACGGACGGTTATCAACAATCTGCTGGATTGCCGCGTCACCAAGTCCCTTTAGACCCGCAAGAGGCTGAATAAGCTTGCGATCATCATTTGGGTCAATCTCCCACTCAAACGAAGAACGGTTTACATCTGCCTTTTCGATAAAGAAGCCG
>Ga0208899_1002549_pt1 | contig 12087 bp, 10 predicted proteins | sample VirMetDEL_Nov_24_FD_184518 | JGI IMG/M metagenome (GOLD analysis project Ga0208899, IMG submission 184518) | Aqueous microbial communities from the Delaware River and Bay under freshwater to marine salinity gradient to study organic matter... | ecosystem: Environmental > Aquatic > Marine >...
ATATGGATGCTCCTGATCTGTACGAAGACTTGCGGGAGGAAGATATGTTAGAGATTCTTGGATTGATGTCCCACCCTAGAGATGCTGTGTATATGTCGTACGCTACATCCAGCAAGTGCTACAGTGTAAAGGATGATAGTAACTATCTGTACTGCTCGTTTGGAGTAGCTCCTATCAACGGTACTAATATCGGAAGTGCTTGGTTATTAGGTACTAGAAGATTACCAAAGATTAAGAAGTTCTTCTTGCAACACTCTAAGGATCGGATGCTAGGATTACTAGAAGGATTTGATTACTTAACGAACTTTGTTATGCGTACTAACACACTGAGCATTAGATGGTTGGAATGGTTAGGTGCTGAGTTTAACGATTGTCAGTACGAGAACTATCTGTCATTTATATTAGAGAGGAAGTAATTCATGTGTACTTTAGGAGCAGCAGGTTTAGCGTTAGGGGCTTTAAGTTCTGGAGCATCAGCTATCGGTGCTAGACAACAAGCTAAGTTGCAGTACCAAGCACAGATGCAACAAGTACAGCAGCAGAGGCTTTTAAATCAGCAAGCTATTGAAGCAGCTAAAGTAAGGGCAGGTAGGCAGGTCACAGGTAAACAGTTACAGTACCAACAAGAATTAGAAGGACTAGCTAGACAAGAGCGTGATCAAGTTGACTTAGCAGCACAGGCTGACTTAGGTAGGCAACAAGCTTTACTAGCAGAGAGAGGTATTTCAGGACAAACGGTAGAGGCTTTGTTTGCAGAGCGTAGAGCTTTACAAGGAGCACAGAGAGAAGCTTTAAGTAGGCAAAGACAATTTATGGAAACAGGTAGAGTATTGGCTGTTGAAGATATATACACAGGTTTGGGACAACAAATAAGAGCCAAGAGTATGCCTATCCCTGATCCAATATACGAAAGACCAAGTCTCTTTGGTGATGTGTTAAGTGTAGCTTCAGGCGGTTTTCAAGGAGCTAGGACTGGATTACAAATAAAAGGAATGATGGAAGGATGACAAACCCTAGACCAATACCAGTACCAAAAGCAGCTGTAGGACAGTTAGGTGGTTATGCTTTGGCTGATTTGAAAGCACCCGCTGTACCAGTGCCTAGTAAAAACAAAGCTATTGAGCTAGGTAATAATTTAAATAAGTTCTTCGGTGTAGCTACTCAATATGTTTCTTTAGCCGAAGAGCAGTTCAGTTTACAGCAAAAACAAAGAGCTAGAAGAAGTCCTGAAGAAATTGAAAAAGGTTTAAAAAAGACAGAAAGTGAAATTGATAAACAAACTCGCAGAGGTCTTATTCCTTGGTTGACTTCTCCACTCAATAAAGAAAGGAATTTAAGAGCTGAAGGAAAGTTAGCGAGTTCTGGTCTTGTTAATGAAATCGAAGCACGGATGATTAATCCAAAAGCTGATGATCCCAAAGACCTAACCGATTTAGCTAACAAAGTAAGACAGGAATACATAAATAATACACCTGCGTTGCAATCATCTGTACTTGCTCAAGAAGGTCTTAATGAAGCTACTAATTCTAGAATACAAGCATTAGTAAGTAACTACGGTAGGCAACGAGCAGTCTTTGCTAAAGCTGATACTAGTAGCCAAGCAATGGATACAATTTATAACTTGGTTAACGAACACTACGACGGCACTACAGTCAGCGGTTTCAAGGAAGATATGTTAGATGCTGATGGTAATCCAATTTCTATAACTAACTTATTTAAAGCACAGTGGGACGAGTTAGGAGCATTCAGTCCAAGAGAACAAGAAGCGTTACTACAAACAACACTACAAGCTTTATCGAGGGATGGTAACGAAGTCAAAGCAGATGCTTTCCTTGATTGGGCTAGTGCTAATTTAAAGATTGGTAACGCTAAGATGTCTGCTGTTTTAAAGAGCAGACTTAGCCAAGCTATAGACGACTCTGCTAAAGGCTTTGAACAAGCCAAAGATAAACAAACAAATGATTTAGTAATATCACAACTAGGTGACTATAAAGCTGCTCACAATGCTATACAAGTTGGCAGAGTCGGTGTTTACAACGGTAAAGAATATACAGACACTACACAGTTACTAATAGCTGCTGAGAATAGAGCAAACTACCCAGCTGAGTTAGGCTTAGATAAACGAGGTTTCACACAATTAACAGATGAAATAAACAACTTTGTTAGAGCTGATGTTGATCCTGTTGAACGGATGAAAGACGAGTTGAAAAGAGACACTGTTGGTTTACAGGTGATCGTTAGTGATTTTTATAAGAATAGGGTAAAACCTGTATTTGATGATACTGAAAAATTAGTACAAGACGGAAAGGCTCAACAACTTCTCTTAAATGCTAATGTTGAACTACAACAATCTATTGATGCAGAAGCATCTCGTTTAGCTTTGTCTGGATTACCTATAGAAGAACAAAAGCAGAACTTGCTGCAATTTGCCCAGCAAGAAAGCAATAGAATGTTTAATGAGTTCAAGAGTAATTTAAATGATCGATCTGCAGAGTTTGATAAGGAAGCAAAGGATAAACAATTAATTGATCAGACTCTTACTGACAGTGCTACAAATGCCACAGAAGCTCCTAGTGTAGGTATGTTTAACAAGCTGCGAGGTTTGATTGGATTCGATGAAGATGAAAGTGAACTAACTAAGACTAAAACTGCATTGAGTGTATTAGGAAACCAAGCAGCCCCGGTAGAAGAGAAAGAGAAATCTATTGATTTTATTAGATCATACGGTGTTAAAACTTCTACATTGTTAGCACAAAGATTACAACCGAATGCGTGGAAAGAAGAACCAACAGATGTAAAAGTTTTTGGACCGTCGATGCGTGAGTTCATTGCCTCTGGAACCGGAAAGAAATACAGTGAGGCTGAGTTAACAGGGTTTCGACAAGAGTGGGTTAAAGTCAACAGCTTCCTCGAAACCTTTACTAACGAACAGGTCTTAGAAACAGGCGTTGCATCCTTTCTAGATACGACTGTTAGATTCGACCCTAAACTATTTGCAGCTAGGACACGCATTGCTCGTATACTTACCGTCAGTGAGATGGAGGAAGCTAAAGATATAAAGACAGGTGCTGATATGCCTGACTCTATAAAAAGAAAAGCACGACTTATTGGTGTTGATGATCTAGTACAATTCGTTAAAGATCAAAGAGAATTTGCACAAAGACTAAGACTTATAAAGTAATATTGTTATGGCACTACCTGAAGACCAGTTACCGGAAGACGAGAACGATTTCTTTGATTATGCAGCGGATGCGTTAATGGGTATACCTAGAGGTGTAGAAGGTGCTGTTCAAGGTGCTTACAACCTAGCAGACTACTTAGCATTTGATGTGCTACCAGACTACGACACTCGTTTCCTTGGTACTTCTAAAACTATGGCAGGTGGTCTTGTAGAAGGTGTTGCACAATTTGCTACAGGGTTTGTTCCGATCTTTGGTGCAGCTGGTAGAGCGGGTATGTTTGCTAAAGCTGGTAAAGCCGCTGGTGCTGTTAGAGCTGTTACTGCTGGTGCGATCACGGACTTTACTTTCTTTAACGGACAGGAAGCTAGACTGTCTAATCTTATACAACAATATCCAGAGTTACAGAATCCAGTAACAGAGTTCCTTGCACACGATGCAGATGAAGGTGAGATTGAAGGACGGTTAAAAAACGTATTGGAAGGGTTGGGTCTTGAAGCTGTAGCTGGTATATTTATTAGCGGACTTAAAGGTGTTAAGAAAGTAAGAGACGTACGAAACAACGGAGGCACTCCAGAAGAAGCAGCAGCTGCTGCTGACGAAGTACTACAAGGCGGTCGAGTGTTTTTTGACGATGAAGCACAACTAGCAGCTAGAAGACAAAGGGAAGAAGAAGACGAGCTGTACCGTATGGTAGGAGGAGACCCTGAAGATATTCCAGAGGTTGATCTTAGTACGGTTAATTGGGATGAGGTAGATATAGACGAAGTAGTTGATGTTGCTCCAGCTGTTGCACGGGAAGAGATGGAAGCTATTGAAGCAGGTGGTCGGTTAATAGACGAGAGAGAGACTGCTACTGCTATTGTTAAAACTTACGAGATGCCGGGAGGTAGTAAACGTACTGTTATGGTCGATAAAGCTAATCCGGAACGAGTAATAGAAGCAGCTGGTGTTATACCTAAAGCCCCTGAACAACCAAGAGGAGTAGACTTTGCACCCGGAGCAGAACCTTCCTACTACATATATGATCCTGTCTTAAAAAAACAGATAGGACCATTAACCAGAGAGCAGTTAGAAATAAATATACGAGCTAAGGCTTTAAAACCAGACGCTAAGATAGCACAAATGGGGGGTAAGCAGTGGTTTGATCTATCTGAGTTAATGGGAGGAAGAGCAGGGGCTGGTAGAGATGTAACAGAAGCTCTCGGTACTAAAGAAGAACTCACAAGAGCAGGTAAGACTTGGGAAGCACTGTCGCAAACTGAACCTTTGTTTAGAACGAAAGCATCGTTTCAAGGTAAGCTTGAAGATATTATTACAGACCCAACGACTGGTTTTAAAGATTGGAAGGTTAAAAAGGAAAGAGATGGAGATTTCAAGTTTACTAAAAAACAAGGTGAGGGAGAAATAACTGTTAGAGAAAAAGATGATGTAGTAAGAGTTGTTTCAGATTTGGCAAAACGTAAAGGGGAGGAAGTGTATCAAGCTGTTTTACAGTATGCACATAATAACGACAAAATCTACAAACCGTCTGAGTATGGTCTTAGCGATATCAATCAGGTTAGAACTATAGGTGCTATGTTCAGTAGTGCTTTGAAAAATAAAACAACTAAACACTTTGCATTATCAGAAACACATGAAAAGTTTTTCGAGCTGCCTGAAGGTTATAAATGGGGGCAAGATTACCAACAGGATTTAAAGTATTTAGCACTAGCAGAACGGAATATAGTAGCTGATAGATTGGATAGATTAGGGTTAGGTTTACTAGATGATTACAGACTAGAAGATTTTGAATATGACTTTAATAAAAATAAGTTTTTAGACGAACAAGGGGAGATAAGTGACCAAGAGATAATAGACCTTATTAAAGCTGACGATCCGGAGTTTAAAGAAGGTATTGGACTTTCAACGTTTAAAAGAGCAGTTGTTACCGATACAATCATGCGTGGTCCTAAACCCGGTTTTAGAGGAGAAACAGGAGTAGCTAAAACAGCTTTAGAAAGAATATTCCCAGCACCCACTAAACCGGGTGATTTGGATGTTAGATTTGCCGGGCCTAAGCAAGCAGATATTGCACAAGAGTTTAAAGAAAAGACTTTGATTGAAGGTGTTGGTCAGCGTATGCAGACTGATAAGCCTGTTACTGCACGAGAAGCTTTACAGGAACTAGTAAATAAAACAGGAGGGCGATTAGGTCAGTACCAACCAGTAGTTGATAAATTATTAGCACTAGGAAAAGGAACTGGTATAGATGCTAAATTAGAAACAAGAGCAGCTGCTAGTGAATTACCGTCAGTAAGGAAAGGTTCCTTTTACGAATCAGGTAAGAGAAGAATTGTATTTGATGGTGAGTCCTCTTCGTTTCAACGAAACCCTGTATATGAATTACTACACGAATCAACGCACGCTGTTACTGTTGAAAATGTAAATAAGTACTTTGATGCTAACGCTTTTAATGCTATCGATATAAACGATATAGGAGCTAGAGCAGCAGCTATTGATGAAGTTTTAAAACAGAGATTACCTAAGCCCATCGCAGAGATGTTCCGTATGTTTAAGAAAGCGGACAGCATGCGGGATGAGATCATAGCTAAAGGTGATTTAAAAACAGTAGCAGGTGAAGCCGACACATATTGGATTAAGAATCCAGCTGAGTTTATGTCGATGGCTTTCTCTGACCCAGTAGTACAAAGAGCACTTAAAGGGATTGAATACGATCCTAATATGTCACTGTGGGAAAAGATTGTTGACACTGTTAAAAGGTTATTAGGTAAAGGTGTAACAAACGATCTAGCTGATAGCATTGTTACTCGTGTAGGTGAGATAGCAGAGATGCGTTTACCTAGAAGAAGAGGTAGAGGTGCTGTTGACTTCGCTCCTAGTTTTGATCCAAAGAAACCCAACGAGTTCCTACAAGCTGTACCAGAGAAGTTCCGTGGATACGCAGAGGCATTGTTAGAAGGTGGTACACCTAGACTCCCTCAGTTTGCATTGGAGACGGGTGACGATGTTATCGTGTTAAAAGAGTTACTAGAAAGCTACTACAAAGAGAACCCTGATAAGATCACAGTAGAAGGTGCAGTAACAGAGATTGGTGAGGAAGTTGAGAAACAGTTGATGTTACAAAAAGGTAAGGACGCTGCAACTAAAGTAGCTGAAGCACGGATTGTACAACAAAGTTTAAGAGATCAAGGGTCTGCTGTTATTCAGAACTTACAAGATTCTATTAAGAAGTATGAGGTAGCAGGTGGTGGGGATAAAGCCATAGCTGAGATAAAGAACAGTTTCCAACAATTACTTAGTATTGGTGATGTATACAGACAACTAGGCAGGGAAGGCGGTATACTGCTTGGATCAAGAAGAGAAAACTTCAGGTCAAGAAAGATAGGGATCAGTGAATCTGATTACGAGATAGACGGTATTCGTAAAGAATTTGTTAATGCTTCCGGTTCTGATCCAGACAAGATGGTAAAGATCATCAGTGAGACTATCGACCCAAATGATCCACAAGCTACTTTTGAGAAGCTGTTTAAAATATCTAAAAAAGCACAAGGTAAGTCTATGCTGGATATGCCTACTGAGTATTGGATGAATGCTATTCTTAGTGGTCCTAAAACTCAAGTGGTCAATGCGATGGGTAATAGTCTTACACAAATATGGTCTTCTATCGAAGCTGTGTTTGGAGGTATTGCTAGTGGTAACATGGATGTTGTTAGAGCGGTCATGGCTGCTTGGTCAGATAAGGAGATGTATAAGGAAGCAGGTAAGTTTGCTAAGAAAGCATTTAAACAATCTGACAATGTACTTGATCCTAACGCTCGTTCATTCAGCGACAGACCAGAGGTAGCAATCACAGGTAAAAGAATATCTGAAGCACTACCCGGTCAAGGTCTATCTACTAAACAAGAAGCTGGGCTGGATTGGTTTGCTAACAATGTTATTAGAATACCTAGTCGTTTGTTGATGACTACTGACGAGTTCTTCAAGCAATTAGCTTATCGTAGAGCTGCCCGTTTGAAAGCTGCTATGTCTGGTATACAACAAGGAATAAATAATCCAAAACAATTAGCTGCACACATTAATAATACATTAGAAGGTGTTATCACTGAAGGTGGTCGTATGGGTTCCAAAGAGGGACTTGCTAGAGAAGCTAATGAGATAGCAGTACAAAAAGGAATCACAGACACTACAGAGAAGAATAACTTCATACTTGATTATGTAGAACAAAACTTTGACGGTGATAAATCTGCACTTATACAGTACGCACAAGACGAAGCTAGGTATCTTACATTCACTAAAGAATTAGAAGAAGGTATAGGTGCTTCATTGCAGAGCTTCACTAACAAGCATCCAGGTTTCCGATTCATCTTACCTTTCGTAAGGACTCCTACTAACATTCTTACTTTTGCTTTGGAGCGTACACCGTTGGTAGCTACTCCTTTGATGAAACAAGAGTTTGCGATACTAAGGAAAGAAATAGCTAGTGAAGACCCAATCGTAAAAGCACAAGCTAGGGGTAAAGTAGTTACAGCAGGTTTGGTAGTTCTTGGATTAGTAGAAGCTATTAGTGATGCTGAGAACTCTATTACTGGTGGTGGTCCGAAGAATGAAAAGGAGAAGAAAGCACTGCAAGAAGCAGGTTGGCAACCATACAGTATAAAGATTGGTGATACTTACTACAGCTATCAAAGACTTGATCCTTTAGCTACTCCGCTTGGTATCGTTGCTGACTTAGTACAAACAGGTAGAGATATATCAGCACTTGAAAGTAAAGATAACGAGAAGTTGTTAGAACACGCTTATCAATCAATGATTATATCTCTTACCAGAAACATTACCAATAAATCGTACTTAACTGGTATACAAAACTTCACCGATGCTTTAAGTGATCCTGAGCGGTTTGCTGCTAAATTCTACCGCAACTTCGCTTCTTCTTTTGTACCTAATATATTGTCTCAAATGGCAGACAGTGATGAACAGGTATTAAGAGAGACTAGAGGTGTTATGGATGCAGTTAAAAGAAAGATTGGATTACGAGGCAGTTTAGATGCTAAAAGGAATATATTAGGTGAGGAGATAATGACAGAGACTTTGTTAGCTTCTCCATTACAAGCTGCTAATCCGATAGCTATATCCACTAAAAAGGATGATCCTATACTACAAGCTATGGCTGAATTAAAACATGGCTTTAGAAATCCTATATCTAATCTAGGTGGTGATATTGACTTGTTGGATTACGAAAACGAATCCGGTCAATCTGCTTACGATAGATGGTTGGAATTAGTATCTCAAGTAAAGGTACGAGGTGATACACTAAGACAACGATTAAATAGATTAATAAAATCTAGAGACTTTAAGAATACCTCCCCACTATCTGAACCTGGTTTAGAAAGTCCTAGAATACAGATGATAACAAGCGTTCTTAGGGAATTTAGAAACGAAGCTCGTAAACAAATGTTAAAAGAGTTCCCTGACTTAGATCGGCAGTATTCTACTTTAGCACTTGCAAGGACAAGACTTAAAACAGGGGTATCACGAGAAGATGTGCTTGAACTCCTAACTCAATAGTTAATAATATATTATCATGGCTGACCCAAAAACATACTTTGATTATGAAGCCGACGCTGACAAGATTAGTAACGGATTTCCTATACCTTTTGATTACTTAGAAGACATACATGTTACGGTAGAGGTAGACGGTGTTGTCAATGAAAACACTGAACTGACTACTACAACTCCTGTAAAGATAAAAGTATTAAGCGGAGTTACAGCTGGTCAGAATGTCCGAGTACGAAGAAAAAGCCAGCCGGACACGAACCTTGTAGACTTCCAGAACGGTTCAGTACTTACTGAGAGTGAACTAGATAGAGCATATCTACACAACCGTTATCTTGCTGAGGAGATAGCTGAACTGAATGATCAATCACTACAAATCGAAGCAGGGGGTACACAGTGGGACGCTAAGAGTTTACGGCTAAAGAATGTAGCTACTCCTACAGATACTACAGACGCAGTAACAAAGATATATCTTGATAATAAAGTAAATCAAGTATCTAGTGGTGCTACACAACCTCCGTTAAAGTGGACATTTACAGGTGATGCTGGTGCTAATACTACATACACAGTAACAGGTGCTGAAGTCCAAGGTGATACAGCATACGATGTAAGTATTGACGGTGCTGTACAAGAACCAACAACAGACTTTACAGTTGATCCTGACACGGACACATTGACTATTATACCAACCCTTAGCGGAGGTGAAGACATTGTCATCATTCAAAGAGGGTTTGGTGTAGCTGTTACTGGTAAAGTAGGTACTAACTCGTTGGTAGATGGTAGTGTTACTGCTGCTAAGATAAGTACCACAGATACTAACTTTAATGTACAGTCAGACGGTAAAGTAGGTATTGGTACTGCGAGTCCTTCTAAGGGTATTGAGATTGTTAATAAACAAGGTATCCTGATAAGAGAAATTCAAGGAGCACTTGGTAATCAAATGCCACTAATATCCAGCTCTATAGCAGACAGATTAGATCAGACTGATTGGGGTGTTGCTCTAAAAGCGGTAGTAGAAAACAACTCAAACGGTTACGGTATAGCTTTTTGGACTAGAAACGCTTACAACGGAACTTTCTCTGAAAAGGTAAGGATAGATGAAGTAGGTAAAGTAGGTATTCTTAATACTAATCCTCAGTACCCCCTAGATATAACAGGTGATGTTAACATTACAGGAGACTACAAAGTAAACGGTGCAAATCTAGTACCAACCGGAACTGTATCGGCTTTTGCTGGTAGTTCTGCTCCTACTGGTTATTTACTGTGTGACGGGTCTGCTGTTAATCGTACAACATACGCTGCTTTGTTTGGTGTTATATCTGATACTTACGGTATTGGAGACGGTTCTACCACTTTCAATCTGCCTGACTTGCGGGGTCGTGTTGTTGCAGGTATGGGTGAAAGTCTGTTAGGAGCTACTGCTGATACACTGGGTGAAGATAACGGTACTATTGCTAGCACAAAGACACACACTCTTACAACCGCAGAGATGCCGAGTCACCAGCATAAAACTGATGGTACTGATAGTGGTGATAATCATCCGGTTAGAAGAGGTAGTGATGCGATCATCGATGGCACTTCTACAAGTGCTAGTGCTGATGACGCTTATTATAAAGCAGGAAGTGTAACTGGTACAGCAGGTTCAGGACAAGCACACAACAATGTTCAGCCCACAATTATCCTGAACTACATTATTAAGATTTAAGCGATGATTGAATCTCTATCCGGTCTTTTAAACACCGCTCTAGCTATTGCCCTTGGAGTTATCGGTTGGATTATTAAACGCATGATCGAACGGTTAGACCTTGGTGATAAACGGATGACTAAGATAGAGGTAGAGTTAGCTGCTCAACGGGAAAGAGATATAGCTGTTGAAGCACGGATCGCCAAGGTAGAGGAAGCTATTAAAGAAGTTCACAACAAACTAGATCGTATGATGGAGGTATTAGTGAAGAGATGAAAAGAAAAAGTAAAAGACCAGGACTGTACGAGAACATGAATAAGCGTAAGCGTTTAGGTATTAGTCGTAGCAAGAAAGATTCTACAGTAAGTGACAAGGCATACGCTGCTATGGAGCGTGACTTTAAGAATAAAAGAAATGCCTGAGAAGAAGAAAGCTATGACAGGCTGTAAGCGTCGTGGTTTAGCTATTAACAAACCTAGACGAATACGCAAAGGCGAACCGGGATACGGTAAGAAGAAGTTTGTTGTCTGTGCTAAGGAAGGCAGTAAGCATCGTATTATTAGATTCGGTGACGCTAAGATGACTATTAAGAAAAGTGATCCAGCCCGTCGTCGTTCTTTCAGAGCAAGACATAAGTGTGACCAAAAGAAATCGAAGCTCTCAGCTGGTTACTGGTCTTGTAAGAAGTGGTAAGCATGCTAAGACGACCTAAACCACCCCGTATACATCCGCTTACCTTTCAAAGTCGGACGCTTGCTGCTGTATCCAGTGCTAGTGTTACTGAAGCATTAGAAGCTACACAAGCAGCGAAAGTTCTTACAGATTCTATTACATCAGACCCTGACATCATCGGTGTTAACGGTGGAGACGCTGCATTGACTGCCCCACAGATCGACGGTTTAGGTGCTACAGCTAGTGATAATTTAGATGTTTACAATGGAGGAGGAGCATAACAAATGGCAACTTTCAGTAAAAGAATACAACTTAGAAACGATTCCGCTAGTGCCTGGGCATCTGCCAACCCTGTACTTTTAGAGGGAGAGATAGGTATTGAGATCGATTCAGCTCGTAACAGAATTAAGATAGGTGACGGGTCAACTGCTTGGAACGACCTTCCTTACTTCCTAGACGCTCGTGAAGAAGAAGTGGGTGATTATCAGGATTTCCTTGACGGCTTAACTACACCCTAATATAACACATGAGTAGCTTACTTACACAATTAGGACAAAAGGTTAAAGCCAAGCTTAATAATAAGTTTGATAAGTCAGGAGGTTTGATAAGTGGTGATCTGTCTGTATCACAATCTATACAGTTTGGATCGTATCTAGCATCGGCTCTGCCTACCAACGGTACATCAGGTCGTGTTATCTATGTAACAGATGGTGACGGAAACGGTGGTCCTTGTCTGGCGATTGACGACGGAACAGATTGGAAGATCATAGAGCTTGGTGGGAATGTGCCTACTATTACTCATATCCTTGCAGAAGATGGAGATAGCTTAACAACAGAGGTTGGAGACATTTTAATAACTGAACCTGTTGCTTGACACCTATTAGCTCTCCTTATAACTTTCTTAAACACAACTAACCCACAACAAAGGATTATATATTATGTCTAGTTTGCTTACCCAATTGGGTCAAAAAACCAAAGTAGAGCTTGATAAGAAGC
>Ga0208899_1002557_pt1 | contig 12052 bp, 8 predicted proteins | sample VirMetDEL_Nov_24_FD_184518 | JGI IMG/M metagenome (GOLD analysis project Ga0208899, IMG submission 184518) | Aqueous microbial communities from the Delaware River and Bay under freshwater to marine salinity gradient to study organic matter... | ecosystem: Environmental > Aquatic > Marine >...
AATGGACGAAATAATGATAAAATCATAGACGAATTCTATAAGAAGGTCGGGGCTCTCGATAAATCCAAGAAAACCGACGAAGCGAAGGGGAAAATGAACGAAAAGAAGACAATTAAAATGGAATTAACCGATACTGACATAGATACTCTCTTAAAATTACTGAAAGAAAATGGACTTCATAAGGAATACACGATTATCAGTATTCTTAACCAATATCCGTATCGGGCTGAAATCGGGACACTAAAACTGATTTCATTAAAAGAATATAATAAACTGAAAAAGACTAATGCTCTCGGGAAGACCAATTATCTAATCAACGGAACAAGAAAAACCGCTATTTCTCGGGGAGATTATAAGACCGCAGAAACTTATGGTCGTTTAGAAAATGAACTGACTGGAAATGCGAAAAGAGTATTAAAAGAATACATTAAATCCAATAATATCACAGAAGGACAAGCATTATTCGGTTTTACGAATGAAGAACTTGTCAAACGATTATCATATATTACGAATAAATATCTAAAAGTCTCTTTATCTGTTAATAGTCTTGCGAAATTAACTATAAGGCGAAATATCACCGCTTTACATAAAACAGAACAATACAAATCGGCGGTGGAGACCGAGAAGACAAGAATGGATCGTGCTGTAATGGAAAATCTCGCAAGTATAAGGGGAACTTCAACTGAAATTCTATATAATTCATATTTACGGGATTGAAAATTGTATCACGGAACGCAACGATAAAATCATTTAAAAGAAAAACATTAATAAACATTAACAAACCATATTGAAATGGTTAAGAATTATTCAAATGGTAAAGTCTATAAGATCGTGAGCGACCAGACTGATTTTATTTATATCGGGAGCACGATACAGCATTTATCACAGAGAAAATCTACGCATTTAAGTCCAAATTATAAAAATTGCTCTTCTCGGGAAATATTACAATATGAAGACGCAAGAATTATACTGATTGAAAAATATCCGTGTAATGATATGGACGAACTTCGGGCCCGAGAACAATCCGTAATGGATAAATACAGAGCAGACGGGATTAATGTAATCAATAAGAGAAGGGCGATCGGTTTAGATATTGAAAGAGCGAATAATAGAAAAAAAGAATGGCGGGAAAACAATAAAGATCATATGAAAGAATATTATGAAAACAATAAAGAAACCATAAAAGAAAAAAGGAAAGAATATAACCAAAATAATAAAGAATTCATAAGAGAAAAAGCGAAAGAATATCGTGAAAAGAATAAAGAATTCATAAAAGAAATAGACAAACAATATCGGGAAAACAATAAAGAAATCATAAATGACAAAAGGAGAGAAGTCCGTTTTATGAATAACAAGAAGCGAGTAAATGAAGTCTGTAAATTTATTCAAATGTTAAATCAATATTGAAATCCATAAACTTCAAAGGGGGGAATATAAGTTATTATCGCTTTACAAGTATTTACCCAAAATCCCCCCAATTAACTTTTTAACAAATCCAATCGGGCCCGACGGAGATCTTCTAACTTCAACTTTTAAAATTGTATCACTTGACATATTTTATCAATTGATATAAATGGATAATCAACTTCAATTTAACATTAATGCGACTTCTTCACCCGCTTCACCGAAACCCAAGACCGCACAGAAAAAGAAGTCCGCTAAACAACCCCCGAAAACTAAACAACCACCGAAGAAACAGAAGACCGCACCGAAGCCCAAGGCAGTCCCCAAGAAAACTAAAATGAATTCGTCGAACTCGGCACAACCGAAATCTGCTACTCAAATGAAACCATTAACCAAATCGCAATTGAAGAAGATTAATGATAAAGAATTTCAGCGGTTATTCTCGGGAGTGCTGGACGATATGAATAATGAAGAAAAAGAAGACGGACGACAATTGACAAGTATGAATGACTTCGTCAAACTTGTTAATACGATAAAAAAGATCTTTATGGACGCAAATTATATGCTGACGGGTAAAGAGAAATCTATTTACGATTTACTAACTGACAAGACCCAATTGATTTTAGATACAATTAAAGACAAATCAATCAACACTCAACGAGCGATTATCACTAAAATTATCAAGATCTTAATGGTTAATACCGATTTACCCATTAAGACAATACGAACATACGAACTACAACGGAAGAAAATCCAATTGAAAAATTAATTCAACCCAAACTTTTAAATAGTTTTTCAATTACAATCAATCAGTATAATAAATAATCAAATTTAAATAGTGGATTGAATATGTCATAATTGACCCACTATCCACTATTTTTCAAGAAGTCTTTTCAACTTCAATATGTTTATGGATTTCAATATGTTTATGGATTTCAATATTTTTTATGATTTCAATATCGGTTAATGGTTAAAAGATCTCTTTTTAGTTTCTTGAAAATGTCTCTAATTTATGAATTTATTTATTGAAAGTATTGATTTCATAAAACGCAAAGGGGTAATAATGAAATAATATCGCTTTACAAGTATTTACCCATAATCCCCCCTTTTACATTTATGAAATTAACATTTATCCATTTATCCATTTATCCATTTATCCATTTATCCATTTATCCATTTATCCATTTATCCATTTCGTCGAACTCGCCATTCATAGCCCCCACCGAAAATGCTTGAATTCGTGCAAAATTCTCCCAGTCATTTCGCCATACTAATTTATTTTTCATACAACAACTTTTCAACAATAGAAACATTACACATAACACTCTTCACCGACATTCCCCACTAATACGGGAGAATTCATTTTATTTATATGATCCATTATTTCTTCTTTTAATGGATTTACTAACGATTTAATCTTTTCAGTATTCTTATCACGATCTTCACCGATATAAACTAAATCAATATAATCATAAAACTTAATATCGTCAATGTCACTCTTAAACTTTTCAATCATTTTATCAACTTTCTTTTTAGTAAGTTTCTTACTATGTTTCGTCTTGTATCGTCTAAATATTTCATTCTCCCCGTCGCTTTCATAATTTAAATCTAAATCCAATTTCACTTCACCACAGACAACTTCCATAGAAACGCTAATATTATCAGCGGTGCTGAAATGTTTAGTATTGTATTTATGAATTGTCTTCTTGTTTTCGTCTTTATAACCCTTACGAATTTTATTAACTTCATTTATCGGGGCTATTTCTGCTTCGGTTAATTGTTTAATAATGTTTTCTTTTTCTAAATCGCTGTTAAACGGGTGAAGCGGATTAAAACCAATTCTTAATTTCCCGCTGTCTCTGTCAGTATGTTTATCGGTATAACGGATTACAATATTGATTTTACCCAACCAATCATTCAAGTATTTAATGATCTTTTTATATTTCTTGTAAATCTTCTTCTTATCGTTTTCATTTCTGTAATCGTTATACTCTATACATTTTTCATTTAATTCAGTCAGTTTTTCACTATAATCATTATCCATTTCAATTAATTTATCCATATTATCCGAAATCTTAATCAAGAATTCTTTATTCGTATAATGATAATCCATACGAATATCATTTACACCAATCGCACCCAATAAACTCTTAATGAAACCAATATCAATATGCTTCTTATGTTTCTTATCAACCAATATCAATTCAGTTTCCGCGTCGGACCCGACTTCCGCCACATTTTCACCCATTAAATTTACTGCTGAAATCGCACTTGTATATTTTCTTTTATTGTCTTTACAATCCCACACTTTATAGAAATCTTCATTATTGATTATTTCGTATGCGGATCTCGCTCCATTTAACTCTCTAATAATCTCTTCCCGCTTGATAATATAATTATTATCTGTTTCAATATTTTCATAAATAAGTTTCTCTCGAATGATTATTCCCATATTCATTAATAAACATATCTGCTTCGTTTCCGTGTCCCAGAATAATTCAACGCAACTATTTAATTCACCACAATCAACTCTATTATATCTATTTTCTTGTTTATGGATTTCATTTTCTTCACCAGTTTCAAGAAATTCTCTTACTGATACATATTTTTCAGTCGTTTCATAGTTAAGTTTTTCTGCGTCATATAACGCTTCAATATCAATATCGGGCTCGGTGTAAATATTGATTTTCGTTTTAATGAAATCCAATAGTTTAATCCAACTCTTATGATAATCCCCATACAATACTTTTTCAACTTCACCGAATTCTGTTTTAGTCTTATGACGATTATCCCATTCCGTATCTAATGATAATAATTCCATTTCTAAATCGCTGTATCGCTCTAAATTCTTAAAATAAAACTTATACTTGTAAAAGTCTTTATCCGTGGTATTATCATATCGCCCGAGTAATAGATTATATTTATAGCGTTTATCCCAATCCGTAGCGGTGATAATATGTTTATTTTTATTGATTTTATTTTCTTCAACTTTCTTCTGTATGTCTAAATATTCTCTTTTACTGATTAATGGCGTTTCAACTAATAATTTTAATCTTTCACTCTGTAATAATTTACCACTTTCCGCTAATGATCGCTCGATTTCGTCATTATTATCAATATCAACGATATACTTATGATTTAACTTATGAACCAATTTCAATTTAGTAATGAAATCGCTATTGAAATTTAGATTGCTGTTAAAGTTTTCAACTTTATTATTCATACGAAGTGCGAAATAATGATTATCCATTAACATATTTTCTTTATCGTCTTCATTGCAATTGAAGATCCCCATTTTATAATTCAGCGTTTTATGAACCGAAGCGATATTAATAAACACTTCACCCATTCTATCACTATCAACATATTTCCGCAGTTTAAATCCACCATTAATGAAAATATTGAATTCTTGTTTTATCAGTAATCGGGCCCGAAATAACATTTGTAAATAAGTGCGACTATTTACCGAACCACACATACCGAATGAATAATGTTTATGAAAATATTCTTTATTAATTGATAATCCAGTCTTAATTGTCGGGGTGTAAAGTAATATATCAACATTATTCTTTTCCAAGAAATCTTCTAATCCATTTTTCTTTACTTCATTACGAAGACTATCCGCACTATCGCATTCGTGTTTAACTGACACCCATTCGCCGTTAATAGTTTTTTCTCTAATATCAATCTCGGCCCCGTCCCCGTCTATTTTCAAGATTACTCTATCATTTCTTATTTTATTGAAATCCACTAATGAGCGATAATACTCGTTTATTTTTCTCTTACTATTACTGCTGATAATCAATCTTAATCCAGATTGAAAATCATTATATAACCGAGAATTGAATGTTTCTTTATTAATATATTGATTGAAAACACAATCATTAAAATTGTTAATATCAATAAATACCGAATGATAATCACCCCCACGAATTTCTTTTATCCATTCAATTCTATTCTTGCTAATATCTGCGTCCATAATTAATAGTCTTCCCGCGTCTGTAATGATCTTTTTAAAGTTAATGTAATTTTTATAATTGACTGATTTATCACCAGAAGACTTTTTATTGATTGTTTCTTCGCTTTCATACTGCGATAAAATTGTTTCATATTCGTCTAATACAACTAAATCATAATCATAAATATTAATATCAACTGAACTCTCGACCGAACAGATATATCTATTATATTTTCCCGCTTTTTCATTATGCGATTGGTGAGTGATAAATCCATATTTCTTGAATTTATTATACAATTCAGCGTTAAGAGAATTGTTTTCTGTAATGATTAAGATCTTATTATGTTTATTCTTACTTAACTTTTCAATAATCGGGGTCATAGAATAGTGCGATTTCCCCGTCCCCCATTTCGCTTTAATGATTAAATTATGAATTTCTTTATCCATTAACATTTCATTAAACTTTTTCATATCATTAATATCGGTGATTGTATCGTCATATTCAATTTCATAATTGATTGATTTAATGCGGTCGCTATATTCTATTTCATTATAATTGTAAAACCCCTTATCATTAATTAAATATTGATTTCTAATATTCCACTTACAATCTTCACTAAACATAAACCATTCTGCGTCTTCTTCTGTCGTTTCAATTGTTTCAATAATTTCACTTGCATTCAGCCCCGAGTGATTACTTATATATTTAATCATTCTTTCATTTATGATTTTCTTTTCGGTAATCAACTGATAATCAAGATATTTATTAACAATTTTAACGAAACTATTTAATCCGCAGTTTTTTAATGCTTCAATACTCTTTCGGCAGTTTCTAATGTAATTTTCATTCTGTTTCATAGTCCATTTATTATCAACTTTTTCAGCGGATTTAATCCCCCAATCACGTAATAGATTTCTTTTAAAATCCATATTCTCGCACTCTAAATCTCTAATGATTAATCGGGTGATAAAAGTCCATTCTCTCGATAGAAAGAAACTCTTTTCAAGATCATTTAATAAATTATAAACTAAATCCATATTGATTGAATTGACTATAACTTCTTTCCCAGTCTTAACTATATCGGGGACTGAATATTCAATTGTCTTTATTAACCCCTTCGCCATTTCACGAATTTCTTTTTTCAATTTAATCTTTTTCGTTTTACTTGTATCGCTGATAATTCTGCTTTCTAATGATTTATGGATTGACGATTTATGATTAACTAAAACACTCTCGGGCCCCGCTGATAATTTCCACATATTACACATTCTAAAAAGACGATAATTCGTATAGACTTTTTTATCATAAGAGAATTCGTCGCCATACTTGTCTTTTAGATAGTAATTAAACTTAATAAGATCTTTTACATTTACCGATACACAATCAACTATTAAATGAATTGAAGTATATGGATAATCTTTTCTTGTTTCAATAATGAAATCTTCTCTTTCAATATTAACATTAAAAGCGGTCTTGAATTCTTTAATCATAATTGATAATTGTTTCTCTAATGCTTCTTCGGTGAAACTTCCATTATGTATGTCTTTATAATCAATATCCCAATATGGTTTTACTTCTAATTGATTGATTACTTGATAAACATTATTATTTCGGGGGTCTTCAACGAACCGCTGAAACTCTTTAAAAGTATTAAATCCCCGATAGTCTTTTTTATTGTATTCAATCAACTCGGAGCCGTCGTCCATAGTGGTTTTCGTTTCAATATCCCACGCAACAGCGTATTTATTATCACGATATTTAACATATTTCGCACTCATTACTATTTAAATTATTCTATCAGTATTCTTTTAAGTAGTTTTCAATTACAATCACTCACCCAACTATAATTCTATTTAATAAATTGTTTTTAAATAGTTTTCAATTACAATCTATTTAGATCCCCATAATGTCTCTAATATCCGCTATTAATCCATTTACATATAAATCAAATTTTAAAAATCCCAAAGGGGTAATAATGCGTTAAGACTTGTAAAGCGGTATTATATCAAAATTACCCCAATCCACTTTTTAAAATATCAGTCGGGCCCGAGAGATATTATAATGAAAATCATTATCTATTATCCAATCAACTTTTAATCATTATCCATTATCCAATCCAGCCCCGAAAAGTCTATGGTTTCGTGCACGGATCTCCCAGTCTAATCCCCATACTAATTTATTTTTCATACAAAGACTTTCAACAACTTAATCGCCACCGCTCTCGAATAAAAGAGATCTTCTAACCATACTTCAATAAAACAATCTAACTGAAATCAATATTTATCAATAATAATATTTATTTATTTTACGAAAATTGCTGAAAGACTTTCTTGCTTGTTATGGTCTTCTATTGAAATAATAATGAAATCATTTTATCACGCAGAAATTTATTTAATGTGTGTATATAGTTAAAAGAAGTCTTCTAACCGATTATGAAATTATTATCCATATTGAAATCCAATTATCCATATTGAAATCCAATTATCCATAATGAAATTCAATTATCCATATTGAAAGATCTTCTAACCACAGAAATTCATAAAGTTAAAAGGGGTAATAATGCGTTAATACTTGTAAAGCGATAATATCCCATAATCCCCCCTTTTATGTTTTTAAAATCCAATCCAGCCCCGACAGATATTTAAAATTCATTATCCATATATCTTTAAAATTCCATAACTTCGTAGAGAACACGATAAGATCTTTAATAATAAAAATAGACTTTATTGACCGATATAGAAAAGATAGATAAATGATAGAAAAGATAGAAAAATGATAGAAATTATAGAAGTATTATCATTTCTATAATTCTCTAAAAGATTATGTTAAGTTATTGAAATTAATGATAAACATTCATAATAATTGAGTGATAGCGAAAATTTCATAATAATTGAGTGATAGCGAAAATTTCATAATAATTGAGTGATAGCGAAAATTTCATAATAATTGAGTGATAGCGAAAATTTCATATTGAATGATTAATAATGAAATCCATAAACCCCGAAGGGGTAATAATGCGTTAATACTTGTAAAGCGATATAATCTTAAAATCCCCCCTTTTACATTTATGAAATCCAATCAATCCATAAATATATTCTTCCAGAAATCTTTATAGAAATATTGATTTTCCATAAAGAAACTAAAAGAAATTTTATCGGTCTCTATTTATATGCGGGCCCGAGCCCCGAGCGATAAGTCTATGTATTCGTGCACGGATCTCCCAGTCATTTCACCATACTAATTTCAATACGAAACAACGATTTAATTTCCGTCGCTCTCGAATAAATCATACTAACGAAATCATTTATTCGTATGAAAATCATTATTCTTTTAACTTACTGAAAAATAATGTATAATGAATTTCACTCTTTTTCATTATTAAAATTAATGTATTCAATCCCGTTTCAATAGATAAATCACGAATGTCTTTATTTTTCCGCAGATATAAAAGTATGTCTCTTAATGTTATGTATTCTGTTAATCTTTTCTTTTCAACTTTATAATAATCGCTCCCCGATTGTTCTCGTCTAAAATCTTCAATCATAATATATTCTTTATAAGTGTTCGGTTTATCCAATTCTTCTTCTGTTAATTCTTCTTCTGGTAATCCAATAAAAAAAGAATGTTCCCGAGTGCTATGAAAATCTTTCAAGAATTCAATAACAGATTTATCGTCATATATGTCTCCAAGTGTTTCGTAAAAGTAATCAGTCCCGTCCATAGTTTATTGTGTTCCCAGTTTTAATGGTTTCTTAAATGAAATTATAAAATAATAAACTTATCATTATTAATTAAACTTTTTACTAATAAATCTCTCGTCTGCTGATATTGCTTTTATGACTTCTTTTCCGTGGATTACATAATCCCATTTACTATCACCGAAATCAATTCCATAATGATTACATATTCCGCCGTATAGTCTCCCGCGATCTTTTAATAAGTCTTGTGTGTAATCTTCAATAAAGAAAAATTCAAAATCTAAATCTTTTAATTGTTCTTCTGTTAATATTTCATAAGACATTTTCTTTTCTTCATATTCTTTTACTGAAAACTTGCTCGGGGCTTCTCTAACTTCAACATTTTCCAATAGTTTATCGTGTATCTTTTTTAGTTCTTCATATTCATTTCGTTTATCAATCTTTTCGCAAATGAAATAATAAATGAAATCTTCAAGAGATAAAATATTATGATTATATTTCTTTTTATGTTCTTCATAATCAATTCCCATAATTTCCATAATCTTAATAAGTTCCCCGTCCATTTCGTCCATATATTCCATTCGTTCTTTACATTCTTCCAATCGTGAAAGAAAATCAATCTCTTTCATTTTATATAATTATGATAAATAATTTTTAAACAATATATTCTTGAATGTTTTATTGATTAATGTTCTAAATTCTTCTTCTGTCATATTGTTAAAATTGTCGTCCATTAATTCAAACAATTCTTCGGGTTCTTCTTCTTCATTATTATCCAACATATATTCGTCTATGAAATCAATTAAATCGTATGTCTTTCCCCCGTTTTCAACATAACAGAATTCCCAACAATCTTCTATTTCTTCGGGTTCGTTTTCTTCTATGATTGATTTAGTAATATGTTTATAATGATCTTTAACAATATAACCAAATGAAATATTCTTATTATCCATATCAATATCACAGAAAATATCACATAAAAAAAGATAATCCAAATTATTATAATAGATTTCGTCATAATAAGTTTCAGTTTCAACTATGTCTTGAAATGAGCCGTCTGTCATTTCAACTTGATAATCAATCGTCTCTCTAATTCCGCAATCATAGAAAGAATAAATATTTCTTAAATTGTTCTTCAAATCTCTCTCGTATTTATTATAATATTTTAACTCTCCCAAGACATATCCACTGAAATATTTTTTATTCTGTATTTCAATAACATTATTAAATATTAATTCTTGAATACCCAAAGGGAGTTCTTTAAAGATTTCCATTCAGTATTATTATTATCATTTTATCTTTTAAATAGTTTTCATTTACTATCCACTGAATAAATTGCTCTTGATTGATTGTTCCATTTCTTCAATTGATCCCAATAGTTCTGTATGTAATTTATTATAATCTATATCGTGATATGTTAAAAGATCACTTATTTCTGCTTCATATATAGCGACTTCAACAATCTTTAATTTCTCTTCACAACAACTACATTTTCTTCTGTGCTGGTTCGGTAATCTTGATTTCTCTAATCGCAACAGACATTCCAATATCATTAAAACAAAGTTATTCATTATCGGGTTCAAGTGCGATTGCTGGATACATTCCCGAGTAAAAACTTTATCCGCCGATACAATTGATAAATTACTCTGTTCCATTATTTCTCTAACGAATAACCCAGCGACAGCGATATTAAGATTATTGTAAATACTTTTTCTTTTATACAAGTCGGCATTCGGGCATTCTAAATCTTCCCATAAATCAACTGAAAAGAATAAATTATGAAATCCAACAAACTTAAATTCTTCTTCCAATATATCGCCGGCCCCGCTCTTTTCTCGTTCGCTTTCTTCAACGATACTCCAATAATTATAAAACATATCAAGAAATTCTCCCATAAAATCATTCTTATCAACATTTTCAACGCAGACATTTTCCATTCCGTCTAAAATAGTATATTTCATTAATTCGGGTGAAATCACCCAATAGACATTCTTATAATTGTCTTTATCATTCGTGAAAGTTATTTTTAGTCTGCTATTGTTTAAAGATCTTTTACTTGCTTCTTTTAACTTTTCCACAAATGACTTTTTTTCTGCTTCTTGTTTCTTCTGTTTCATTTCATTAATCTTGTCTTGAATGGATTGCTTCTTTTCTGTTCGTTCGTCCATATTTAGTTAATAATGATTATAGTTAATCTTTTAAATAGTTTTCATTTACTATCTAAAAAATTATTGAAAGAAAAACTTAAACTTATCAAATCACCGAGTTCGACGAAACTTAATATTTATCGTCGCCGTCTTTTAGACTTCTTCTTCTTCTTCTTACTTCGCTTTTTAGTCTTACAACAACGCTTTATGACCGCTTTACTGCACTTCACAGACTTTCGTCGCTTCTTTCTTCGCTTTCTTCGTCCCCCACTCTGCGATCCAACTTTCGCATATTCCCCGCCCATTATTTTATATATATAAATAGAAATTAATTTCAGCGGTCGCTCGGGCCCGCTCCGTCGGTGCCATTCATAAAACACGAAGGGGGGATTGTGCGTAATTCTATGTAAAGCGACATTATTTCAAAATTACCCCATTTAACTTTTTAAGAATTTAATATTTTTAAAGATCTTGATTATTCCCCATTCCACATTTCCATATCGTCTTGTGCTTCACATTCCATATCAACCATTTCATTCATATAATTATCATTATTGATTTCACCATAATAATTCTTCTCTTTTAGTTCATTATATTCTTTTACTTCACATTTCCACAGATTTCGCATTCGCCGATTGATTGATTGACTTGTTCTATTATTCATATATTCTTCACCATACTCTTTAATCAAAATGTCTCTATAATATTCTCTTCGGTCGGTTCTTTCTAATCGCTTAATTGTATTCGGGTGATTTTTACGACTGAAATAATTATGAAACATATTCTTATTGTATGTATTCGTTCCCAGCCCCCGATTACAGAAATCACTTAATTCTTGAAGAGA
>Ga0208899_1002566_pt1 | contig 12019 bp, 27 predicted proteins | sample VirMetDEL_Nov_24_FD_184518 | JGI IMG/M metagenome (GOLD analysis project Ga0208899, IMG submission 184518) | Aqueous microbial communities from the Delaware River and Bay under freshwater to marine salinity gradient to study organic matter... | ecosystem: Environmental > Aquatic > Marine >...
GAAAACCTTTTATTTCCCCTTTTAATTCCTTTTGTAAGTCTTGATCTAGCTTGTTGTATTACAAACTTTCCAAACTTATTTAATTCTTCTCTGGTTTGTTTTAGTTGCATACGTTTATATCATTTGCTATTAATACATTAAACGTACAAGCTACACCTGCCATTTGATTTTCAAACCTTTCATAAAAGAACTCACAAGAAGCATCTCCATCCATTTGGTATTTATCTCTGTATAAATCTCCTTTGCTTAGTAACCCTACTAATTTGTTTGCTACAGCTAATTGTGTGTTTATAATATCTTGCTCGTTGTTGTTGCCTCTAAATATGTCTGTTACCTCATCCTTTGATTGATCTACTATATCCATAGACATTACTGTAATATTGAAGTTGAGGACTTGTTCTTGAATTGTTACGTTGTTTACTATTATGTGGCTTAAAGGAAAGATTGTTTGCTTAGATAAGTCTATATCGAATATATCGCCTGTTGTTACAGTATTGACATTCTCATCATTTAAGAGATTAGTCTTAATGGTGTCTGTGATTTGGTAATAGCCTCTTACTCCTTGATTCATCGGTTAAATTTACTTTTCATTTGTTTTGATTCCGCATCTGCTTTGTCTTTCATAAAACTTAAAGCGTAAAGACAGGTGTGTATGTTTAGTTTAGTGATATCTTCAAATCTCCTAATATCTCCCTTAGCGAGGCTGAAAAGTGATTGATACCATCCCCATTTTCTCCCAAAATTTGCTGTTGGACTAAGTCCATCTCCTCCTCCTCTAAATAACTCATCATAGCTTGAGACAAGTCCATCCCTAAATGATAAAAAAAAAGTATGGAACTTAATACAGCATCCATTGGCATTGACTTCATCTTCTCAGGATCATCTCCTGTATAATCTTCTATTAGATATTTGTCATCATACTTTTGTTTAATAGGTCTATAGAGTACATTCATAGCTCTATGTATATTTTCCATATCTCCTATGTAGGTGTCTAAATCTATATACTCTCCAAATGACATATCTTCTAACTTAGGAATAAAGCCATAAGTTCTACCATTTAATTTAAACTCTTTTACAAGCTGAGGCTTTTCATTGAACATATCTGTAAGTATCATTGTTATGTCCTTGATGCTTTTAGCTTTCATAGCCATTATTGTATCGCCTCTTAGTCCACAAAATATTTCTATCATTTTAATAGCTAAGAAGTTTTCATCTTCGTTGTTCTCTTGAATCTTTAGATACTTTTGATATTGACCTAAAGTAATCTCGCTAAGCGTATCAGGAATATAAACCTCTACTTTCATATATATATAACGTAAAAAAATAAAGTTTTAAAAACTAACTTATCGTGTATTTACCTCTATTGGGGTTTTGTAGTTGGAAGCTCACAGCGTATCTTACTGCATCTATTAAATGGTTAAACTTATCTATAGGTGTATTAGACTTTCTTTCTAACCAAGAGTAGTTGTTTAGTTCTTTGACAAGGTTTATACTATCCTCGCTTATTATTAGATCATAGTCTTGTAATAATGATATTCCGTATGTTACACTACCTTGACCTTTTACGCTTGGTTTTACATTACAACCTTTTGCTCGTATCTCACTTATTAGTCGAGGCTCTGCGCTATCAGCTATTATTAAACCACCTTTTGCGTGTTGCTCATTTAAGCGTGTTATTTGGCTTGTTGTAAGACTTGGTAAGTAAAAGCATTCCTTTAGATATATTCGTTTGTTAGAAGTGTCTATATTAGTTTCTATCAGCGTTGTAGGATCGTTGGAGAATCCGTAGTCTTGACCCCATACACTTACACCTACTCTTTTAAATTTACCAATAGTCCAATTCCTAAATATTACACCCTCAGCTTTATCTAACCATCCACCCATTATAGCGTGTTTGTATTTTAATGGTCTCCTTACTTTTAAATCTTCTATCTGCTTTAAGAATGATTTAGATAGGTTTTTTAAGTTGTCTTGATAAGTAGTGTGTATGTAGGTAGTGTTATCTTTTTCTGTGTTAGTTCCCTCTTGTATTCCTTTATCCTCAAAGAATCTTTGATATATCCAATGCTCTTTAGTTGTAGGGTTAAGGATTAATATAATTCTGTTTTGATTTTTAGTTTCTCGTATTGTGAAGTCTATCTTATCAAAGGTACCCTCATCTGTTAATTCCTCTGCCTCATCTAATACCCAAGTAGTAACACCTGTAATAGATTTAAGGTTTGCTGTCTGATCTCCGGAGGAAGTCTTGATACCCTTAAATACGATCTTGCTTCCTGATTTTAAATTAATGATTTCATCTTTAGTTATGTGAAAGTCATCAAACTTATCTAATAGTTCTATCTTTTCTATAAATTCAGGAATGATTGAAACATAAGCTGAGGTTAATGTATAACGAGTAAATAGTATTGTGTGGTTTGCTTCGTATGTTAGTAACACAAGCATTAGGTTTACAGAGAATGATTTACCTGATGCTCTACCTCCTGTGATTATGTAATACCTTGTGTCGTTGCCTAACTTTTGGTATTTAGGGTTTATGTCTATCACTTAAATCTTATTAAGTCTTTAAAGCTAATGTTTAATCCCTCTGATGAGTTTATATCGATCTTTTCTTTTGGCTTTCCGTATCTATAGTTAAAGTAGATTTGTATTGCTCGTATATCGCCTTTAGCTATTAGTTCGCCTAATTTCTTTAAAGCTATGTCGTTGTCAATTACATTGTCTAATTTCTCAACTAACTTAAGCTCATCAGTTTTAGGTTTTCTACCTGCTCCTAATCTTCTACCTCCTCTGTTCTCTAATTTGTACATTTTGAAAAACTTTGATTAATCAAATATATAACGTTAATCTTCTTCTTTTTTGTCAAGCTGCTTTTTTATTACCTCAACACTTAAGTATATTTGGCTTACTATATTCTCTAATCTTTTTATTCTTTGTATCTGTGTATATTTTTTTGGCTTCATTCTGTTCCTGCTATAACATGGTCTTTACTCGTGTTTACTTTTTGGGGTAAACTATCCACTAGTTTTAAAACTTTCTTTAAGTCTTTTTCTAGTGTATTATCTATTATATGATTTATTAATGCTTTTTGTAGTTTAGATTTGTCTTTTAGTTTTAATAACGTTAAGTCAAAGTATTTATCTAATAAAGGATTATACCTCCTATGCATTTCATATGCTTTCAAACTATATATAGCTGTAGCATGATCGTATGATTTACCATTTTTTTCATAGAAGTGTTTTATTTCTTTAAACTTCATATTGCAATGGTGTCTTAACATAAATGTAAGTAAAGATCTTATTTCTATGTATTTTCTTTTACGTGTATTTTTAAATGGATCTATATTAGATATTTCTTTAATATATTCTGCTATTTTTTTTGCTTCTATCATAATGTTCCTTTTATTATATATTCGTTTAACTCTTGCTCTTGCGTTACAAAATATGTTTCGTATACTTTTAGAGCATATTCTACCTTATCCTTACCTGAATTATAAAACTCCTTACTAACATCGTAATAGCCTAAGTCGCCTGTGCTTTTATCTATTGCAAAGAAAAAGAATTTGTCATATGGCACCTTGAATATTGAACAGTACAAATAGACCTGCACATCATAATTATATTTACGTGCACTATAGGGAAATGCTTTTAAATCACTGGTAGTCTTTAAATCTGCTACATAGTCTGCACCCAGTATATCTGCTTTTGCCCTAAATGGATAACCATTTACAATATCAAATCCCGGTTGTTCTAGTGCTGCACCATATGTTAACTGTTGCCATATATCATTCTGCAATAAAGCATCTACTGAATACATGGCCTTATCATAATCTCTCCTTGTAAAAACAAATTGGTCACTTCCAACTTCTTTTACTTTATCTTTATAAGCTTTTGTTGTTGCTGATTGCACCTCTACTATATGGCAGAGTGTTTGCATTTTATCTGGTTCTAATGCTGCTAAATGTATTAGTCTACCCATTTTAAAAGCGGAGGAGTCTTTAGAAAAATTTAAGCTTCTTGCATAACTTTTAGGGGAATCTAATAGGTATTTAATAGCTGAGGAACTTAATGCATATTTACCTAATTCACCATAGTAAAAACTGTCATCGTACATTTTACCAAGTAACTCATGTTTGTCATATAGCTTACCATTTAATAGTTTTATAGTTTCTCTTCTTTTACTTTTCTCGTATATGCTTTTTAATTCCGCTATTGTTATATAACAAGAATTATTGCCATGGAAAGAAGGATTAATACAAACATTTAATTGATGTATTTCATCAGGTGATTTAAAAATATATTCGTCTTTATCTATTCTTATCGTTACACCGTTTTTAGCCCATTCTGTAAATGCTATCTTTGGTGTTTTAAATGTTATGTGTTTCCAGGATGGTTTTTTAGCAACTATTCTCATATTTAATTTTTTACAAATGTATTATTAATCATTTTACCTTTTCTGTTCTTTATCTCGTTGTAAGCAGACTCTATAGCCTCTTCTATACTAAAACCACTTAAATGACTTAAAGAAGTTAATACAACAACCATATCACCAACAGCATCCTTTATTTCATCCTGGTCTTGTTTTAATATGGCCTGTGCTAATTCACCAGACTCCTCTTGTAGTTTAATGTATTGTGTTTTAACTGTACCAGAATCAAGGATACCTTTCTCCTTTGCCCAGTTCCTAATTAGTTGTAAAATCTCCATAGTATTTATTGAATTTATTATTAATATTATTTTTATTATACTCTTTATCGTTATTTAATCTCAACGGCTTCTTTTTAACATCTACAAATGGTATTAAGTCTTTATATGCTTTTCTTAATATGTTCTTATTTTTTCTTTCATCATACTTTAAAGACAACGCATATAGTATTATATCCGTACTTAAAAAAGGGTTCCTACATTCTATTGTATGTGTCATACTCATCCTATCTATTCTAATATGATGGAAATAAGGTAACTCCTTAAACACATCGTATTGTTGCGTATCTTTTATTTGTGCTCTTGTATATCCGCTAAATAATTCATCAGCACCATCTCCTGTTATTACAGTGTTTATTCCTAACTCTTTTGCTTTTTTAAATAATTTATACTGTGGCATCAAACTACCATAATCCAACGAATGTTCGTAAGCTAATATAGCATTTTTGTAATCCTCTTCGCTTAATCTATTGTCTATGTAATTTATATTAAATCCTAGGTATTTTGCTATTCTTTCTGCGTTTTCCTTTTCATCATTTTCTATAGATATTGCTTGAAATGGTATATTGTTTTTTACTAAATGGTAAGCCATTATACTACTATCCAAACCTCCACTAAACAACAAACCAAGTTTACCATAATTAATTACTGCACGATCTTTAACGCTTTTATTAATTAGTTTAACTATGTTTTTATAATCCACCACACCTTTCTTAACAGGTTCTATTCTTTTTAAATAATTATTAGCGAATGTTCTATCTCTAAAAGCCATTCTATCTTCTCTATCATATCTATAAAACTGTCCAGGTAGTGCACGATATATATCTTGGAAACAAGTATTAATAGTTCCCATTTTAGGAAATGGCATTATTCTATTTCTATATATAAGAGGTTTTAACTCAGAGCAAATACCTTGATTAGAAAAATATAATTGCTTTTTCCCTAATGGATCCGTAAAAAAAGTTATACCAGTTTCATCGATAATACATATAGACCAAAATCCATCCCACATCTTATATTCTTTCTGGAACCGTTTATTTTTTTCTAAACCTTTTTCAAATAAATCTTTTAAATAATGCAAATCTGATTTATACCTACCAAACTGATTATAGTTAAATATTTCACCATTAAAAACTAGATAAGTATCATTAATTTTTATAGGTTGTGTTAAATCTGTTTTACCAGAACTAATAGGCAAGGACGAAAATTTTATATACCAAGAGTGTATATTTTCCTCGAAATTCTGAACGCCTCTATGAGTTACGCCATTTGGTACATCTCTTTTAGTTATTTGTATTCCGCACATATTTCTTTATATAATATAAATCTGATTTAAAACAATGTAAAGATCCTATCCACATATTAAAATTACCTATAGCTAATTTAGTTTTATCACAAACATGCTGCAATAGTCTATAAGTCATATAACAATCGTTTTTGAAATGCCTAACTATATCGCAAGATCTTATTAAGTAATTCACATTTAGTTTATCTTCTTGCATATAAAACCAATATCCAATAGTACACGGTACTCTTACTTTATTATTAGACTGGTCTTCTGGATGCCATACACTCAAAAAGCTTTGCCTGTTATATGGATTGTCTTTCAATCTTTGTATAATATCATTTAACGATCCATAATCGTATCTCCTACCTTTTACATCAGAACACCAATACCTTTCCATGTAGTTATGGCTAAACTTACCTGTGTTCCTAAATAGTTCGTCGTTGTTTAAATTTTTATAGTAAGGCCAGTTTTTATACTGCTTACCAGGATTAATAGGTTTACCGCAAATTCTTTCTTGGAAATGATCTTCCGACCAGGGAAGGTCTGGATTAAAATAATTAACAGGATTTTTAATATTGTTAAAAGATATATTAACGTTGTACAGCTCGTATAAAGGATTATTAGGGTCTATAGCAATACTTTGCCACTCCTTGTTATTATTAGGTTTACTTTTTTCATAAAAGTCCTTGTAAATGCTTAATACGTTATAGTCCATCCTTTTCTATTATATCATTATCCATACTCCTATCACCGTTTACATAATTGTTTAAAGCACCTACGTAAGCACATAAGTCTAACAAATTATCCTCTTTGTGTTTATGGCTTTGCCTTGCTAACTTTAAAGCTATTTGAAAATGGTATATATCTTTAGTAGTTATTTCTTTGTTACATAAAATAGAAGCTATTTTTGCTGCTTTACTGTTACACAAACTAAAAGGTCCGTATAATCTTTCCTTTTCCTGTTTTCTTTTATTTACTATATTATTTGCCTCTTTTAATATATTCATTTAATTAAAAATTAATAAATAAAGCAATACTAGTATTACACCTAAGTAACTAATAGCCGTTGCTTTTAATTTGTTTTCGTAGTTTTTCATTTTCTTTTTCTGCTGTTCTTGCTCTCTCAATTGCTCTGTTTTTTCGTAATCTATAATCGGATAATGCTGTTTCATGCAATCTTCTTTGGTTTTTACTTTCTAAAAAATAATAAGCTAATCTAGTTATGGATTCTCCCATCTTCTCTAGATTATTTGATTTTCTTTTTTTTAATTGTTTGTAGATTATTTCTGATAAGTAATTAATATCCGAGGCTATTTCCATCTCTTTTAAATTATCTATCTTTTTCACCTTATGTTGTATATTATACTTTTTATCTTATGTCTTTCATTTATAAGATCTTTTACCTCTGGGTGATTTTCTTTAAATCCAGATTGCTCGAAAAATCTCAACTTATTGTTTATAGACCTTAAATAGTCGTTTAGATTATCTAATTGTGTTCTCATAATATTAAATCAATTAATGATTCTAAAGTTAATAACAATACACTGCATAAAAATAAAAACAATGTAAACAATGCGATAGATAAATAATATTCCGTTTTTTTCATTTGCTTAATTCTTTATATAAGTTTTCTACCATATTTTTAGTTTCCTGTAAAGTTTGTTTTCTAAAGTCATCATTACAATATCTAATTAAGTATTGCAAGTTACCTTTTATTTTACCAAACTCTCCTGCTTGATATATGTTCATAATTATTTTTGTTTTTGTTATCCTACAAATATATACTAACATTTGTTAGAAACAAAGAATTAAAACGTTAAAATTTTGTTAATTAAATTAATTTATTTAAATCTTTTATCCACATTCTATAAATACTGCCATTACAAGTGCATGGTTCATTATATTTATGCTTATAATATTTAGCGTGAAGTTCAGCTACTAATTCTATTTGAGCTCTATTTAATTCGTTTTGCCTAGGTCGATTAATAAACTCCAACCATCTGTCTTTATCTTCTTCTACCATAGCTTAACTTTATTTGCTTTGTTTTTTCTATCCTCACAACCGCACTTATTTCCCCATATTTTTTTAACCAACCATCTAATCCCTGTGTATGTTGTAATTTTTTCTATCAAGTCTCCTAGTCCCATTCTATATTATTTTTAATTATATGTTTTACATTTTTGTATGTATTATAAAGAGATGCATAAGTAATATTTGTTTTTCTAGATAGCTCAGCAATACTAGTACCATCCGATATTATTTCAAACACCTTTCTATCATACCAGTAAATACTATCCAAAACCCTATCCAATTCCTTCATTTTACCTAACAAATCTTTATTATCTTTTATTGGTTCTTTCTCGTCTGCAACATCTAATGATTCAACTTCTACTTTTTGTACCTTAGAGTTTTTTTCAGAATATATATAGTAACTGTTCTTTAAAGTACGATATATATAATAATAATTTATATCTTTCCCATAACTAATATCTAAGCCTTTTTGTAATAAATCATGTATTTTTATATACATTTCCTGCACGATATCCTCCGCAATATATTTACTACAACCAAATGAAACAACCATACGAACCCAATCTTTATGTTTGTGTGCTATTTTTTTTAATACTTGGTTCATTCAATTTAATTAAGTTTTTACCCCCTATTTCAAAACCAACATTATTTAGCAAAGATTTAAAAAGTACAGGACTTTCTATAGGGGTAGGCTTGTATCCCAACTCCTGATGCTTAACCTTAGCTACATAAAGTCTTGTATACATCCAATTGGTCATGTCATATAAGTATCTATGTATTATTAAATAGTCGTCACTTCTATTACCAAACATCCCACCCATTTCGCTATCCCCCATCATAGGTGGTATAGGTTGTCCCCCGTACTCGTGGTTTGGCGGATGTTTTTTTCTTAATGCTTCCGTTACGGCATGTGTGTTTACCCATAGGCTAATATTATAGGTTTTACAGAATATACGCATATCCGTTAAACTTTCATAGGAATATTCATAGGCGTTGCTACCCTGAGGTATTTTTTTTCTTAATGAATTAATAGGATCCAGTAACATACCGTCATAATCCCATGCTTTTTTTACATTAGTAGCTAAATCCAATAACTCTTTATAAGTATATTGTCTATCACAGTTAACAAATTTAAAATGATCGTAAACGAAATCATTGCTTTTTTGATAATTATTTTCAGCTATTTTATTAACGGGTTCCTCCTCTAAAAACTCTACTAATTTTTTTATTAATGTATAGGGTTCGTTTTCACTGCTAAATACCAACCATTTTAAATTGTGTAACTTACTATATAGCAACATTAAATACATTATAAAGTGAGTTTTTCCTACGTTAGCATGGCCTAGTATTATATTTAAATTTCCATGAACAAAGCGAAAATGCTCGTCTAAACCAGGAAATCCAATTTTTAATGCTTCTTTAACTTTTCCTTTTCTTACATTGTTTAACTTTTCTAAATGCTCTGTATAGTTTATAAGCATAATTAAAACGGTAAATCATCGTTTTCTATTTCTCTATCAGCGTGGTGATCTGTAGCAGTAACCTGTTGTTGTTCCCTGTCTACTTTCCAACCAACTAAATTTAAAAAATACATATCTTCATTAGTTTTAGGACTTGTCCATTTATTACCTCTTAAATTTACACTAATAATAATATCATCATCTTGTTTATATCCGTCTAATAAAAAAGCTTTTTTTTCATCAAATTGTATTTTATACCATTGCGGATAATCCCCGATTGTTTTTACAACAATATCTCTTGTTTTGTAATTATTTCTATTAGCTTTCAAATCCCCAACTTGTATAACTTTTCCTTTAATTTCCATTTTTTATTTATTTTTAAATTTAATTACTTTATATCCATTTTTTTCTAATAACTGTATAGCATCCTTTATTTTTTTTTCATGAAGCCATATAGTATAATGCTCAAATATTTGATTATTTATTTCCATAATTTTATTGTTTTTTAAAGTCTTCGCTTTCGTCTTCACCAAAAACACCTAAAGCATAAAATCCAGTTAACTTTAAAACAATTCTGCTAAAAGCTCTTTTCTCTGCCATTTCAGCAACATACCAAGTATTAGTATTACCTTCTTTAAACGTGGGTCCTTTGTAAGCACTTCCAAAAGTTTCCATTTTTCTATCCCCCAACACCCCCGTAGCTTTTACTACAGCAAAATTAGGTTCTGATTTTATGCAATTATAAGCAATTATTACATTTTCTTTAGCTTCTATTTTTTCTATTCCAGACCTGGTAATAATTACATAATGTTGATGTTTAAAAACATCCTCCTGGGTTAAACCATATTTTTTATACAGTTTTAAAAGTTTTTCTCTTTTCATATTTTTTTAGTTTAGTTTTTAATTTAGTATTTTGTTTTGTTAATGCTTCAATTCTATATGTATATTCTAACATTAAAGAATCCTTAGTTTGGTGTGAATAATTTGTTCTCATGCTATAAATGTATAAAAAAAAAATTAATTTAAACTATTGTTAATAAAAAAAAAGGCCTTACCTAAGCAAAGCCTTTAACTAAAATAAAAAAAAACAAAAAAGATTTATATATATTTTTGTATTAAATCTTTCAAATCTTGGTCGGTAAATTTCTTTATTTGTCTTGACATTTTAATCAATTCATCAGCTGTACCCTCGCCATATGTTTTGTCTATATATTTACCCATAAGATAATTTTGGCCAGCGTGAAAACCATTACAGCTTTTACATTGTACATGTACATTGTGTGTTACCCATCGCGTAGAGTAATGCCTCCTACTGCAAAAATGGCCAGCGTCTACCTCTTTCCAATGTTTTTTTACGCCGCAGGTTACGCATTCTACTATATCGTTTTTAGCTAATCTTTTTCTAATATATAAGCTAAACACTTTATCCAGTTTACGAACCAATCCCTTACGCGATATTTTTCTCATATATTAATATAGTATATATACATATATATTATATATTATTAATTATATATATATTAAATTAATAAAAAAAATTATAAATTAATAATAATTACAGAATTATTTATGTCTATTATTACCCATAACCTTTTCTACACCACGCGAACCAAAATAAGCACCAACGATAAGAGAAAGTAAACCGGTTATAGAATCCAAGGAATAATTTAGGTACCACCCAATAACATAGGATATACTAAAAAATACAAGAGTTAATGGTCTAACATTAGCAGCTAACCAGGTTGATTTAGCATCCGCCTCCCAACGTTTAGTAATTGCATCCATTTCTACCATATCTAATTCTAGCAATTTTAAAGCAGTTTCTTTATCCTGCTTAGGTAAAGTATCATCTTTGTCTAAAAAGTTCTTTAAAACGCCTAAAACACCGCTATTAGGCAATGTATCGCCAACTAAGTTAGCTAATCCGCTACCTTTTTCTAGTAAAAACTTACCAACTTTTGTATCTTTAAATTTCTTACTCATAATAAAATCTCCATTTTAATTGTACAATTAATAAATATATGTTTAATTCTTCGTAGTTGTGGTCTGTGTCAGCAGGAAAATAATTAAAGCCTAAGTTAATTCCGTTTGGTAATAAAAGTATAATTGAGAAGTCCATTAGTAAGTCCAAATTAAGTGTGATGGTTTGTCCTCATCTATGTCAACGTGTATAAACGTATTAGCAATACCTATACGATTAAAACCTACATCTAATAATATATCTACAAGTTCAAATCTGTCTTTAGAATTGTTACAGTGAATATCTACTGCAAGTCCTTTTAAGTGTGAACTATTTGGAGATGCTTTATAGCCTCTTGCTTTTAAGTCCTCGTTATATTCTTGTGTTCTAAAACCACTTGTAATCTTAATAGGTTTGTCAAACTTTTCTCTTGCTAAGTCTAACATCTCTAAAATCTTAGGATTCATTTTTCTACCTGAGCCTAATTCATCAGGGCTGTCAAATTCTATATAGTTAAAATATCTCATAATTTATAATTAAGTCCGACTTTAATTTCTTTTAAGTTTCTATCCCAATATC